>Ga0247727_10004628_pt1 | contig 28935 bp, 19 predicted proteins | sample WisWelCaveWW1625_FD_202498 | JGI IMG/M metagenome (GOLD analysis project Ga0247727, IMG submission 202498) | Biofilm microbial communities from Wishing Well Cave, Virginia, United States - WW16-25 | ecosystem: Environmental > Aquatic > Deep subsurface > Groundwater > Cave microbial mat | place...
CGACGAGCAGGTCGGCCGCATGATCGCCACCTTGAAGCGCACCGGCCAGTACGACAACACCCTGATCATGCTCACGGCCGACAACGGCGCCAGCGGCGAGGGCGGGCTCAACGGCCTGTACAACGAATCGCTGGTGCTCAACGGCATGCAGGCATCCCTCGAAGAGAACATGAAGCACTACGAAACATGGGGCGGTCCCAACACCTACCCGCACTACCACGCAGGCTGGGCCATGGCCGGGAACACGCCCTTCAAGTACTGCAAGCAGATCGTCCACAACGGCGGCATCGCCAACGGCCTGATCATCACCTGGCCCAAGGGCATCAAGGCCAAAGGCGAGATCCGGAACCAGTACAGCTACGTCACCGACCTCATGGTCACGGCGCTGGAAGTCACCGGCACCAAGTTCATGGAGGAAGTGGACGGCATCCAGCAGATGCCGGTGGACGGGATCAGCCTCGTCTACTCCTTCAACAAGGCCGATGCACCCTCCGCGCGCACCGAGCAGTACTACGAGCAGCTCGGCAACCGGGCGATGTACAAGGACGGCTGGAAGGCCGTGACGATTCACGGGAACCGCATGCCCTGGGTGACTGCCGGCACCTTCCCTTTCGAGAAGGACGTGTGGGAGTTGTACAACCTCAACGAGGACTTCTCAGAAACTGAGAATCTCGCGGCCAAGTATCCGGACAAACTGGAAGCGCTGAAGAACCTCTGGGATGAGCAGGCCTGGAAGAACAACGTCTATCCCCTCTATGACAATCTGAATAGAAGGATCGCCAAGCAGTTCAGCCGCGCCTTTGGCGACCGGAGGATCTTCACCTACTACTCGCCGGGTGCCGAGCGCATCCTGGAGGGCGTGTCCGCGCCGATCAAGAACAAGTCGCACACGATCGAGACCACCCTCGACCTGAAGGGCGACGAGGAGGGGGTCATCGTTGCCTGCGGCGGCGTGAACGGTGGCTACACCCTCTTCATTTCCGACCACAAGCTGCACTACGACTACAACAACTTGAACCGCGAGCGGTACTCGATCGTGTCGCCCGTGCTGCCCACCGGCAAGGTGGACCTCAAGTTCAACTTCATCAAGACCGGAATGCTCCAGGGCACCGGCGAGTTGCATGTGAACGACCAGAAGGTGGCGGAGGGCACAATAGACAAGACCACTCCGGGAGGCTTCTCGCTCAACGAGAGCTTCGATGTCGGTGTCGACAACGGAACGCCGGTCTCGAACAACTACAAGGCCAAAGACCACTTCCCCTTCACCGGCGCGCTCGACAAGGTGACGATCACGCTCACCTCGCCCGAAGCCGACAAGATCAAGTAGCCGGACAACACGCCCGGCGTCGATTGAACAGACCAGACCAATCAACCACCGAAAGGCGAACACACTCAGGTATGGAGTCATGCTCCAGGAGTTGAACAAACGAAATCGATTGTTCTGGTCACTTCGATTGTCGCTTCGTTGCTCTTCTTGTTCGCAATGCCTGCGTGTCGTTCCGAGCCGCTGAAAACGATGGACGACGTCCACGCGGCGATTCGCACCAGCGTCTCCGATCCCGGCCGAGCCGCGTCGGTCATCGCGCTCACGGATGAACTCGCGAGGATCGTCGAGGACACGCACGCCGAGGAGCAACGGTTCGAAGGCGAGGTGCGCAGGCTCAAGGTCGATTACGACTCGACGCGCGCTCAGTTCGGCACGACCCCCGACGTTCATTGGCCGTCACTCCCGCGAAAGCGCGAGTCCAGGGTGTTGCGCTCGCCAGCCGTAAAGGATCTGGATTCCCGCTTTCGCGGGAATGACGATTCACAAGCCCGCTTGCGCGGGAATGACGGCAGACAAAGCTCGCGCGGCGGCTTCGGCTTCAGGTGCCGACGTAGCGGGCGTACAGGCTGCGGGCGCGCTCGGCGTTGTCGACTCCCTGGATCAGGGCACGGCCGTCGGGGAACAGCACGATCGTGCAGTCCTCGAGCTTGAGGCGCACGAGGAACGGATTGCAGTCGACTGCTCCCGTGTCCTTCCAGCGACGAGCGACGTCGGCGAGGTCGAGCTCGAGCACCCGGGCGGGCGTGATCTGGATCATGCCGCGGCCGCAGAGCTGCGCAGTCGTCGACGCGGGCCGATCGAGTGCCGGAAACGTTCCTCGGGCGCAGCACGGACAATCGGGCGCAAGGCTCAATGAGTCGCTGACGAAGGCGTGGCCGGACCACGAGTCGATGTGCCACAACCGCGGAGCCGGCTCAGCTTCGGCGAGGCAGCGCATCGCTTCGGCGACCTGGAGCGACGCGACCATCGCCGGCAGCGGGCTCAACACCCCGGCCGTGTCACAGGTCTCGAGGGGAGGCGCGGACTCCAACTCGGGAAACAGGCAGCGCAGGCACGGACCGTCGCGGGTCACCAGCAGAACCGCGCCGGTCGATCCGACCGCGCCGCCGTACACCCACGGCTTGCGCTCTCTGCGGCAGTAGTCGTTGATCAGCAGACGCGCCTCGACGTTGTCCAGGCCGTCGAGGACCAGATCGCAGGATTGGAGCAGGCGCTCGACGCTGCGCACCGTGAGGTCCTCGACCGCCGCGACGATCTGGGTCGCGGAGCCGACGTCCGAGAGATGATCCTTGGCGGCGGCCGCCTTGGGCAGAGCGCGGGCGGCGTCGGCCGCGGTGTACAGGATCTGGCGGGGCAGATTGCTGTCCTCGACGAAGTCGCGGTCGATCAGGATCGCGCGGCCGGCACCGGTGCGCACCACATGCGCCGCGAGCGCCGCCCCGAGGCCTCCGAGTCCGACGATGCCGACCGTCGCACGTTGCCAGCGCTCCTGTCCGTGCGTGCCGAACGGCGCAAAGCGGACCTGCTGGCGATAGCGATCGTTCAAGGAGGGTGCTCTCCGAGGTGCTCCGGAACCCGGGGTACGATTTTGCCCCATGAAAAGGATTGTTCTGCGACGCTTCGGCGGGCCGCAGGTGCTGGAGGTGGAGACCGCGAGCGCCCCCGATCCGGCTCCCGGCGAAGTGGTCGTCGCGGTCCGCGCCTGCGCGCTCGGCGAGAGGGATCTTCAAGTGCGCGAGGGAAACCTGCCGGTCGAGCTGCCGCGGGTCCCTGGCCGCGAAGCCTGCGGGGTCGTCGTGCAATCCTGTTCTCCCGCCGTCTCGTTCTGCGAGGGCGACGAGGTCGTTCTCCTGCCTGCACTCTCCTGCGGGGCGTGCCTGTTCTGCGCCCTCGGCAGGGACCGTGCCTGTGCCCGGTACCGGCGGCTCGGAATCGACCATGACGGCGCCCTGACCGAACGTCTCGCGGTTCCAGAACGGGCACTGGTCCTCAAGCCTCAGGGGCTGACGCACGCCGAGGCCGCGGCCTCGGTCCTCTCGCTCGCATGCGCTCATGAGATATTGATGAGGGCGAAGCTCCGCCCGCAGGAGACCGTGCTGATCATGCTGCGTCGCACGGATGCGGTCGCGGGAGCCGCGCTGCAGCTCGCGAGACTGCTCGGTGCGCGGGTCATCGCCGCCGCGGAAGACGACGAGGACGTGCAGATCGCGCAGAGCCTGGGCGCCTGGAACACGATCAAGGTCCGGCAGGCGGACCTGATGGACGAGGTTCGCAAGATCACGGTGCGGCGCGGTGCCGATGTCGTCGTCGACGCGGCGAACGATCCCGTCGTGTTCGGCTGTGTCGCTCCCTGCGCCCGGATCGCGTGGCTCTCCGGACGCGGCGAGAGCTGCACGGTGGATGCACGCCGGCTCGTCGACCTTGGTCTCACGCTCCTTGGAGCCGGCGAGCCGTCGCGCGCACAGGTGCTGGAGGCGACCGGTTTCCTGGATCGCGGCGACATCGATGCGCCGCGCGTGCACAGCTTCCCGATGGAAAGAATCATTCAGGCACAGCGTGCCGCGGAATCGGCCGGTGCGTTCCGGAGAGTCGTGGTCGAGAATCCGGACGCATGAGCCGGGCATTGGGCCCTAAAAAGGAACAACGTGAGCGAACCGATCCTCAAGCTTCAGCGTGACGGCGCCCTGGTGACGATCACCCTCAATCGCCCCGAGCGACGCAACGCGCTCGACAAGGAGATGGTCGACGCGTTTCATCACGTGCTCGATGCGGCGTGGGAAGACGATTCGATCGGGGCCGCGATCATCACCGGGGCGGGCGACCAGGCGTTCGTGTCCGGAGCGGACATCGCCGAGCTCAAGGAACGGCGCCGTCGCGAGGCGCTCCAGTCGATCAACTCACGACTGTTCCAGCGCATCGAGGATCTGCCCTTCCCGACGATCGCCGCGATCCGGGGTTTCGCCCTGGGAGGCGGCTGCGAGCTGGCGCTCGCCTGTGACTTAAGGGTCGCGGGCGAGGGCGCGCGCCTGGGTCAGCCGGAGGTGGGTCTGGGAATCATCCCAGGGGCCGGGGCGACCTACCGGCTGCCGCGGATCGTCGGCCTTGCCCGGGCTCGCGAGATGATCTTCACGGCGCGCATCATCGACGCCCGGGAGGCGCTCGCGATCGGCCTCGTGAACCAGGTGGTCCCGGACTCCGAGGTTCTTCCCGCGGCCAACAGTCTCGCACAGTCGATCCTGCGCCAGGATCCACTTGCGGTGCGCCTTGCCAAGATGGCGTTTCGGATCGACGGCGGCTCACGGCCGGGAGCCGGCTTCCTGGCCGAGGCTCTCGCCCAAGGTATCCTCTTCGACAGCGACGAGAAGACGCGAAGAATGACGGAGTTCCTGGAAAAGCGGACGAGGAAGAAGTAGCGGGCGAATGCACGTCAAAAGCCGAACCGACAGGACTTAAGGGGCTCCGTGGAATGGAAAGAGGAACGGCCATGAGCAGCACGGTGTCGACGGCGAGGTCAGCGCTCGAGAGCAGAGTGATCCAGAATTCGCTCGCGCTCCGGCTCGGGTTCGCTCTGGTCGTGATTCCGGTGCTCACCGCGGCGGGCGCGGCGACCCGCATCTACCTTCCCGGGATCCCTGTTCCCTTCACCCTGCAGACTTTGTTCGTCATCCTCTCGGGAGCGTACCTCGGTGAGATGTTCGGACCGGTCTCGATGCTCGCCTATCTCCTGTACGGCGTCCTCGGGCTCAACATGTTCGCCATCGGCGACGGCACGGGAAGCCTGAACTACCTGCTGGGGATCAGCGGCGGATACCTGCTCGCGTTTCCGCTGGCCTCGCTGCTGGTCGCTCGCCTGCTGCGGCTGGGTTTCGATGCCTCCTTCGGGCGGCGCTTCGTCGCGCTGTTCAGCGGCACGCTGCTCATCCTGGCGAGCGGGCTCTTGTTCGCGCTGTTGCTCCACGGCCAGAACCTGACTCTCGGCGACGCGTTCCTGCGAATGTTCGTGGTGTTCGTGCCCTTCGGAGCCGTCAAGGCGTTGCTCGCCGCCTCCTGCCTTTCGGCCGCGAGGAAGCGCCGAGCCATGACGCGGTGAAGCCGTCTTGACCGCGCCCGCGCGCAAGCTGCGATTCGTCCTCGTCCTGCTGCCGCTGCTGGGGCTTGCGCTCCTCGAGATGGTGTGCCGTCTCGCCGGCGTCGGAGCGAGCGCGCCGGTGTTCGTGCTGGCCGCGCAAGGGGATGCCTGGATCACCAATCCGACCCATCGCTGGGCGCGCGCGCACACCGTCGCCTCCGACCGCGCCCTTCCGATCATTCCCGCCCGCCTCGAGAATCCCAAGCCGAAGGGTCGATTCCGCATCTTCTGCATCGGCGAGTCGACCGTGCACGGGTTTCCCTACCATCCATTCAGCTCGTTCGGACAGTGGATGGAAGTCCGGCTGCGCACGCTGTTTCCTGAGAAGAGCTTCGAAGTCGTGGTCTGCGGGTTTCCGGGTCGCGCGAGCGGCGAGATCCTGGAGGTCGCGCGCGAGGTCGTGCGCATGGAAGCCGATCTTCTGGTCGTCTACCTCGGCCACAACGATTTCCTGCCGTGGAATCTGGGCCCGATCCTGCATCCGCGTGACGCGCTGCTCACCGACTGGCTGCAGGTGACGCGCCTCGGCAGTGGCGTGCTGCAATGGGTCGAGCGGCGGCGGGCACGGGAATCCCAAGGCGAAGGCAACCTCGCTTATCGAGGGGACGAGGGACCGGGCGCGGGACTCGAGGACGGGGCGTTCGAGCGCGGCTATCGGCTCTTCGAACGCAACCTGCGCAGGATCGTCGCGACGGCCGGTGAGGCCGGCGTGCCGGTGCTGCTCTCCAAGCTCGCCTCGGTGCTCGACGGCTACGAGCCGCGCGGGTCGCTGATCCCAAGGGTCGCCGGGCTTCCACCGAAGGAGGCGGCGCAGCGCTGGGGAGAGAAGACCGGCGCCGTCTCGCGACAGCTCGCGACCGGGGAATGGCAGAAGGCCGAGCCGATGGTGGAGCAGCTCTTTGAGCTGCTGCCCGATTCGCCGCACGCGTTCTACTTTCGTGGTCAGATTCGAAAGCGCGAGGGAAGGCTGGTGGAGGCGCGCGAGGACCTGATGCGGGCGCGCGACTGCGATCGTCTGCCGTTCCGCGCGACGCGCCGCATCCAGGAGATCATCCAGAAAGTCGCCGAGGACGGCGGCGCGATCCTTGCCGACCCCGAGCCGCTGTTCTTCGAGGCGGCACAGAACGGCATCCCGGGCCATGACCTGTTCGTCGACATCTGCCATCCGTACATCGGTCCGCAGAACCTGATCGCCCAGGCGATCCTGGTCGAGATGGCGAAGGCCTCCGTGATCGCCCCTGGGTCCGAGTGGCAGTTCGAGCGCGAGCCGCCGCCGGCCGTCTATCAGGAGAAGCTCATCGGGAATCGCTCGGAGCTTGCGGTCGCGCTCGTCCGGCTGGCGTTCTTCCAGGTGCGGGCGAACGCCTCACGGGCCGACGCTCCCATGGAGGTCGCAAGGCCGGTGCCTCGTCTCCTCGAGGACGCGCTGGCGGCCGATCCGGAGAACGCCTCGGTGTTGGCCGCGCTGGGCATCGTCGAGGCGTTGATGGACGATCCGGTGAAGGCGGCCGCGCACCTTGAGCAGGCCTGGAAGCGCAACCGCGAAGCCTGCCTTGCCCTGCTCGAGGACGTCCTTCAGAACCATGACGCTCTCGGGAAGCTGAAACTCGCCGGGGTCGTGGACCCGGGGGATGGCAAGATCGAATTGCAGGGAATCGCTGCGCCGTCATCGACCAAGGAGGCGGCCTCCAGCGATGCGCCGCAGCGGTGATGGACCGGTCCGGAACCGGGGCCAAGGACGGAACCATTGGAGAACGGGGCGGACAGTTCGACCTCTCATGGCACGCTGAGGGCGCTGGCGTTTCTGTGCGTGCTCTCGGCCGCTGCCTTGTCGAGCCTTCAGTTCGTCGATGGCGCCCATACTCCGCGTCACGGCGCGCCGCTCGACGACACCTTCATCTACTACCAGTACGCCAGGAATCTCGCCGACGGACTCCCCTTTCGCTATTGCCGGGACGATCCACCGTCGACCGGCTGCACCAGCCTGTTATGGCCGCTGATGCTCGCGGCTCCGCTGAAGGCGGGACTCGGTCCGGAAGAGCTGCCGCGGATCGGAGTGTACCTCTGCGTCGCGCTGCTCAGCCTTTGCGTGGCACTGTGGTTCGACCTGACGGTTGCACTCCTCGGGTTTGGCGCCGCGCTGGTCGGCGTGATGCTGCTCTTGTGCAACGGTCCGTTGCTGTTCGCGGGTCTGGGAGGAATGGAGATCGCGCTGTTCCTCGCGCTGCTGGTCGGAGGGGTGCGCTCGCTCTGCCTTCGAGGACATCCGGCGATCAGCGGAGCCTGGCTCGTCCTTCTTGGCTTCACCCGGCCGGAGGGCGCGCTGCTCGCGGCGCTCGTCGGGGTGTGGCTCGCGCTGCGTGTGCTCAGGCGGGGACAAGGTCGCAGCGCCCTTGTCCCGCTGGTTCTGTGTCTGCCGGTCATCGCCTGGGCCGCCGTTCATCTTGCGTTGACGGGCGACCCGGTGCCGGCGACCGCGATCGCCAAGTCCTTCGCCTACCGGCCGAGCGCCACTCCCCCGGGCTTGCTGCGTGCGGCGTTTGGGAACCTGGTGCAGATCCTGAGCGGCCTGTTCATCGAAGGACGTCCGCGCACCGGGTTCGCCTTGGGAGGGGCGTGGCTGGTGCTGATCGCCCTGGGTTTGGCGAGCCGCAGCCTGAGAGGGAGGGTTCCGGGACGTGGCTGTACTGGCAGGGTCGCGAGCCTCGCGGCCGTGCTGCTGCTCACCCTTTGGAGCCACGACTGGGTGACGGCGCACTACTACCGCTACGTGGTTCCGGTCTTTCCTCTGCTGATGCTGCTTGCAATCGGAGGGCTCGAGCAGCTGTGGCGGACGACGGTGTTCAAGGGTGCCGCCGCGTTGCTGGCTTTCCTCCTCGTCGCATTCAGCGTCGCCGACCGGGCGTTCGCGAAGGCATTCTACCGCGACTGCGTTTCTGACATCCGCGTCCAGCAGGAAGCGGTCGGCGAGTTCCTTGCGGCCGGAGTTCCGACCGATGCCTGCGTCGCCGTCAACGACGCCGGCGCGATCGCGTTCCGCTCGCAGCGGCGCATCCACGACCTCGTCGGCCTGGTCACTCCCGGTCAGGCGCGCCGCGGAGCCCAGGGCCCGGGAGTCGTGTTCGAGAGCCTGGAGTCCCTGAAGGAGAAGGATCGGCCGCAATACTTCGCCGTGCACCCGGGCTGGTTCCGGTACGAACAGTTGTTTGGAGAGAAGCTGTTCGTCGCGACCGTGCCGCAGCTTCGGCTGACGGCGGAAAAGGAGCTGCACGTGTACGCGGTCGATGCCTCGGTCTACGGGTCAGGACGGGAGCCGCGCTGGAGGTCGGTGCGCGGACTGCCAGGAGACCTTCACCTCATCATCGTCGACGCGCTCGACGTGGCCGACCTCGACGCGGAGACGGCGCACGGTTATGCCAACCCGCGGCCGGATCTCGATGCGCGCGCCCTGCCGCGGCGCTTCAGCCAGTACCTGGCGGTGTCCGACGGCGGAGTCAAGGTGGCGGACGGCGGGCGGCGCGTGGTGGATGAAGAGCGATTTGCGTTCCGAGGAGCCGGCGGACTCCCGGGTCAGCGCTGGCTGGTGGCACGGCTCAGTTCGCCGTCGCCGGCGCGGATCGAGTGGGAGGTCCAGGGTCGCCTGCAATCCATCGAACTGAACGGTGGCAGCGGCTTCGAAGAGGTCGCGATCGAGCTGAGCGGGGAGTCAGAAGAGGACGTTTTAGTCCGGTGCCGGCCGGCAGCCGGCGCGGAGTACTTCTCGTTTCATTGGTGGCTGGTCGGTCGCGCAAGTAAGAAGTAAGAAGTAAGAAGTAGGAAGTAAGAAGGGAGAGGGGATGTCATCCGAATCGGCGGGGGAGGGAGGGGGCGAGGGCTCGGTGTACGTCCACGACGTCAACGAGCGGGAGCAGGAGAGGCTTCGCTGGCTCAATCAGCTTCTCAACCAAAGGTGCCTGGCGGAGATGAAGCTCGCGGCTGGAGAGAGAGTCGTCGACTTCGGCTCGGGCCTCGCCGAGCTCGCGCGCAGGATGGCCGGGGTGACGGGGCGTCCGGTGGTCGGCATCGAGCGCGACGGCCGCCAGATCGAGGCCGCAATGCGGCTGGCAAAGGCCGATGGCGAGGGTGGTCTGGTCGATCTGCGCCAGGGGGACGTGTGTGACCCGCCGCTGAGGGCCGAGGAGTGGGGCGCTTTCGACGTCGCCCACGCGCGGTTCGTTCTGGAGCATGTGCCCGACCCTTCGTCGGTGATCGCGGCGATGGTGCGCGCCGTGCACCGCGGCGGCCGGATCTTTCTTTGTGACGACGATCACGACCTGATGAGGTTCTGGCCCGACTGCCCCGGGGGAGAGACGCTGTGGCGGGCTTACACCAGAACCTATTCGGACGTCGGCAACGACCCCTACGTCGGGCGCAAGCTTGCGACGCTGCTTGCGCTGGCGGGCGCGCGACCTTTCCGCGTGCAGTGGATCTTCTTCGGCGGATGCGCCGCCGAGGCGCACTTCGAAGTCCTGATCGACAATCTGATCGGAGTGATCGATAGTGCCCGCGAGCGGATCCTGGCGAACGGCTCGATGTCGCCCTCCACCTACGAGGACGCCCGGAGCGCACTCGCTCAGTGGCGGCGCATTCCCGACGCCGCGCTGTGGTACGCCGTACCATTCGCCGAAGGGATCAAACCCTGACTTGAGGTCCGAAACCCTATGGGTCCAGGATCGGGCACTCGCATGCCGGGGAACATGCGGGTCGAGCAGGCGACCCGCCGCGCTACAAGCGCCCTTGCTGGAAGGAATGTCGCCGCGGCCGGCACAGTGAGATCGCCCAGAAGACGACTCCCGAACTCGAACCGTAAAGGCCACAGGCAAGAACGAATTCCTGAGTCTGGGAAGGCAGGCCCACAACTGGAAGCACCAGCACGAAGGGTGTCGCCATTCCGACTGCGATTCCCCCGAGAAACAAGGTCCACCAACGCACGATTCTCAACTTGCGCAGCAACAGATACACAGGCAGCCCAAGGCAGACGCCGGCGGCGTAAGCGAAGGGCAGGATGAACACCCAAAGGAATGCAAGGACTCCAAGCAGATCCCAGAGGTCTCCGAAGGAGCGCATCTTCATCGGCAACGACCCCAGGAGCACGGCGGGTCCGGGAATCGGGGAAAGAATGAACCCGAGCCATTCCCTGGTGGAGAATGCCTCCTTTGCACTTTCATGGAGCACGATGGACTCCTCGAGCAGGAGCTTAGCCGAGAATGCCATTCACTTTGTGCGCGCCTGCCGTCCGTGAAACCGGCTTCCCGGGCTCTTGCGGGAATGAGGTTGCGTCAGTGCCTGGATTCCCGCTTTCGCGGGAATGACGGGTTTGTTTCGCGGGAATGACGGCGAGCCCGAAAGTGAACGGCATTGAGCTTGACCGTCGGTCGGTCGGGCTTGTGGCAGCGCGACGAAGCACTTTGCGAAGCGTTCCTTGAGTCATGAGCAGCCCGACTGGAAGATCGACCCCTTTCCGGGGTAGAGGAGGTGAATCAGGGGGCGCGGTGCTCTGGAGATCTCGCCGTCATTGTTCGGTCGGATTTGCGCACCGCGGCGCCGTCCGCGGTTTCAGGAGAGAGCTTGGAAAAACTTCCGATCAGCGCGTGCATCATCGCCCGCAACGAAGCGCACCAGCTTCGCCGGTGCATCGGCGCGCTCTCCTTCGTTGACGAAATCATCGTGCTCGACTCGGGATCGAGCGACGGAACCGCTGACCTTGCGCGCTCGCTCGGCGCCAAGGTGTTCGTCGAGGAATGGCGCGGCAACGTCCGGCAGAAGGCGCGCTGCACCGAGCTTGCCTCGCACGATTGGGTGCTCAACGTCGATGCCGACGAGGAGCTTTCCGCGGAGCTGCAGCAGGAGATCTCTGAGTTCATCGCCAAGAGTGAATCAGGGTTCTCGGGATGTACCCTGCCGCGCAAGACCCGGTACCTCGGAAAGTTCATCGAGCACTCCGGCTGGTGGCCGGAGCACCTGCTCAGGTTGTTCGATCGGCGCAAGGCGCGCTGGGTGGGACGCGACCCTCACGGTCACGTGGAGGTCGAGGGTCGGATCTTCAGGTTTCGACAGCCGCTTTATCACTTCAACTACGAGAACCTCGCCCACCACCTCGACAAGGTGAACCGGTACACCACCACCCTGGCGGAAGGATTGAAGGCGGAAGGTCGCCGGTTCCGCCTGGTCGACGCCTTGTTTCGCCCGCCGCTTCGGTTCCTCAGGATGTACCTGCTGCGCCAGGGATTCCGCGACGGCTGGCGCGGCTTCGTTCTGGCCGTGATCGGCGCGTTCTACGTGTTCCTCAAATACGCCAAGCTGTGGGAGCACGAGGAGAACAGTGAATCAACAAAGCCAGATTGACCGCAGAGACGCACAGGGCTCTGAGAGGGGGCAGGGAGATTCACCGCAGAGGCGCGGAGGGCGCGGAGCAAGAAGCAAGAGAGAAGAGTTGAAAGCGATTCACCGGAGAGTCGAGACGGTCGCATAAAGAGAAAAAAGGGTGAAAGAGACGACGGGTGGCGGAGCGTCGCCTCCGGTCAATCCTGCTTTTCCACCAGCTCCGCCGGGATCCATGTCGATCCCGGCTCCCACCAGAGGAGGTATGCCACCAACCCGATCACGAGAGCAAGTACGAGCACGTACATGACGAGCCAGCGCTTTTGCGTGACTCTCAGGTACAGCAAAGCCTTCTCTGCCCTCTCCTCCGCGCCCTGATTCAGTGCGCGGAGCTCGGCCAGACTCTGGCGTTGAAGGTCGCGGATCTCTTCGAGGAGCTGGACGAATCTTGTTTCATCCACGGCCACAGCGCTACTTGGGAGAGAGGCGCCGGCCCTTGCGGCGGCGGCGGGCGAGTATCTTGCGGCCGCCAGTGGTCTTCATCCGGTACCGGAATCCCGTCTGCTTCTTCCTCTTGAGCGCGGACCTTCGGACGTTGAGCTTCAAAGAGACTTCTCCTTCACAAAACTCCTGGATTCCCGCTTTCGCGGGAATGACGGGCAGGCCCTCGATGGCTGGCGATCCCGTCGCGAATCGCGCGAGCGCAGCTTACACGTTTCGATCCTTCGCGCCCTACCCATCCGGATCGACGGGAGGTCCCGGCCGCGCGGTGAGACCTCGTCGGGCGGCTTCCTGGAGCGGGCACAGCTCGGCGTCTCCCAGGTCCAGTCCCAGCGGAGCGGCCTCGAACGCCTCAAACCTCTCCGCATTCTCTGCCGTGGCGTGCTTCTCGAGCTGCCGCAGCGCGGTGCGCAGGTCTTTGGGAAGCGGCGCCGAGCAGCTCACCTCTTTCCCGGTCGCCGGACTCTTCAGCCGGATGGCGAAGGCATGGAGCGCGAGACGCTCGAGCAGCGGCCGTTCCTGCTCACCCCGACCCCTGCGGTAGTCAGACTTCAACGACGAGAGCAGCAAGCTCTTCTCTCCACCGTACCGCTCGTCGCTGACGATCGGGAGACCGCGGTGCCGCAGGTGCACGCGGATCTGATGGGTGCGGCCGGTGACGGGCCGTGCGTGCACGGCGGTGTAGCCGCGAAAGCGCCACACCGTGCGAAGCAGAGTCGCCGACGGTTTTCCGTGGTCGTCCACGACCGTGGTCGTCGCACGCCCGACCTTGACGGCAAGCGGCGCTGTTTCGAGCTGCGGCCCCTTGGCGAGCTCGCCGCTGACGAGCGCGAGGTAGTCCTTGATGACCCTTCGCCTGCCGAATTCCTCGACCAGCGCGCGTTTGGCCTCCCGGTCGCGCGCGAACACGACCACCCCGCTCGCGTGCTTGTCGATGCGGTGCACCAGCTTGGGAGTCTGGCCGCTGGCGGCGAGTCGTTCCTTGAGAAGGGTGAGGAGGTCGACCCGCCGGCTCTCGCGCTCGGGTGCCGTGGCGAGTCCGGCGGGCTTGTTGACGACCATCATGGCCTCGTCCTCGTGGAGGATCTCGATCGTCGGCGGGCGGCTGTGCTGCCGAGGTCTGGTGACGTCGGCGTCGATCTCGACGACGTCGCCCTGACGCAGCGGCATGCCGCTGTGCACCGGAGAGCCGTTGACCCTTACCTTGCCCTCGGCGAGCCAGCGCTGCAGCAGCGCGTGGTCGATCCCGGGAAAACGCACTCGCAGGAACCGGTAGGCGTTCATCGACCGGCAGTCGAGGCCGACGACGATGCAGTTGTCCGCGCCCCACGCCAGAGTCTGCGCCGGATCCTCGATGAAATCCTCGAGCTCGTCGTCCTCGAAGGAAGGTTCGCGCGCCATGACCGGAGTATAGAGCCGCGAGCTCGGTCTCCCGGAGCGCGGTCCATGCGCGGCGCGCCGTCGTGCCGGTAGACTCCCCCAGGATTCCGAAGAAATGTCGTGACGGTAGGAGGACGGCAGGATTCGAGGGACATCGACAGACTCGGAGCATGCGAGGAACCCGGTCCGGCCGTGGATGCATGGTCTGGTGGTGATCCTGATCGTTGCGTCCGCGATGCTCAGCGTTCCGGACCTCGGCGCTTTCTACCGGAACGAGGATTTTCTCGACTTCGATTACTACAGCCGGATCTCCGTGCTCGAGTGCTTCACCCGGCCGCACTTGAACGCGGCCCTGGTGTCGTTCTGGCGCCCGGTTTCCGATGCCGCGACCTGGCTCGTCGTCCGCTGCGTCGGGCCGGAGCTGTCGCAATCCGGTCGGGCCCACGCAGTGCTCTTCCTTTTGCATCTGATGGCCGTTCTCGCCGTGATTCCTGCGGCGCGCGTCCTTCTCAAGCAGTCCCTCGGGGCGGCCTACTTCGCGGCGGTGCCGGCTGCCCTTCACCCGGCGAGCGCCGCGGTGATCGTGTTCCTCGACGCAGGCATGGCACAGCTTCTCTTCGGACTGTTCGCCGTTCTGTCGCTTTGGTTCCTGGGACGCTGGCGAGGGGGAACAGGCCGCGCCTTTTCGCTCCATCTGTTCACCGTGCTCGCGATGCTGTCGTTCGACGCCGCAATTCTGTGGCCCGCGTTCCTGTTTTTCACCTCGGTGCTGCTTCCACGGGACGAGCGGCGTTGTCCCTGGACGATGTGGCTGTGGATCCCGATCGTCCTGTTGCTGCGCTGGCTCGCCACCGGGCAGGCCTTCGCGGGATATGGGCTGATCCCCAGCCAGCAGGCGATCCTGGAGATCCCGCTCTCGTGTATCCGCGGCCTCCTGTGGTTGGTCGTGCCTCGGATCGGGGAGGTCGAGCCGAAGGCCATCTTCTCGGTGGCGATCGCCGTGGGATTCCTCGCAATCCTTGCGGGGTCAGTGATCCGCGGCAGAGCGCAGCCCAGAGGAGACTTCGAGGTCTGGTGGGGCCGCACTCTCTGGTCGTGCGTGGCGCTTTCTGTCCTGGTCGCGGCGAGCTTCTGCGCGGCCGTCCCTGAGTTCGTATTGCAGGTGGGAGCTCCTCTCGAGGCCTTGTGGATGAAGCTCTACCGGCTCTATCCGTGCGTGCTGGTCCTCTCGCTTCTTCTCTCCCTCGTGTTGGGATCCTTTGCCCGCAGGTTGCACGGCATTCCGGTCGTGGGGTTGATGATCCTCCTCGTCTTCTGGAATCATTCGGGGCAGAAGCTCAGACAAGGCCAGGTCAACGCCGGGGAGCTCTGCAGGAAGATCCGCGAGGAGGTGAAGAGTCGGGCGGAACAGAGCCCGGAGAAAAGCCTGTTGCTCCTCAACCTTCCTCAAACCATAGGCGAAAGCGGAGTTCCGCTCGCTCCGGTGTTCCAGCTCGGGCTTGCGAACAGTCTGCGACCTCCGGCGCACGACCGGACGATCCCGGTCTACCCGCTGTTCTCAGTCGATGGTCCCAACCCCGACATGTTCGGGATCGCCCAGCCGCGGACGATCCAGCAGCTCCTTCTCCATCCGGATTGCGCCGCGTTCAAGGTGGATTCGAGTGGCGAGCTTCACCCGTTCGAGCTGCCCGCAGGAGCGAGTCTGCCTGCCCCGGAGCTCCGTCTGCTCGCCTCGAAGGACTCACTTGAGGCCGTCCCGAGCAGGGTCGCGGAGGTGGAGGTCAGCACCGAAGGAAAGATGGAGATCTGGATCGAGGGCGAGCAGCCGGGAATCCTGCAGCTCGTTCTTTTCAACCGTCTGCATCCGTATTACGTGGAGCACAAGATTGCCGTCGGGATGAATCTCTGGAGGGAACCCGGGGCAGGCGGAATCGATCGCCTTCTCGTAAAGTCGCGTCATGTCCTCGAGGTCGTGCGCTGGTTCCCGGGAGAGGTCGTGTTCTTGATCGCACAAGCCTCGCCCGGGCAGGACTCGACCGGGGGTGTGGCGGTGTCGAACGTCCTGGCGGTGCGCCTGAGACCTGCGGCGCAGTAATCTTCTGTCCACCGAGCGCGAGGATGGCGGAACGGCAGACGCGCCAGGCTTAGAACCTGGTGGGTAACCCCCGTGGGGGTTCAAGTCCCCCTCCTCGCACCATCCGCGGGCCATCTTCGGGCCAGGATTCCCGGCTTCAGTCCGTGCACTCCGGAGGAAGGATCGTGCCGACGAACGGATTGGACACCTCGCCGATCGCGGAAACCGAAAGATCGACCGAGACTGCCTGGACCACGACGCGCGCGCCCTCGAGGCTCTGATCGTCGAATTTGAACTCGAACTTCTGCTCGCCGCTGGCGTCGAGCTGCACCAGCAGAATGACGCGCAGCTCGGAGGTCAACAGGTCGAGGAAGCGCGGCTCGACGGAGTCGGCGGGGTCGATGAAGAAATAGCCGGGGGCGATCGACGCGAACACGTACACGAACTGGCCCGGTTCCCCGCTCACGACCAGCGGATACACCTCGTGCAGGTGGACCTGCCCCGCGCCCATCAGGGTCGTCTCGAACAGCGGAGACAGGTCGACGTCGCCGTCGGAGAGATGGGTGACGAGCTGGAGCTGATCGCCGCTGAGCGCAAGGCCATTGGCATTGACCTCGAAGGGCGTGACCACGGTCTGACCCCGGCCGAGGTTGAAGAGATTGATCTCCTCGACCGTCAAGCCGCCGGTGTTGAGGTAGAGACGCGTGCTCGTGGCGTTGACGGTGAATGCCTTGAGCCGCTCCCCGGTCGGGATCTCGCGCTCGACCTCGAGCGTCTCCGAGTTCAGGACCCGGATGCCTTTCCTGCTCCTGGTGCCGACGAACACCTGGGTGTCATCGAAGGAAAGGGCGAGGTCGATCATCTCGCCCTCGAGATCCAGAGCCGCCAGGACTTCGCCCTCGCCAGAATCGGTGATCCGGATCCTTAAGACTCTGGAGTCGCCGTTCAACGTCTGGCCGAGGTAGACATCGTCCGTGAACCGGGCCGCGAGGACCTGGTCAGTGTCGGCGACATCCTCGACGAGGACGATGGATTCCTTGGTCACAGGATCGATCCGGACCAGACCCCCTCGGGTCACCGCCAGCAGACCCTTCTTGTGCATCGAAAGGTCGAACGGCCGGCGGTCGAGGTCGATCCTGCCGAAGTCGGTGAAGTCGTCGGCGTCGAGGATCAGGATGCGGCTGCTGCCCGGCACCGCCAGGTACAGGAACTCACCGCAGAGGTCGAGGGCGATTCCGCCGAGGGTGGTCCCGAACGGCCGTTCGAATTCCACCGCCCCGGTGCGTGCCGACAAGGCGATGAGCCGGCCGCCGACCGAATCGCTCAGATAGACCCGCTCGCGCGTCGGATCGGGGACCAGCGCTCCGAGCGACTGGATGAACACCAAGGCTCCGCCGCTGGAGCGGTTGCAGGCGGGAACGGTCACCACGGCGAACAAAAGCAACAGGCTCGAAAGCTTCATGACAGGAGTCCCTCCCCAGAACTCGGAGTCTGCCGGTGGAGTGTGCGCAGTGCGCCGCCGCGTCGGTGCAGAGCCCCGGAGCTCGTAGGTGTGAGACCAAGTAGGTGGGGAAAACCTGTCCGCAAGCGTTTGGGAAGCGATTTCCCAAGCAGCGCATCCATGCCGCCTTCACAGGTCTTGCAATGGTGGAGCTTTCAAGCGCGGGAGGTTATCCAGGATCTGTCCCCGGGCAAAACACATTTTTCCACCGCCTTTTCAAGGCAGCGGATCGCCCAATCTCCGCGAGCTGCTCACCGCTGCTGCAGGCGATGCACGGGATAACTCAACCGTTCCAGCATCGGCGCCGTCAGGCTCTCGAATGCAGCGATCTCTGGTTCCTGGATCACATTCTCGAAGCGGATGGTGTCGTCGAGGTCGATTCCCTGGGGCTCGCCGGGCCTGCAAGGATCCGCCGCGGACTGAAATGTGTTGAAGTCCACGAGCTTTTCGATCAGAGGCAGGGAGGAATCGATCTCCAGGAACCGGCAGACCTCCGCGACCTTCTCCGCGCGTTGCTGCATGAGGTCTTCGTGACGAATCACCAGCACCTGACTTGGGAACTGCGCCTCGAAGCGCAGCAGAGTGCTGGTCGAGCGCAGCCAGCGCATCGCCGCGGCCTTGAGGTCGAGAGGCTCGAGGTTCCACAGCTTGCGCTTCTTGATGCTGGCGGCATAGACGCTGCGACCATCGCGGACGATGCCGATGAATCGCGCTGCGGGAAACCGGGAGTGGATGCGCTGCATGTAGTACACGTGACCGGGGCTCTTCTCGACCAGCGTCGGCCGCAGTCCGTCGAGGGTCTCCGCGACTTCTCCGAACACCTCGTCCCAGGTGGCAAACGTGGGTAGCCGATGCATCAGCGCATCGAGCCGTCGCATCCGCTCCTCGTCGACGGCGCACAAGAACGCCTCGGCGCCCGAATGCAACGCCTCGCCGTGCGCACCGCTGGAAACCTCGATCGGACAATCGTCGACGTGGCTCGTCCCTTCATTCATCTGGCGGACGATTCGCCAGAAATCGATGTCCCGCACCTGGGACGCAGCGCTGGGCTCAGGGCGCGTGCCGAACAGAAAGGCGTGAGTCTCCGGGAGACCGAGGGCCTCAGCGTGCGTCGACAGGCAGCGCCACAGCCACTGCTTGCCGCTGGATTCGGCGCCGACGATGAAGGCCAGGCGACTTTGCATAGGGTTTTCGCCGCTACGATCCTTGAGGCCGCAGACCGCCTTGTCGTACGACCGCCGCCGAACGGCGCGGACTTCGTCGGCTTCCGACGGCGGCTCTCGATTTCAGAAGACGCCTGCTTTCAGCCTGCTCGCCCTCACCGTCCTGGCACGACCGTTCTGCGGAGAAGTCGTTCGGTCAGAGGCTCAGAGAATGAAAGTGCCCGCGTCTGTGGGTTTTCGGCAGCGGTCGAGGCGGACTGAACGGGATCAAACCCTGGCCGCAACGGCGCGGAGGGAAACTTTGTCCGCCGGGCGACGGCCGAGCATTCGGCGCGCTGCGTGAAAGAAGTTCCGGGCGAACGCACGGGCTCGACGATGGTTGCAGCCGTGAGGCTTTGCGTCGGCCTCCGGGGCGAAGCAGCCGAGGAGGAACCGTGAGGATGAGGTCAGTGCTATCTTTGCCGGACCTCATGCTCGCGCGGATCGCGCTCTCGCTGCTCAGCCTCGGCCTCCCTGGAAATCAGGACGTCGCCGGCGCAGCGCTGGTTCTTCACGCGCGGTCCCGGGCACGCAACGAGTCGCCTGGCCCCAGGGCGGAACAACACCTGCTGCGCTGGTCGCCGAGCGCCACCGCCATCGTGGTCTGCGATATGTGGGACCAGCACTGGTGCAGGGGTGCAAAGAGCCGCGTCGCAGAGATGGCGCCGCGGATGAATGCGGTGCTCATGGGGGCACGCGCGAGCGGCGTCACCATCGTGCACGCGCCGAGCGAGACGATGGCTTTCTACCAGGGCTCGCCGCAGCGCCGGCGCACGCTCGAGGTTGATCGGGTCGAGCCGGTTACCGGCCTGGAGAAGTGGCGGGGTCGCGACGAGACTGCCGAACCGCCGCTGCCGATCGACGATTCCGACGGCGGCTGTGACTGCGAGCCGCGCTGCGAGAGCGGCGCGCCCTGGACGCGGCAGACTCCGCTGCTCACGATCGCCGAGGAGGACTTCGTCTCCGATCGCGGCGAAGAGGTTTTGAACGTCTTCATTGCGCGCGGCATCCACCACGTCATCGTGATGGGCGTGCACGTCAACATGTGCGTGCTGGGCCGCCCGTTCGCGATCCGCCAGCTCCTCGCCGCCGGCATCGACGTGTCGCTGATGCGCGACCTGACGGACTCGATGTACTGCTCGCGAAAGCCACCCTTCGTGTCGCACTTTCGCGGGACCGACCTGGTCGTCGAGCACATCGAGCGCCATCTGTGCCCGACGGTGACCAGCGGCGACCTTCTCGACGGGAAGGAGTTCCGGTTCGCCCAGGACAGAAGGCCCCGCATCGCCTTCGTCAGCTCCGAAGACGAGTACCAGTCGCAGAGGACCCTCCCCGAGTTTGCTGAGCACGATCTCGAGGCCCGCCTCGGCGTTCGCTGCCTGCACGTCCAGAGCTCGTCGAAGATCTCGATCCCCGGCCTCGAGGTCCTGAACGACGCCGACCTCCTGGTGATGTACGTGCGCCGCCGGACCCTGCCCGAGGGAGAGCTCGCGCGAATCCGACGCTATCTCGAGTCGGGAAAGCCGCTCGTAGCGCTGCGCACCTCGAGCCACGCGTTCGAGAACTGGCCGCTGTTCGACTCCGAAGTGCTCGGCGGTCACTACCACGGCCATCACTCGAACAAGCCTCCGGAAGACCCGGCGACGAGGGTGCGCCTCGCGCCGGGCGCCGCCGATCATCCGATCGTCCACGGCTTCCCGGTCGAGGAATTCACGGTGGCTTCGTGGCTGTACAAGACCACGCCGCTCGAGCCCGGAACGACGCCGCTTCTCATCGGCAAGGTCGGCGAGCGCGAGCCCGAGGAGCCCGTCGCCTGGACTTTTGCTGCGCGCGGGGCGAGGACTTTCTACACCTCGCTCGGACACCCGCAGGACTTCGAGATGCCGGAGTTCCGCTGGCTGCTCGCGCGAGCGATCCTGTGGGCGCTCGACCAGCCCTTGTCGGAGCCGGTATCGGTGGCCGCGCGACTGCTGCCTTGCACTCCCGAGAACGCCGTGCGGGTGGAAGTGCCGGGTTGCTGGGAGAGGGACCTCCGCTTTCGCGTCCTCGACGGCTTTGCCTGGTACCGGTGCTCTCTCCGGCTTCCGTCCACCTTCAGCGGCGCCGGCGTCGTGCTCGAGCTCGGAGCCATCGACAACTGCGACGAGACGTTCTTGAATGGTGAGCAGATCGGGAAGACGGGCCGCTTCCCGCCCGAATTCGAAAACGGAGTGGAGATCGAGCGACGCTACGTCGTTCCGGCGCGTTGTTTGAAGCCAGGCGAGCCCAACGTGATCGAGGTGCGGGTGTTCGACCAGGGCGGAGCGGGCGGGTTCAAGGGCGGCACGCCGCGCCTCGTCCGCGGGGAATTCGCGCTGGCGCTCGAAGGACTCTGGCAGTTCCATCCAGGAGATCAGCGACCATGGTGAATGCTCTGAGGAGGCGACTTCGGAATCTCAGCGGGGCGATCGCAATCGCCTGCGCGCTCTGTGGTCCGGCCGGTGCCGACCAGTACGACTTCGCCGTGCTTTTGGTCTCCGACCCGATCTACATCGGCGGGCTGGCGACGGTCGAGCTGCGCGCGAGGCCCGACAACTTCTATTTCGTAGGAATGGACCTCGGCGACGGGCCGACGGTGCCGTTCTGGTCGAACGGTCTCGAGGCCGATCTCGACTTCGGCTCCTCGTTCCGAGTCTTGAGCTTCGGGAACGTGCCGCCGGACGGAGTGGTGAGCATGACGGGGATGCTCCCCGGCGATCCGAATCTCGTCGGCCTTTTGTTCTACACCCAGGCGTTCGTCAAGGACTTCTCGGTCGCGGGCTTCGAGTGGGCGTTCTCGGAGGTGTACGCGCGCGAGATCCGCGTCGACAGCGGCGCGCCGTTCATCCGCCTGGTCACGGTCAACGAGATCCCGTTCGAGGACAACGGCCTGCAGCTCGACGACGGCCAGATCGCGGTGCCTCGGCGTGGCTTCACCGTCGACGTCTACTACTCGACTTCGACCGACGTCGACCCTGTGTCCCTGACCTTCACCAGCGACAACGGGATCGGCGGAATGCCGCCGGGGACGGACTTCGGCGACCGGTTCGCGGTGGGACCGGACCACGCGAGCTGGCGGGTCAAGTCCGCGGACCTCTGGGACACCGGCATCCACAACGTCCAGGCGACGATCGGGAACACCCTGGGACAGATCTCGAACGTTGGGACGTTCGACCTGGAAGTGAAGCCGCCGAGCAACGACGAGCGGCCGTTCGACACCAAGCAGACCTGGTGGGTGCACTTCAGCCTCGACCGCGACGGCAGCACGATTCCCGACTGGAACGAGGACCTGATCCTGTTCGGCCTGGGCAACGACCCGCGGGCCGGCAGCGGGCCGACGGCGTTCGTGCGCGACTTTTCCGAGAACCGGATCCTGTTCCAGGCGCACGTCAACTTCTCGGTCCTCAACCCCGACGGCTCGCCGCACCAGGACCCCGTCAACATCGAGTTCGTCAAGACCGATCCGGGAGTCGCCCATTCGCGCATCTGCGTCGGCGGCAGGAACAACATCCCGCCCGACCAGCTTCCGCCGGGCGCCTGCGAGACCACGGGCTCGGCGTTCTTCGACGGCAACAACCGCAATCAGGAGGACGACTGCGGCGGCGACCTCGGCGTGCACCCGCGCTCGATGTTCAACCTGTTCCACGAGGTGCCGGAGTACGTCACGGTGTTCGACCCTCTGGTGATGAACCCCGTCGGCAACGACGCGCGCGACCCGTTCGTGTTCGACCCAGGCTTCGACCGCGACGATCCCAACAACCCGCCGGACTGGAATCAACGCTGGGACGAAGTGGCCCTGGGAGTCGACAAGGTCGCGCGCATGGTGGCGTTCGTGCTGGCGCAGGAGAGCGGGCACTCGATGGGTCTGCAGTCGCAGGGAACGCTGCCGACCAATCTCCTGGGCGGCCCGCGCCGCGGCCACTCGACTTCATTTCACTACGACGACGGCAGGGGCAATTTCATGTCGGGCAACAACTCGACTCCGGCGCCGTGCAGCCCGGGCAACCTGCGACGCGTGTACCTGAACATGGTGAGCCCGGACGCCCACTTCATCGCCTTGAACCTCGCGTACCTGCGCGAGCACCTCGTCGAGAAGCGCTGAGCCGGCAGCAGGCGCGAGACCTGGGAGGCGTGCGATGCACGAGTACATGAAGCCGATCGTCGAGCGGATCCGGACATTGCGGGTGATCCCGGTGGTGACGCTCGACGATCCCGGGCACGCACCGGCGCTGGCCGAAGCGCTGGTGGAGGGCGGGCTCGCGTGCGTCGAGATCACCCTCAGGACCGCAGCGGCAGAGGAAGGCCTCCGGCGACTCACGCGATCGGACATCCTGCTCGGAGCGGGGACCGTGCTCTCCGTCGACCAGGCGAAGAAGGCAGTCGACGCCGGCGCCAAGTTCCTGGTCTCGCCGGGCTGCAATCCACGGCTCCTCGAGCACTGCTGCAATCTGCGGATCCCGGTGTTTCCCGGCACCGCCACGCCGACTGACGTCGAGCTTGCGCTTTCCTGGGGCTTCGACGTCGTCAAGTTCTTCCCCGCCGAGGCGTTCGGCGGCCTCAAAACCTTGAAGGCGATCGCCGCGCCGTATGGCGCCGTCCGGTTCATCCCGACCGGCGGCATCTCCAAGGAGAACCTCGCGAGCTATCTCTCATTCGCGCCGGTGCTCGCCTGCGGCGGGAGCTTCATGTGCGCGCAGAATCTCATCTCCGCAGGCCGCTTCGACGAGATCACGAGGCTCACCAAGGAGGCGGTCGAGATCGCCCGCAAAGCCGGTTGAGTGAACCCCGATGTTGCAGATCGCGGACGGCATTCGAGGGCGTGGGGAAGGCCCAGAGCAACGCCGCTTCCGTACTCGTGGATCAAAGTCACAAGACCGCACGGGTGCTGAACAGCGCCCGCCCACGCACAACCCCGCTGCAATCAGCTGCGGATCGCCGCCAAGCGGCGATCCGGCTGCTGCATTGCAGCTCGTTTTGCGCATCACTCCTTCTTCGGCGCCGAGAGCTGCTCGATCGACTTCTCCGCCGCGGAGCGAATCTGTTCGTCCTGCTCGCGGAGCATCTCGATCAGGTGGGGCAGCGCCGCCGGGTCGCCGAGGCTGCCGAGTGCTTTCACCGCTGCGAGGCGGATCTTCTTGTCCGGGTCGCGCGATTGCTTGACCAGGGCGGTCAACGGCGAGAGCACACCGCCTCCCTTTGCGCCGAACTGCTCCCAGCGCTCCTTCTCCTCGGTGTAGATGCGAAGGTTGTCGAGCGCCTCCTTGGCGGCCGCCCGAACCTCCAGGGACGGGTCCGCCATCGCCCTGACCAGCGCAAGACCGCACTCCGGGTCGAGGAAGCTCTCGAGCGTCTTGACCGCCTCGACGCTAAGGAGGTAATTGCTGCCAGTCTCGAGCACCTTTTCCACGTCTGCGCGGAATTCGCTGAGGCGTCTCTCGCGGATGGTTTTCAGAGCTTCGATCATCGGGCCGTAAAGCTTGGTGCTGAAGGCAAGCCGCAGATGCTCCGGACGAGATCCCTCAATGTCATCGGTCGCGGGCCCAAGATTCTCGACCGCGAACCAGGCAGCGTGTCGAACGCCCTCGGGCGCGTCTCCGTCCTTGATCCAGCAGAGGAAGAGCGCCTTGATCTCCTCGCGGAGACTGGCATCGGATCCTTGGCCCAGGGCCGAGAGCCGCGAAACGACGTGTCCGCCCAGCTTCTGGACGATGTTCTCCGGTGCTCGTCGCAGGAAATCCTCGACGTATGGAACCGCCTGCCCGTCTGCGGGGATGAGAATCTCGCAGACGGTGGTCGTGAGCTGGCTGCCGAGCCAATTGTCTCTAGCTTGGCTGCCGATCCACTTCAGGACGTCCCTTCGGAGCGGTAGGTCGACCGTGGATCGGGGGTCGAGAAGGGCCGACAGCAGGACCTCCCGGTTTCCAATGGTCGTCAGCAGATACAGCGCCGCGACGCGCGCGGAAAGGTCCTCGTCGTCGAGAAAGCACCGCTGCAGGAAGGAGACGATCGTGGGATGGTCGAGCAGATCCTCGCCCTGCGGGAAGCGAGTACTCGGGACCCTTGCGAAGAATGGCTTTTCCAGAGACAGCAGGCGAACGATTGGCTCGTCAAGGTTCGGAGTCCAGCTCGAGGTGAGGATGAAGAGGGCGAAGTGACGGAGATCATGCTCGTTCACCAGCCGGTCCGTGGTCGCGTCCATTCGCGAGAAGATTGCTTTCACCGCGGAGCGGCTGACGTCGTCCGGTTCTTGAGCGAGGAACTGCAGAACTCCGAGCAGCTCGTCGTCCCTCACAATGTCGTGCTCGAGGGCAAGGGCAGAGATCCGGTGCGCGAGATCGGGCGGGGTTTCCTTGAGGAAGTTGCTGTGGAGCACTCGCCGGCAGGCGTCCGCGTCCTTCGCGAATTCGATCAGAGCCTCCGGCGCCCCGGGCCGATCGCCGCGGCGCAGCATCCAGTCGATGACGAGGTAGGACACCTTGACGTCAGGGGAGTGGAGCAGGGGCTCGAGGTCTTTTGGAGTGAGGGGGAGCTGCTCGCAGTAACCGTAGTAGCGGGTGGTGGAGGAAGTCTGGGTCTTGTGGATGCCCGTGATGTCACCCGTGTACTGCTCTCCGCTTCCTGATTGGCTCGGCTGGAACAAGGAGGGAAGGCTCTGCGTCCCGTCGAAGTCGCCGAAAGTCCCGTCGAAGAGCGACACGAAAGCCGTTGCCAGGGATCGCCTCTGCGCTTCGTTCAACGGATGGAGGAAATAGCCGAGTTGGTTGAGGCCATTTTTGAACGCCAGGTACCGGACCCGCGGATGCGGGCTGAGACAGGCTTCGAGCCAGACACTCGCCGAGAAAGAGGAGTCGGACAAAGCAACGAGCTCGTTCCCGAGTTTTTCATCCTGTGCAGCCTTGCGGGCGAGCTCGACGGCGAAGTCCTCGGGCAGCGATCCCTCCCAGATTCCTTTCAGCACCTTCCACCGCACTTCATGATCCGGGTCGTCGAGCATTCGCCGCAGGTACTCGCGGTTCAAGCGCTCGTCCTTGGCGGCGAACAGCCAAATCAGCGGCTTCTTCACGATCGACAGCTCGATTTGGGCGAGCTTGTCGAGCGCCGGGCGGAATCGTTCGGGATAGCCGCGTGAAAGGCTCTGGAGCGCCGTGGCGATCAGCACCGGGTCGGATTCCTGGTCGAGGGCCGCGAAGAAGTCGCCGGCCTTGCCTTCAGGCTCGATCGCCGCCTGGTCGGCCAGGATCGTCATCGCCATGTTCACGATCGCAGGGTTTGGATCGGTGCGAACCGCCGCCAGGAGAAACGGCGTCGCGTTCTCGCCGAGGTCGCGCAGCGTATTCGCGGCCGCCTGGTCTCCAAGGGACTGGATCAGTCCGTCGATGCGGGCCTGGAAGCTGGCCGCGGACTGCTGGATCCCGCTGCCGGCGACCGAGGCATAGGCGCTGAAGAGATTGGAGACCTTTGCACCGACGTCGGCAAGGCCGAGGGCCTGCGTCCACTGACCTGCGACTTCCTGGGCCTCCTCGCTCTTCCCGAGCTTGAGGAGGCATCGCAGATTGCCGAGCAGAGACTGGGCGCGCTCGTCGGCGGACACTGATTCACTCGCGAGCAGCGCCGAATAAATCTCGAGGGCCTCTTCCGGCTCGTGCGACACCTGCTCGAGGTGCCGGGCGCGCACCACGCTCGCCGGTGCTTCCTGGGTGCCGGCCGCGGCGGCGCCGGGCACGAACGACGCGCCAAGGGTCACCGCTGCCAGGCTGAACGTTGAGTGGAACATCGGGATTCCTCCTCGGATGAGTGGTGTCTGAAAGTGTCCTGCTTCCTACGACCACCATTCGACGCAAAACGACCTTCAAGCTTGTCCTCGCGATGTGATCGCCGTGTCAACTATTGGTCAACTCTCCTCCGTCATTTCCGCGAAAGCGGGAATCCAGCGCCTTGCGACCCACCTGTCAAGTATTTGCGCGGCCTCCGCGGGAATGGCTGGCGGTGGCCGTAATGACGGGTGGCGGTCGCGGGAATGACGGGGGAGGGTTGAGGGAATGACGGGTCGATGCTCATGGGTCGAAGCGGTAGCCGGCTCCGTGCACGGTGATGATGTGGCGCGGGTGGTCGATGTCGTTCTCGAGCTTGTGGCGGAGCTTCAAGATGTGCATGTCGACGGTGCGGGTCGTCGGGAAGCGCTCGTAGCCCCACACATCGTTCAGGAAGCGCTCGCGCGACAGGACCACACCCGGGTGCTGGACGAACAGCGCGATCATGTCGCGCTCCTTCGGGGACAGGCGGAACTCCTTCCCGGCGCGATCCACACGATAGCCCTGAAGGTCGACGCGTGCGGTGCCGATCGTGAACGGGCGCGGAGCGCTCGAGCAGTCCCGCGGAGGGCCTCGGCGCAGCAGCGCCGCGACGCGCAGCTTGAGCTCCTTCAGGCTGAAGGGCTTGACGAGGTAGTCGTCGCAGCCGTGCTCGAACCCGAGCACCCGGTCTTCCTCGGTGCCGCGTGCGGTCAACACCAGCACGAACACAGGTTCCCCGCGCGAGCGTACCTCGCCGAGCAGGTCGAGGCCGCTGCCGTCGGGGAGGCGCACGTCGAGGAGGATCAGCGCGGGCTTGAGGGTGCCGCACAGCTCGCGGCCCTCGGACAGCGTGGCGGCCTCGAGCACCCGATGACCGTCGAGGCGCAGCCCGTCGGCGACGCTGGAGCGGATCGCCGCCTCGTCCTCGACGATCAGGATCGTGCCCGACGATTCCTCGGTCGATTTCACCAAGGGTCCTCCCTGACAGCGCCATCGATCGCGGGAAACTTCGGGGAACTCCGGTCATCCATGGGCTGTCCTTTAAGAGTGAGGGCACGCGGGAAGGCGGATCACCACGCGCAATCCCGAGCTCGGCACGAAAGGAGTGGCAAGCTCTGCCTCGATGGTGCCCTGATGTGCCTCTACGACTCGTTTCGCGATCGCCAGGCCCAGGCCGGCGCCGAAGACTTTCTCGGCGCTCTGACCCGAGCGGAAGAACGGCTCGAACAGGAGCCCGAGCTCGGCCTGTGGAACTCCGGATCCGCGATCCTCGACCTCGAGCTCGACGAAATCGGAGCCGCTCGCACGCGCGCGCACGGCGATCGGCGCTTTCTCGCCGGCGTACTTGACCGAGTTGTCGAGCAGGCTCACCAGCACCTGGACGAACGCGTCGCGGTCGACCTTCACCTTCGGCAGTCCTTGCGCCACCTCGCAGCGGACCTCGTGTCCCTTGAGCAGCTCGCTCATCTCCTCGATCGCGCAGGCGACCAGGGTCGCCGGATCTTCCTCGATCCGCAACTGCGGAACTCCGGGCTGCTCGCGGCGGGCGAACTCCAGGACCCTTTGCACGAGAGCGCGAAGGCGGGTGGCGCTGTCATGGATGCGCCTTAGGTAGCGCTGGCGCGCCGGAGGCTCGACGCGCGGGTCCTCCAGAAGCTCGGCGTTGACCAGGATCGAGGTCAGCGGCGTGCGCAGCTCGTGCGAGATCGAGGCAACGAGGCCGCTTCGGACCTGGGCGAGCTCGAGCTTGCGGCGCACGCTGCGCATCGCGAGGAGTGCGCTCCATAGCGAGGTCAGAGCGATCACGGCGGTGCCGGCGAGGATGGCAAGCTGCCACGGCCGCGCCCTTTGCGACACCCGATCGCCGTCCGCGATCACCCGCACGCGCCAGGAAGGCGGAACCCCCTGCAGGGGGAGCACTGCTTGCAGCTCCGTTGCGGTCGGGGAATCGGCGCGCGACTCTCGTTCGAGGCGGACGTGATATCCAGGGACCGGAAGCTCGCCTTCGAGATGGCGTGCGAGATCGTCGGTATCGAGCACGACCGAAGCACAGCGCAACCCGTCGTCGGCGCACTTCACGAACACCAAGGAGCTCCCTTCGTCGACCTCTCCGCAGAACCACTCGGATCTCTCGAGCGTGAACAGGGCGCGAGAGACGACCTCGGCGTGGTCGAGGCGCGCGAGTCGTTGCTGGGAGAGAGCACCGGACCGGGTCAGCTCCGCGAGATCCGCGGGATCGACGAGATCCTCGAGCTGCGCGAGCGTTTCTCGCAAGTGTGCGGCGGCCCTTCCCGCAGGCAGCGGCACTCGATGGTTCGCGAGATCCTGGAGCAGCGTGAGCGCCTCGTCTCTGGCTCGAACGGGATCGTCGAGACGTTGCAACAGGCGTGCGCGCTCCAGACGTGCGCTCGCTTCGATCGGGATCCCGTCGAGTGACCAGGACCCGTAGGTCGGGGGGAGTGCCTGCAGAGCGTCCGCGGCGCCGGCAAAGTCGCCGGCGCGACGAAGAGCTCCCGCCCTGAGAAGCTCGAAGCGCGCGCGCATGCGAGGCGACGTGGACGCGGTGGCGAGCTGCGCATAGCGCTCCGCGGCCTTGCGCGGGTCCTGCAACTGGTACTCGAGGCGTTCGATCTCGGGAATGAACAGCGTC
>Ga0247727_10004629_pt1 | contig 28932 bp, 17 predicted proteins | sample WisWelCaveWW1625_FD_202498 | JGI IMG/M metagenome (GOLD analysis project Ga0247727, IMG submission 202498) | Biofilm microbial communities from Wishing Well Cave, Virginia, United States - WW16-25 | ecosystem: Environmental > Aquatic > Deep subsurface > Groundwater > Cave microbial mat | place...
ACCTAGCCGCAAGTTGGTAATGCGCCCCTCGGGGTTGACCTTGGGGAAGCCGGTGTAAAGGACCTTGCGAAGGTCGGCCTTCCCGTCGCCGTCCATGTCCTTTAGATACAGAATGTCGGGGGCGCTCGAGACAAACAGGCCGCCCTTCCAGGGGAGCAGACCGCTGACTTGCAGGAGTCGCTCGGCGTACACCCAGCTCTTGTCGATGGCGCCGTCGTTGTCGGTGTCCTCCAGGACCCGAATGCGTGAGCGCGCCGGCTTGCCGGGCGGAGGATCGTCCGGGTAGTCCAGCATCTCGGCGACGTAAATGCTGCCGTTCTCGTCGAAGACCATCTCGACGGGATCGACGATGAGGGGCTCGGCGGCGAACAGCTCGGCGCGGAAGTCCTCGCTCAGCCGGAAGCTGGCCAGCGATGCGGCGGGCGCCATTGGCGGGGCGTCCTGGTATTTGCGCCCGCAGCTACAGGCCAACAGGGCGATCGCCACCAGGCCCCAGCGAGCCGGCGACGGGGCGACGGGGACGAGGGGGCGAGGGGGCGAAAAACCGTCGCGCGCCATCACCCCCTCGCCGGCGGCAGCACCGCGCGCCAGCCATCCCGAAGCAGCCGCTTCATCTGCTCTTTCACCGGGGCCAGCTTGGGATCCTCGACCCGGGCCAAGTTGCGGAACTCGTGGGCATCGCCCTGGTGGTCGTAGAGCTCCGCGCCCTGGCCACCGCTCCACTCGGTATAGCGGTAGCGGTCGGTGCGGACGCTGCGGCCCATGGTGTCGCGCCCGCGCTGCACCTGGGTGAAGGCGGCTTTCTTCCAGGCTCGCTGCGGGTTCTCGAGCAGCGGGACGAAGCTCGAGCCCTCCAGGCCCTCGGGCGCCGCCAGGCCGCACAACTCGACCAGGCTCGGGTAGATGTCGACGAACTCGACCAGCCGCGGCGAGACCGCGGCCCTGCGGCCCGGAACGGCCGTGATCAGCGGGGCGCGGGCCGACTCCTCGAAGACCGTCATTTTCCGCCACAACCCCAGGTGGTCGTTCAGGTGCCAGCCGTGATCCCCAAAGAGCAGCACTACGGTCCGGTCCCACAGTTTCAGCCGGTCGACGGCCTCCAGCACCACGCCGAGCTGGGCGTCCATAAACGTGGTGGCGGCGTGGTAAGCGGCGACCGCCTGCTTGCGGTCGAGCTCCGTCAGGGCGTCGTCGCCGGCGGTGCGGGTCAGCGCCACCGGCGGGATGTCGTCGCGGTCGTTTGCCGGCGTCGGGGGCAGCCGGATGGTCTCGGGCGGATACAGGTCGAAATACTTCTTAGGGGCCACCCAGGGCAGGTGGGGTTTGTGAAAGCCGCAGCCCAGGAAGAACGGACGGTTCTGATTCTGCTCCATCAGTTCGACGATGCGGCGGGCGGTGCGTCCGTCGGGCTCCTCTTCGTCGCGCCGGTCGGTGGGGACCCACTGGAGTTTGATCCCCCCTTCGCCCTGCTGCTTCTTGAGAGCGGCTGGGCGAGAGGCCTGGCGGCCGGAGGCGTTCTCGGAGACGTCCCAGGAAACGGCGTGCTCGAAGGCCCCGTGGGCAATCTTGCCGACCCGCCCCGTGAAGTAGCCGTGCTTGCGGAAATGCTCCGGCAGGAAGGCCACGTCGCCCAAGGTGGTGCGCGGCGGCGTCTGGTTGCCGTAAATTCGCGTGGTGTCGGGACGGCGGCCGCTCAGCAGCGAGGTGCGCGAGGGGTTGCACAAAGGATACTGGCAGTATGCATGGTCAAATCGCACGCCGCGCGCCGCCAGCCGGTCGATGTTCGGCGAGCGCACCACTGGGTCGCCGTAGCAGCCCAGGCGGTTGTTGAGGTCGTCGACGGCCACCAGCAGCACGTTCCAGCGCCGCGACTGGGCGTATAGATTCCGAATGAAGGCCGGGGCGGCCGGTAGTGTCAGCAGCGTGCGCCGGGAGAGGATGCGGGACATCGCGGTTTCGTCGCCTCCTGGTTTTGATTCTGCCATACTATCGCCATGCTGCGGCTGCTTTGCCTGCTGGCCGCCGTTGGGTCCGGGGGCGCCCTGCTGGCAAAGGTCTACGGGGTGGCCGAAATGCGGACCGTCGCTCTGTTGTTTGCCGTGCCGGGAGCGGTGGGGCTGGGGGCCGTTTGGATCTGGGCGCGGCGCTCGCGGCGCCACGAGCTGGCCACCGCCCTGGCGATCGGGCTGGTCGCCGGCCTGCTCGGCTCCATCGCTTACGACCTGGTGCGCATTCCGTTCCTGATGGCGGGCTACCGGGTGTTTGCGCCCATCAGCGCTTTCGGTCTGTGGCTGCTTGATGCCTCGTTCCCCTCGCGCTGGACCGAGACGGCCGGCTGGGCCTACCACTACCTCAACGGCGTAACTTTCGCGATGGTGTATGCGCTGGTGGCGCCGGTGGTTCGACCGGGCGCCCACTGGCTGTGGGCCATTGCCTGGGCTTTCGCTCTGGAGTCCATCGCCGTCTTCTCGCCCTTCGGCCGCATCTTCGCGCTGCGGGGCAACTACCCGGCTCTGGGGATCGCCTACTTCGCCCACCTGGCCTACGGGTTGCCCATCGGCTGGATGGTCCAGCACTGGGACCAAAACCGGGAGGCCCTGGAGGCAATGAAGCCGGCCACCTGCGTGGCGCTGGCCTTGCTGGCCCTCACCCTGCTCGTGCGGCCCCTGCTCGGTCGCGAGGAGCCAGGCGCCCCGGGAGGGTTCCGGGTCGACGGCAGCCGGCTGGTCCCCGAGTGGCTGAGAACCCATCGCGGCGCCGCCCTCCGGCTGGACAACCCTGGAACCTCTACGGTCTCGGTCCGGGTCGAGCGGCTGCCCACCACCCTGACAGTTCCCGCCGGCCAGTCGGTCGCACTGCCGCTCGACGGGCCTGGCATATATCAACTCTACCTGGAGACCGGCCGCCGCACCCGCAGCAGCTTCGTCATGGTCGAGCCGGTGGAGCAGAGGCCTGCATGGTGACGGCCGCCTCGTTCGGCTCAGTGGTTCTGCGCCGCCTGCCGCTGATGCTCGTCTCCTTCGCCGGGTCCTGGGTGATCCACACCTACCTGATGGTGGTCGTCAACGAGGGCTTTGACGGCGGGCCGGCCTCGCCCTACATCAACGGGCCGGGCAACATCATCTCCTCGGCGGTTTTTTGGGCGGCGGTCTCGGGCATCCTGTGGTCGTTTCTGCTGGGAATGTTCCGGCATGGGCCGGTGAGGGCTTTGACGGCTCTGGTAGAACCACCCATCCAGATGGCGCGGTCGTTCCAGGCCGCCGGTAAGGCGGGGCTGGCGGCCCTGGGCCTGGGAGGCGGCGCAGCCCTGGTGGCCAGCTTCCTCATCAACCAGCAGGCGGCCTTCAGCCTGGCGATCCTGTGGGCGATGCTCGGGCTGGGCCCCGTCGGCCAGTGGATGGCCCGGATGCTGATGAACCAGTTGCCGCGGCTGGGTGCCGCGTTCGCTCAAAAGGCCGGACAGAAGTTTCAGCTCGACTTGCGCGGGGCCCAGCTGGTGGCCTCGGCCCTGTCGCCGGGGTTCCTGGTGGCGGCGCTGGTGCCTTCCGGGACCAGGCTGCTGTTGGGCGTGGTCTTCCTGGTCGGCGGTTTCTTTCTCTGGGTGCAGGCGGAGGCCACAGGCGCCGCCGTCGGATGCCTGCTCGCCGGCGCTGTTATCGAGGTGCTCTGGCCCGGCTCCGTCCTGGCCCACGACGGGGGATGGAAAGAGGCCGGCGGAACCTGGCAAGGGTGGATCAACAGCCAGGGCGCCATCCAGGCGATCATCCGCGGCTTGTTCCCCGCCATCTTCGGCGGCCTAGGGCCTCTGTTCGCCCCTTTTGGCGAGGCGGGCTTTGGCCCGGCCTCAGGTCCCGGCCCGATAATGGATCCCTGGACTGGCAAGCCACTGACGGTCTGGGAGCCGGGCCGCTACGGCCCCGGCGCCGACGGCAACCCCGGACGTCCCGGCCAGGTCTGGTTCGGCGGCAATTGGGTGGATCCGGATTACGCCCGCGATTTCATCCGCGACTCGCTGGCGGCCGATCAGCGCCGGGAAGCCGAATCGCAGCAGTTTTGGGAAGAAAGCCAGCAGCTCTCGGAACAGGCGATGCGCAACCGCCGGCGCACCCTCGAGGCCGAGGCCGCCGAGGAACAGCGCCAGCGCAACCTGCGGAGCCAGCTGGACAACATCCGGGGCATCGCCGACCGCCAAGGCTTCGACGACATCTGGGACCGTGCCGTAGGCAGCGGGGGCATCCGCCCCGACGGCACCATTGACCCCGACTACGTCGAACGGTTGCGCAATACCCTGCGCGGGCGGCTTGGCCGTGAAATGAACGAGCCGCCCGACCCCGGCTACCGCAGCCCGTTTGACGATTTCGTCGACGGCGTCCGCCACTCGACCATCGCCCGCATCGCCGCCGGCATCGCCTCTGGCGGCACCTCCGAGATCTTCTTCCAGAGCCAGGCCGCCTGGGAGGCCATGCAGCGCAGCTTCAACGACGCCGCCAACCGCGGGCGCGACTGGGGCTTCACTGACGCCGTGCGGGCCGGCTTTGGCCAGTTGATCCGCGAGAATCTTCCGGTCAACACCCTGGAGGTGTTGCGGGGAGATCCCAAAGACATTACCCTGGAAAACCTGCTGGCCAGCGGGGCCTCGGACATCTTTTCGGCCTGGGGCACCTACCAGACCGGGAGAAACCTGCGCAACAGCCTGGACGGCGCCCGGGCCGGCGCCTCCTGGGGCGACGTCCTGGGCTCCCGCTTCGAGCCCCCGTCGCCGGGCCGGGTCCCGCGCAACGTGAAAGACATGCCGGAGGGCAGCCCCGTTACCTATCGAGATTATGGCATGCCGGACAAGAACGGCTTCAGCGGCCAGCAATTGGCCGATCGGCACCTGGTCAACATCGAGGTCCGGCCCACCAATCCCGACTCCATCGCCCGTCTGGCCCAGGGCGATCATCCCAAGCCCATGTCCATCAAGGCGAATTCCATCAATCCCCTGGACGTGGAGCTGGGGGCGCCGCCGGGCGAGGTTGGCCGGGTGGCTCATTTCAAGCCGCGCATGCCCGATACCACCGGTATGGACCCCGGCAAGGCCGCGGACCTGACACGGCGATACAACAACCGGATGAACTCCTATAACGCCCTGGACGCCGAGATGCGGGCCATGCAGGCTGCCGGCGACGTCAAGATCGAGGCCAACGGACTGATCCGCAACGGCAAGGATGGCAAACCGTACACCGGCGACCACGACATCTTTCGCATCACCGACTCGGTCACCGGCCGGGAGGTGCCGGCCGGCTCTCGCCTCTACGACAATGTTGTGAACGATCTGAAGAAGCCGCCGTTCCAGGCCCAGCACGGCGCCCATAGCCAGTGGCGGTACGATCCCGCGGACCCCCACCACGGCGCCCAGTACCGCAACACCGACGCCCGAATCCGCGCCGAGCACTCCCCGTCCGGAACGAGGCAGGGCGACATGACGGGCGGCGGGCAGTCCTTGATCAACTTCGGGCCCGGCCAGCCCCCCCGAGCATCCTACTTCAACGGACCCATTGACCCGTTTGCCCCTCCTCCCGGAGCGCTGCAATGACTTTCACCGCCGACCAACGCCGCCGCCTGCTGTCCGAGTATTTCTCCCTGGAGCAGGGCCTGGTGGACCTGGAGTGGCTCCAGAACCGGGGCGGCGAGCCGGGAGACGAACGGCTGGTGCGTCACGAGCGGATCTACACGGCGCGGGTCTCGGAACTCTGGGATGAATACATAGCGGGCCTGCCTGTTCTGCCGCTCTCCCGCTGCCCCATCACGGGCGAGGCGGTCGACCACTCCTTCGATCCCTTCGGCCTCGACGGCCTGTGGTGGCGCTACCTCGGCGCCGCCCGGCCCCCCGAGCGGCTGCCGGCCACCTGGTTCGCCTTCACCGGAGCCATGGCGCTGCGGCCGCCCTACGAAGAGATGCCCTTTGCGGCCATGCCGGGCCCCGCCGCGCCCTACGTGGCGCCCCGGCTGTTCCGGGATCCAGCGGTAATCGCGGTAGTGTCCTCGGTGGCGGTAGGGCGCCACCAAGGCTTCGCCATCTTTTATTTCGCCCGGCCGATGCCTTCAGCCGACCGCGTCAACTCCTGGGGCGCCAACGAATACCCGGTCTTCGGCGCAAAGCCAGGCTGGGGGGCGGTGGAGGACGACCCCAAGGAGTTCGATTTCGACCTGGCGCGGTGGATGGCCCAGGGACGGCTGCGCTGGATCGCGCCGGGCGACACCTCGCTCGCCCTGCGCGACGGGGCGGCCGGGTGTCCCTATGTCGGTTTAACAGGTACACGGGATCTCCAGTGGGTCCAGAGAGGGAGCGTCTCCTGATGCTTCCGACGCGGTTTCAACTGGACCAGGCGCAAGTGGAGGCGGCCCTGGCCCTGGGCGGAATCCGGCCCGGACCCCGCTCCATGCTGCCGCCGCCCCAGCCAGGCCCGCATCTGCTGCGGGACGCCCAGGTGCTCGGCCCCGACGGCCGCCTCACGGCCGAGGCGGAGGCCACCCTGCGAACAGCCGCCGACCCGGTCCAGATGCTCTCGATCATGAGCAGCCGCACCGGAGGCCGGTGGGCCGAGGCGGTGTTTCTGCGAGGCCGCAATGGCGGGCCGTTGGTGGCCCAGGCCCGCCAGGACCGCAAGTTCGACCTAGCCCTGGTCCCCACCCTGACCGAAGCCGTGGTGCTCATCGACGAGCTGCTGGCCTTGAGCGACCTGGCCGCCCGCTCCGGCGACCGGACCCTGACGCTCAACCTGGCGGGCTACGCCGCCCTGCTGGCTGCCGCCGACCTGTTGCAGGTCACGCAGCTCGAATCCCGCCTGGCCCGGGCCATGACACCCATGCCCGCCCTCCCCCCGGAGGCGCTTCAGACCCAGCTGCAAAAAGGTATGACCAATATCGATACCCGCTGGGCCGTCACCGCCGGCGGCATGGTCGCTCCAGTCGGACTGCAAGCGGCCTCCGGCCGGATGGCCGAAGGCCTGGCGGCTCTGGCAGCAGCCGGGCTGGCGGACCGGGAGGCGTCGGGCTATGTGTTCTCCCTGCCCGGCTACCTGCTGGCCACCTCGCTCGGGGAACTGGTCACGACCGCCGGGCTGAAGCAGATGGCCGGCTCTGGAACCGAGGCCGCCAGCGTCGGGCAAGTCACCCTGTTTCGGTCCGTGGTTTCGATCTGGGCGTTCACCTGGGACTCGGCCGGCGGCACGGAGGCCTCGCTCAGCCTGGCTGAACTCAGCGCCGGCGGGGCGCTGTTCCTGGTGCGGAAGCTGCTAGAGCCGGTGGAGCTGCCGGCCGCGGCTCCGGTCGCGGGACCGGCGGCCGGAAAGCGATGCCGCTGCGGGGCCGAGGTCGGCGCCGACCACGCTTTCTGCCCCAAGTGCGGGGCGCGCGTGGAGGAGCCCCCACCCGCTCCGCCCCCGAAGCCCGCGGTGTGCGCCAAGTGTGGCAAGCCGCTCTCTGAAGGCGCGATCTTTTGCCCCTATTGCGGCCAGTCCGTGAAGGGGCCGGCGCCGGCCGCGGCTCCGCCTCCCCCTCCGGTCGCCGCCGGCCCGCCGCCTAACAAGCTGCCACCCTTCGAGCGCCGCTGCCCTAATCCCTCCTGCGGCCGCCCGGTTCCGCCCGGCAAGAAATTCTGCACCGCCTGCGGGAGTCCCGTGTCATGACTGACTTCGATCCCACCGCATTGCTCGGCAGCCTGGCCATCGCCGGCGTGGTGGCCGCGGTCCTCTATGTGTACATGGCGGTGATCCTGATGGTGCTGGCGCGCAAGACCGGCACGCCCAACGGCTGGCTGGCCTGGATCCCCATCGCCAACGTGGTGCTGTTGTGCCACATCGGGCGCCGGTCTGGCTGGCTGGCGCTGCTGCTGTTGATCCCGCTGGTCAACATCCTGGTGGCGGTGTGGCTGTGGATGTGTGTCGCGGAGGCGCGGGGCAAGCCCTCCTGGACGGGCATCCTGATGATCGTGCCGGTGGTCAGCCTCTTCGTGCCCATCTACCTCGCGGCCGACAATGGGGCGGCGGCCGCGCCGGCAGGGGGCGGCCCGCGGCCCGCGCCGGCAGCGGGTGGCCCACGGGTCTGCCCTGGTTGCGGAACGCGCGCGGAACCCAGCGAAGCATTCTGCGGCGAGTGCGGCCAGCCGCTCCCCACGCCGGTCGCGGCGGCGGGGGCCAGGATTCCTCCGTTGGCCGCGCCGCCGCCGGTTGTGCCAGCCCCTTCCAGGACGCGCCTGGGACTACCGGCCGTGCTGCTGGTGGTCCTGGTGTTGGCCGGGGCCGGGGTGTGGTTGTTTGTAGGTAAGGTGGCATCCTATTCGCCTCCCAAACGGACCACTCCGGCGATGCCCCAGCGCATGGCCGGCACCATGAAAGAGTTTCCTGTCGACAGCGATCGCAACGCCCCGGCGCGCCCCACCTCGGTGGTGGCAGCCAAAGCCGCGGACGCCTCCCGCCGGGTGCCGCCCAAGTGGCTGCCGCCAGGGCTGGACGGCGCCGGGCTCGCCCGTCGCGCCTCCTCGCTTACCTCGGCCAGCTACCGGGCGCCGCAGGGGCCGCCGGTCAGCGTGCACGTGCTGGAATCCGACCAGGCCCAGCAGATCGTCTCCGACATCGCCGCCGGCGCCGGTCCTTCCACTCAGACCACCGGCGTGCAGGTCCAAAGCCCGCAAGGAGCCCTCTACCAGGGATGGCGCGTGCAGTCGCCGCAGACTCGCGTCTATGTCCTGGACAAACAGAACGACGACGTGGTGATTGTGGTGTACGCCTCCGAACCGGGGGCCCAGACCATGGCCGACCGGCTGGCGGCCAACGTGGGCAACGGCGCCGGCCTCTACGACGACCCCGAGATGCAGAACTCGCTGTGGTGCCTGCCGCCGGCCTTGCCGGGCGACCTGGCGCTGGAGGAAACCAATACCTATCTGCCGGCCGACCTGGGCCTGTCGCTCGACAACGCCGAAGTGCAGCAGGCGCTTTCCCAGGTGCGCCAGCTCATCCCGGAACGGCTGACCACGGCGCGCTACCGCGACACCTCGCGGCGCGACTGGAATATTCTGCTGGGCGATTATCGCGGCGGCGCCCAGGCCTGGGGCGCGTGGCAACTGGTCCGCTGGTTCGCCCGCCTCGGCAACATGGAGCCGGCGCCAGTCGGGGCCACCGACGGCGTCACGGCCGACACCGGCGACGGCCGCCTGGTGCTTTTCCGCAAGGGTCCCTTCGTCGCGGTGATCGGCGGGCCCAAAGGGGCGGCGCTCGAGCGGCTGCTGGAGCTGGCCAGGGCTCTGCAGATCTAGCAATGGCCCTCCTCCCCGGCGCCCGCGACATCCGCCTCGACCGCGCCGTAGCTGTAAGTTAGGTAGCGGCCCCTACCGGGTCAGTTGCGGCTCGTAGCGTTTGACCTTGATATCGTCCTCATGATGGCGCGCCTGCGCCAGATCGTAGGCCGCCTGCAACCGCAGCCAGTGGTCAGCATTCGACCATCCGGCCTTTTCCAGCCGGATCGCCAATTCGGGCGATATTCCGGCGTGGCCGTTGAGGACACGGGACAGAGTATGGCGGGCCACGCCCAAGACCTTGGCCGCTTCGGTCACGCTCAGGTTCAAAGCGTCCAGGCAAGCGTCTTTGATGGAGTGGCCGGGATGCGGCGGGTTTTTCATCGGCATTGCTCAATTCCATTCTAGTGGTAGTCCACCAAATCGACGTCGAATCCGTCACCGTCCTCCAGGCGGAAAACGATCCGCCAACTTCCGGATATCGTAACGCTCCACAGGCCCTTCCGGTCGCCCTTTAGAGGGTGGAGCCGATAACCCGGCAAATCGAGATCGGATGGATAGCGCGCCCGATCCAAGTGCGCCAGCACGTCCGCAATCCGGCTCACCTGATCGGCACGAACCTTGCTCGGGTCCCCTTGCTGGAACAGGCGCTTTAAGCCTCGATGCCGGAACGTCCTAATCACCAGAATACCGTACCCTGTATCGGTACAGGTGTCAACAAGAGGATAAATCCTAGCGCGGCCCGCCGCCCTCCGCTTCCGCCGTCCCGCGTTAACAGGAACGCAAAGGTTGCCACCGCCCTACCATAGTGAGGTTAGGTTAAGATCCTTCTATGCCGACCGAGGGCCGCCCGGAGGAAGCCACCGCCGCCGCCGCGGCTGCTTCCAAGCCTTCTCCCCAGGATGCCAGCACGGTGGCGGAAACCGCCGCCTTAGTCCCCGCCACCCCCCTGGCGGGGACCAGGATCAAGGACCGCTACCTGATCGAGCGGGAGCTGGGGCGGGGCGGCTTCGGGGTGGTCTACCTGGCCCGCGACGAGCAGCTCCACGGCCGCCGCGTGGTCATCAAGGCGCTGCTCGAGCAAGCTTCGGACCAGAGCGGGTGGTTCAGCAAGAAGTTCCGGGAGGAGCGGGAGGCCCTGTCGCGGCTGGATCATCCGGGCGTGGTGGGGGTGCTCGATGCCGGCGAGATGCCCGACGGCAAGCCGTTCCTGGCCATGCAGTTTGTCGACGGCATCACCCTGCGGGCGGCCCTTCGCCAGCTACCCGGCCCCATGGATCTGGGGCGGGCCGGGCGCCTGCTGCGGCTGATCGGCCAGGCTCTGAGCGCGGCTCACGAGCGCGGCGTCTACCACCGCGACCTCAAGCCCGAGAACATCATGCTCCAGGACCTGGGGGAGGGCGAGGAGCTGGTCAAGATCATCGATTTCGGCATCGCCACGGTGAAGGAATCCCAGACCGCCGTCACCGAGGTGACGCGAGTGGCCGGCTCCACCAACTACATCGCCCCGGAGCAGCTGCTCGGCAAACCTTCCCCGTCGAGCGACCTCTATGCGCTCGGCGTCATCGCCTATGAGATGCTGACGGGGCAGCGGCCCTACAGCTCCGAGTCCCTGGCCCAGATGTACCTGCTCCAGCAGACGGGGGTGAAAGTGAAGCCGTCGGAGCTGAGGAAGGATCTGCCCGAGCCGGCCCAGGATGCCATTCTGAAGGCGCTCTCGTTCGACGCCGGCAAGCGGCACGCCCGGGCGCGCGATTTCGGCGAGGAGATGTACCGGCCCCTGGTCGGGGCTGGGGCCGCGGCGCCCCCGGAGCCGGCGCCCAGACCCAAGTCCAAAGCGGGGCGGATTGCCAGCGTCGCTGCCGGGGTGATCCTGACGGGGGCCGGGATCGGCCTGTGGGTGGGCCGCCGGCCCGCGGCGCCGCCGCCGGTTTCGGCCGGCCCGGAGCGCTCCTTCAGCTACTCAGTACTGGTCCAGAGGTATCGGGACCGAAAGCCCTTCGGCCGCCCTTTCACCCTGGCCCAGGAGATGCTGTTCCAGGCCGATTACCGGATTCGCGTGGTGATCCGAAGCAGCCAGGCGGGCCATTTCTACGTGTTCAACGAAGGGCCGGCGCCGCTCGAAGACGGCTTGCCGAGCTACAACGTCCTGTTCCCAGGGGCGCAACAACCGGCGGCCCTGGCCGCCGGCCAGCCTCTTTCCATCCCCCCGGAGCCCGACTGGATCCAGTTCGACGAGCAGGAAGGAGCCGAGAAGCTGTGGATGGTGTGGGCGGCCGCCGCCATCCCGGAGCTGGAGGCGGTGAAGATGTTCGCCTCGGAGAAGTACCTGGGGGCGGTGAGCGACCGGGCCAAGATCCCGCCGGTCCGGGATCTGCTGGCGAAGTACGCCGCTCGGCCATCCGAGGCCGTAAAGGACGATGGCAACCAGAAGACCGACATCCGGGGCCGGGGCGACATCCTGGTCCGGCTGCTCCGGCTGGAGCATCACTGAGACACACTGAGATGAAGCTATCCGTTGTCTTCCTGATGGCGGCCGCGCTCCTGGCCCAAGAGGAGGCCGAGGAGGGCGCCCGGCAGTTGTGGAACTCCTCCTTTCGCAAGCAGCGGGCTACGGCCCAGGGGGCTCCGCGGGCGGCTCCGGCGCCTGGGGGGGAAGCCCTGGTGGGCGTCACCCTGTGGCTGCTTCGGGAGTCTCGGCCGGGCGACGAACCGGAGGCGCAACTGGCGGCGCGGGGCGGCGTTGCCGCCTGGACCCCGGTGCGAATGGAAGCCGACACCCCGCTGGCGGAGGGCCAGCGAGTCCGGGTCGGCATCGAGGTGGCGCGGGCCGGCTATCTCTACGTGATCGACCGCGAGCAGTACGCCGGCGGCTCTTACGGCGCGCCTCACCTGATCTTCCCCTCTCTGCGGCTCGCCGGCGGTCAGAACGAGGTCAAAGCCGGGCGACTGGTGGAGATTCCGAGCCTGGAAGACAACCCCCGCTACTTCACGATCCGGATGAGCCGGCCGGACCAGGTTGCGGAAGTACTTACAGTGCTGGTGACGCCGCAACCGCTGGCGGAGATAAAGATCGGGCGCAGCCCGCTGCCGCTGTCGGCGGAGCAGGTGAAGGCCTGGGAGCAGCGCTGGGGCGCCAAGGTCGAGCGCCTGGAGGCCAAGCGCCAGGTGGGCCGGCCGTACACCAAGGCCGAGAAGCAGGCCGCCACCCTACAGACCCGGTTGCTGGCGCACGACGAGCCTCTCCCCCAGACCTTGTACCGGCTGGAGGCCAAGCCCGGGGAGGCCCTGCTGCTGAGCGTGCCGCTGCGGATCAAGAGGTAGCGATCTTCTTCCGGATCCGCTTGCGCGCGGCGCCTTCCGGCGCCTGCCTCAGGGCCGACTCCCAGGCGGCGCGGGCCTCCGCCGGCCGGCCGCGCGCCGATTCCAGATCCCCGATCTGCTCGTAGAGCAGGGCGCCCGGCCCGCCTCGTTGCAGTGCTTCCTGGAGCTGGTGGAGGGCGGCGACGTGGTGGCCAGCCTGGCTATGCAGTTCGGCCAGGGCCAGGCGGGCGGCGACGTAATCCGGCCTGATCCGGACCACGGCGTCGTATTCCTGGATGGCCTCGGCGGCGCGGCCGGCGCGGCCGAGGGCCCGGGCCAGGCTGAGCCGCGAAGGCAGGTAGTCCTGGGCGCTGGCCAGGTTGTGACGCCACAGCTGAATGGCCTCATTGAGCCGATCGGGCTTCGGCGCCAGCAGCAGCGCCAGGTTGTGGCGGGCGGCCAGCAGATCCGGATTCTTTTCGAGCGCCTGGCGGTAGAGCGGCTCGGCTTCGCCATCGCGGCCCTGCGACGCCTTCAGGTATCCCAAGGCGTTGTACGGCTCGCCGAGGCCGGGCGAGAGCGAGATGGCGTGGCGATAGGCAACCTCGGCCTCCTTCCGGCGGTTCACCCGCTGGTAGACCAGCCCCAGGTTGTAAGGAAGGTAGGAATACTGCGGCGCCAGGCGCATGGCCTGGCGGTAGGCGCGGATGGCGGCCTCGGCGTTGCCCATCTCGGTATAGGTCAAGGCCAGGTTGTGCAGAGGGTAGGCCCAGTAGGGAGCGAGGCGGGAGGCGTCGCGGAAGGCCGGCACGGCCCGAGCGTAATCGGCCTGCTCAAGGTAGGCGATGCCCAAAGCGTTGTAGGAGTAAGCGCCGGCGGCGTCCAGGCGGGCGGCGCGCTCCAACAGGCCGGCGGCCTCCTGGTATTTCTTGTCGAAGAGCTTGGTCCGGCCCTGGCAGAAGGCGGCGCGGCTCTCGAGCAGCAGCGACTCCGGGGTCAGCAGCCGCGCGGCCTCCAGGTACTGCGCCCCGGCGGCGAAATCGGCGCGCGCTTGCGGAACCTGGTCGCCGGTCAGGTACCGCAGCAGCACCTGCTGGCCGCGCTCCTCCAGGGCCACGCGCAGGCGGTTCTCCTGGATCAGGTATTGCTCCGGGGTGAGGGGCCCCTTCATGCCCCGGAGGGCCGCGAAGGCGCTCTGCGGCTCCTCCGGCAGCAAACGGCCGGCAGCCAGCGCCTGCTCGAAATCCCCGGCGCCAGCGGCCGGGGCCGGCGGTTCCAGCCCCCGCGACGCCGCGCCGGCCTGCGCCAGCTGCGCCAGCTCTTTCTGCGGCGGCGGTCCGGTCCACTCCAGCAGCCGGATGCCGTCCTCTTTCAAACTGGCGACCTTCTGGCCGGTCTCCATGGTGCCGAAATCGCGGGGATGCTGGCGATCGTAGGTCCCTTCGGCCACCTTGCTCCGAACGTAGTCGATGACTTCGTTCAGGTCCACGTCGCCGTTGCGATTTTTGTCGGCCTGGCCATTGAAGGCGTGGAGCAGGAAGTAGGTGAAGGCCCCGTGGCCGCCGCCGAACTGGGGTCCCTCGTAGGAAACCTCGCGGGCCCTGCTGGCGGTGAAGACGAAGATCTCGCCCTCGGCCTCGCCGAACCGCTCCACGCTGGCGTTGACGCTGGCGGTGCGGTTGGTGATGGTTCCGATGGTGCCGCTGCGGCAGGCGTCCACGTAAGCCATCACCTTGCCCACCTGGCCCAGATCCTCGCGCAGCAGCTTCTGGAGGTCGCCCATGGGGAGGGCGGTGGAGCGGAGGTCCTGGGGGTCGCTGTCGTGGGTGACGATGTAGGCCCCCAGCCCCGGCTCGGCCACCCCGTGGGCGGCGAGGAACAGCACCACGGTGTCGGACTTGCCGGCCCGGGCCTTGAGGAAGGTTTCGAAGGCGTTCTTCACCGCCGCCGTGGTGGCCTTCTCGTCGGTCAGCAGGATGACATCGGATTCCGGCAGCCGCCCGCCCCGGGGGCTTCGCAGATATTCATAGAATGTAAGGGCGTCCTTATGGGCGAACTGTAACGGACGCACCTGTTCGGACCGGTACCGGGACACCCCGATCAGCAGTGCGTAGGTCTTGCCGGCCCCCTTGCGGTCGGCCGGAACCAGCGGCTCTTCTTCCAGCACGAACAGCCGGCTGCGCAGCCAGGCGGCGTCCGGCCACTCCTGGGCGAGCTTTCGGTATTCCCCGGCGGCCAGGGCCTTGAGGTTGCGTTGTTCGAGCGTGACGGCACGGGCCAGACGACCGGCCGGATCGGCGGCCGGGGGCAGATCCTCCGGTGGTTTCTCGCGGCTGGGGGCGGGCGGCACGCCGGCGCGGGTGAGCGAAGCGCCATAGTGCTGCTGGGTGACCGTGAGGGAGCGCTCCACCAGCGGCAGCGAGCAGACCGGGGCGGCCTGACGCCCGCCGATCCGTCCGGATTTCACGCGCACCTGCTTGGCTTCGATCAGCGCCTCGGCGCCCGGCTCCAGGGTGAGTGTCGATTTCTCGGGGCAGTAGAGCAGCGAGAGCGGCGTCTGGCCGGCGGCGAGCGAATCGCCCGGGAACAGGATGTCGCCCGGCTTCAGGGTCAGGGCCAGCTCGGTGCCGGCTCGCATCAGCCTGCCGCCCTGGGTCTGGACGACCAGGCCCACCGGCTGCTCCGCGGCCCAAGCCTGCCAAGCCAGGCCCGCCGCCGCGACGACCAACCAGTTTGGCCCCTTGCTCATGGGTAGTACGCGCCCATGGTAGCAGGGGCGGTCAGCGGTCGGCGCGGTCCCCCGCAATTGTCATCCCGAGCCTTGCGAGGGATCTGTTGTTGTGTGCCGGGGGGGGAGCAGATCCCTCGCTACGCTCGGGATGACACCGGCTGCGCTCGGGATGACACCGGCGGCTCGCCTCCGAAGGTAGCGGTACGGTCGGTCGGCGCGAGAAAATCGGGCGGCCAGCCGGGCGCGGGTCTCGGAACTCTGGGATGAATACATAGCGGGCCTGCCTGTTCTGCCGGCTTCCAACATGTTGAAACGATATCTGCTTTCCGCAGCGGGGCGGTAAGCTTCCGAGTTACTGGGCCTTGACACCCTTAGTCAGGCATGCTTAAATCTAATAGCCGACATTTTCTTGGTTTCGAGGGTTGACCAATCTGCTCGGAGGAGATCCACGCTATGCGTAGAGCCATGTTGCTCCCGGCTGTCTTGTGGTTTGTTCTCGCAGCAATAGTTTTCGCCCAGTCCGACACGGGCGCCCTTTCCGGAACAGTTTACGATCCCAACGGCGCCGTGGTGCCTAACGCGAAGATCCTGATCAAGCACGATCAGACCGGGCGGCAAATGGAGACAGCCTCCTCGGAAGCCGGCCTTTACATTTTTCCGAACCTGACCACCGGCCCGTACACGGTCACCGTGGAGCAACCGGGATTCAAGAAGCTCAATCGCTCGGGCGTCGTCATCGCGGTAGCCAGTCGCATGGTGCTCAATCTGGAACTGGAAGTCGGGGACCTGCAACAGTCCGTGGATGTCACCGCCGAGGCGCCTCTGCTGAACTCGGCCACAACCGAGGTCGGGGCCAACTTCGCTCCGAAGCTGCTCAAGGATCTGCCGCTGTTCACCGGCGGGATCCGTAACCCGGAAGCGTTCATCACCTACATGCCGGGGGTCAACAACGGCTCGAGCGATTCCTCGATCAACGGGGGCTCGCGGCGCGCCAAGGAAGTCCTGATCGACGGCGCCAGCCTCACCATTCCCGAAAGCGGCGGCGTGGTCTTCTACTTCCCATCGGCGGAGCAGTTCGGCGAATTCAGGCTGCTGACCAACAGCTTTTCGTCCGAATACGGCCGCACCGGCGGCGGCATCGAGATCTTCCTGACCAAGTCCGGAACAAACGATTTCCACGGCAACGCGTTCTACAACCTGCGCCGCGATCACCTGTGGGCGGCCAACGGGTGGCTGCGCAACCTGACGACCAGCGTTCGCCCGAAGGTGTACCTGAACGAGATCGGCGTCTCGGTCGGCGGTCCGGTGTGGATCCCGAAGGTCTACAACGGCCGGAACAAGACGTTCTTTTATTACACCTACGTGAAGGACAAGCGGCCCACCGCGGTGAGCAACGCGCAGGGGACGCTGGCGACGTCACGCATGCGGAACGGCGATTTCGGCGAGATTCCGCTGACCATCTACGACCCGGCCACCACCGTGGGCGCCGGCTCCACCGCGTCACGGACGCCGTTTCCCGGCAACCAGATTCCCCAGAATCGGTTCAGCAGCGTGTCCAGGAACATCCTGCCGCTGATTCCGGGCGCCACGCTGGGCGGCATCATCAACAACTACCTGACGGTGAACACCAGCCGGCTGGACCGCAAACAGAACAGCTTCAAGATCGACCACGCTTTCAACGACAAACACCGCACCAGTTTCTTTTACAGCTTTGAACGCTGGTTCAACGTCAGCTCCACCAACTTCGCAGGGCCGCTGTCCCACGCCCTGGGCAACGACTATATCAAGCCGGACTACGTGCGCGTGAACCACGACTGGATCATGAAGCCGAACGTGGTTGTGCACGTGACCTTCGGCTACAGCAACACGCGAACCGGCTGGGCGAACCTGGATCAGCAGGGCTGGGCGTCGAAGCTGGGCCTGGGGGGGGTGGCTTACGACGCGTTTCCGTCGGTTTTCTTCCGTGGAGACGACAGCCTGCTGGGCTTCGCCAACACCAACGGCAACAAGACGGTCGGCACGCAGTTCAACAGGACCGACCACGCTGCGGGCGGCCTGTCATGGCTGCGCGGGCGGCACGAGTTCAAGTTCGGCGGCGACTTCCGCCGCACCCGCACCTACTCCCCGGTGATCGACCAGGCCGGCGCCCAGGGGCAGTTCGATTTCTCGCGCGCCCAGACCGGCGATCCGCTGCGGCTGGCCACCACCGGCAACGCGTTCGCGAGCTTCCTGCTGGGTCTGCCGAGCTTTTCGCAGCTCAACATCAGCCTGCCGCAGTTTAACGACTCGGCCCGCTACGGTTACCACGGCGTCTACTTTAACGACAACTGGAAAGTGAACTCCAAGCTGACTCTAAACCTTGGCTTGCGGTACGATCTGCCGCTGGCACGCTACAGCCCGCTGGGCGTGTTCACGTCGTTCGATCCGGACCTGCCCAATCCGCGCGCCGATAACCGTCCCGGCGCCCTGGCGTACTCGGGGTTCGGGCCGGGCCGCACGAACCGGAAACGCTTCGGCAACATCGACTACAAGGAGTTCGGCCCGCGCCTGGGGGTCGCTTATCAGTTCGATCCCAAAACGGTCTTTCGCGCGGCGTGGGGCGTTTACTACGCGGCCGGCAACCATACCACTGGCGGGTTCTGCCTGGGATGCTCGTTCGGATTCGGCGCCTCGCCGCAACGGATCAGCCCGGACGGTTTCGCCGGAGCTTTTGCATGGGACGGCGGATTTCAGCCGCCGCCGGGTTTCATCCCGCCGCCGTTCATCGATCCGGGTTTCGCCAACGGCCAGTCGCCGTGGTACCTCAGCCCGCGTTCGGGCATCCAGCCGAGGGTGCAGAACTGGAACATCACCATCCAGCGCGAGCTGCCCAAGGGTTTCGTGTGGGACATCTCTTACGTGGGACACCGCTCGGTGGCGCTGAACTCGACGGTGCAGTTGAACCAGGTGGCGCCGAGCCGGCTGGGGCTAGGTTCGCTGCTGACCAGGAACATCAACGACCCGCAGGTCGTCGCGGCCGGATTCGGCAGGCCGTTCTCGGCGTTCAACGGAACGCTGGCCCAGGCACTGCGGCCGTATCCGCAGTTCCTGGATGTGCCGGACCACTACGGAGCGCTGGGCAAGTCCTGGTATGACGCGTTGCAGACCAAGGCGGAGAAGCGGTTCGGTAACCTGACCGCGATGTTCAACTACACGTGGTCGAAATCGCTGTCCGACGGCAGCCGGTCGCAGACGGCGTTCCAGGAGGAGAACCAGGACAGTTACAACCGCGGCCCGGCCGAGAAGAGCTTGCTGGTGTACGACGTGCCTCACACCTTCAACATGTTGTGGTCGTACGATCTGCCCTTTGGCCGCGGGCAGCGGTTCCTGTCGTCGAACAACCCCGTGCTGCGCCGGGTCGTGGGAGGGTGGACGATGTCCTGGGTCGGCCAGTATCGCAAGGGTAACGTCATCACGGTGTCGTCGCCGAACACGCTGGACAGCGGCGTGCTGTTCACCAAGTTCAAGAAGGCAAATACCACTGGCCAGGCATTCAGCACCGGCCTGTCGGGCGACTATGATCCGCGCGACCCGAACCGGCGGCAGGTGTACAACCGCGGCGGGTTCGCCATTCCGGGACAGTTCGAATTCGGCTCGGCCTCACGGTACTTCAGCAATTTCCGCAACCCGAACGTGTATTCGGAGAACATCAGCATCGCCAAGCGGACCAAGATCTTCGAGCACGACCGCCAGCCGGTGGAGTTCGAGTACCGGGCGGATTTCTTCAATGCCTTCAACCGCACGCGCTTCGGCGGTATCCAGGGAGCGCTCACCGCTCCCAACTTCGGCCAGGTCACCGGCGCGATGCTCGGCCCCCGGATCATCACCATGGGCCTGCGGCTTAACTGGTAGTTTTCACCAGGCGGGGGACCCAAGAAACGTCCGCCGCCTGTTCATTCTGCACCGGCATCGACCGCTCCACGCTCGATCCGAACAATCCCTCGACGATCTCCAAGCGCATGAAGTTCCCGATTCGCCGCGACCGGACGATCGACCTGGTCTACCGGGCCGACGCGTTCAATCTGTTCAACCGGACGAATTTCGGCGGAGTGGTGGGGTCGGCAACGCGGCCTTCGGGCGTCCGACGGGCCCGCAGACCGGCGCCCGGATTATCACGATGGGCGCGCGGGTTGACTTCTGAGCCAGACTGCAATCATTTCCGGCGCCTGATGCGCGCGCGAAGCCAGGCGGCGACTTTCTCTTCCCCGAGATCTCCGAAGCCAGCTCGCTTGTTCCCGCCCACAAAAGGATGATTCCTGGTGATCCCAACAGTGTAGGCGGCGGCCAGCCTTGCCAAGTCGATCTTTGACTCATAGGCGAACAGGTGACGCGGCCGCGCCAGCGCAGAATCAAGGAGGCCGTCTTCGCGGATACCCGTCAGGCCGCCATGTTCGGCCAGGCTTTCCGCATGCAACAGCAGTAAGGCCCGCCGGTCAACCCAGCGCGGCTCCTTCATTTGGTCAGAGCGCGGAACGTCTCGCGATACTGAGCCATGAATTCGCGGCCGATCCTCAGTTGCTCCTCCACGTCCGGGTCGTAGGGCGTCAGAAGATAGCATCCGGGCGTCTCCACGGCGAACAGGGCATCGTCTCGCTTAACTCTCAACCGCGCAAGCATCTGTTTGGGCAGCACCACGCCGGTTGATGTTCCGACGGCACGCAGCTCCAGTGTCACGGAGCCTCCATTCCCATAACCATTATGATGCCTTCGGGGGCTTTGAGCATCGTATAATCTCACCACCATGGTCGGCCAGACCGTCTCTCACTACCGCGTCATCGAGAAGCTCGGGGGCGGCGGCATGAGTGTCGTCTGCCGGGGTACTGGCCCGCGCGAACAGCAGATCCCTCGCTTTCGCTCGGGATGACGGCTGCCGGCGCTCAAGACACTAGCGAGTTATCGTATAGTGTCCCTATGACCGGCAGAACCCTCGCGCACTACCAGGTCCTCGAAAAACTCGGCCAGGGGGGCATGGGCGAAGTCTACCGCGCGCGCGACACCAAGCTGGCGCGCGACGTCGCCCTCAAGTTTCTGCCGGAAGCCTTCGCGCGCGACCCGGAGCGGCTGGCTCGCTTCGAGCGCGAGGCCCGCGTGCTGGCCTCACTCAACCATACGAATATTGCCGCGATCTACGGCTTCGAGAACGTCGACGGCGTGCCGTTCCTGGTGCTGGAATACGTTCCCGGCCCGACGTTGGCCGAGCTGGTCGCCAAAGGGCCGGTGACGCACGATACATCGCTCGCCATCTGCAACCATGTATCCCGCGCGCTGGAGGCCGCCCATGAAAAGGGCATTGTCCACCGCGACCTCAAGCCCGCCAACGTCAAGGTGACGCCGGAGGACAAGGTGAAGGTGCTGGACTTCGGCCTGGCCAAGGCGCTGGTCGAGGAGCCTTCCGGCGACGCGGCGCACTCGCCGACCATGAGCGCGCTGGCGACGCGCGCCGGCACCATCCTGGGCACCGCCGCCTACATGAGCCCCGAGCAGGTGCGCGGCAAACCCCTCGACAAGCGCGCCGACATCTGGGCTTTCGGTTGCCTGCTGTACGAGCTGCTCACCGGACAGCAGGCCTACGGCGGCGAGACGATATCGGATACCATGGTGGCGATCCTGAGCCGCGAGCCCGACTGGGCGGCGCTGCCGGCAGACGTTGGGCCGGGCGTGGTGCGTTTGCTGCGGCGGTGCCTGGAGCGCGATCGCGACCGGCGCCTGCGCGACATCGGCGACTCGCAGATTTTTCTGGAGGACCGCTCCCTTCCGGTCGCGGCTCACAAAGAGGTTTCCGAGCCGCGACCGTCAAGGAGCGGTTGGTCGTGGCTTGTCGCGGCTGTGACTACTGTCGCATTGCTGGCGCTGGCGGTGATTCACTTCCGCGAGCGGCCGCCCGCTGCCCCCACCACGCGCTTCCAGGTTCCGCCGCCCGACAAGTCTACCTCTAACGACTACCCTAGCATCTCGCCTGACGGCCGCCGGCTCGCGTTCGTCGCCACCGTGGAGGGCAAGTCGCTGCTGTGGGTCCGCCCGCTGGAGTCGCTGGCCGCGCAGCCGCTGGTGGGAACCGAAGAGGCGACGTTCCCCTTCTGGTCGCCCGACAGCCGGTTCCTGGCGTTCTTCGCGCAGAACAAGCTTAAGAAGGTGGACGTCACCGGCGGGCCGCCGCAGACGCTGTGCAACGCGGAGGGTACCGGTCGCGGCGGGACCTGGAACCGCGACGGCACGATTGTGTTCGGCGCCGGCGCCCGGGATCGGCTGCGCCGCGTGCCCGCTGCCGGCGGCGCGCCGGCGCCGATAACCACCCTGGACTCCCAAACAGAGCTTTCCCACCGCTGGCCGCAGTTCCTCCCCGACGGCCGCCACTTCCTTTACTGGCTCTATACGACGGACCGCGAGAAAAGCGCCGTGGTCCTGGCCACGCTCGACGACAAGCCAGACTCGAAGGACCGCAAGAGGCTGCTCGCGCGTGGCTCCCTGACGGTCTACTCCGCCGGGCATATGTTGTTCGAGCGCGAGGAAACGCTGATGGCGCAGCTCTTCGACGCTTCCCGGCTGGAGTTTCGGGGCGAGCCTTTCCCCGTGGCCCAACAGGTCGGACAACAGGTCGGGTCGCAAGGCTGGTGGGCGTTCTCGGCCTCTCCCGACGGAACGCTCGCCTATCGCACTGGCGGCGGCGCGAAGAGCCAACTCGCCTGGTTTGATCGCGCCGGCAAGGAGCTCGGGCGGCTCGGCCAGCCTGAAGAGCAAACCAACCCGAGGCTCTCACCGGACCAGAAACGAGTCGCCGTAGGGCGGCGCGAATCCCAGGCTGCGCCCGACATCTGGCTGCTCGATTTGACTCGGGAGACCAGTACCCGATTCACCTTCCATCCGGCCATCGATGGGTTTCCGCTGTGGTCCCCCGATGGCGGCCGGATCGTTTTCGCCTCCGGTCGAGAAGGCCCCTACAACCTGTATCAAAAAGTTTCGAGCGGCGCGGCCAACGAGGAGCCGCTGCTGAAATCGAACGAGACGAAAAACCCCACCGACTGGTCCTCCGACGGCCGCTTTCTCCTGTACCAGGCCATCGGCGCGAAGACCGCCTACGATCTCTGGGCGCTGCCTTTGGACGGGGACCGGAAACCGTTTCCCGTTCTCCAGACGGAGTTCAGCGAAACCCTGGGGCAGTTCTCGCCGGACGGGAGATGGATCGCCTACCAGTCCACCGAGTCGGGGACGGCGCACGTGTACGTGCAGGGGTTTCCCAAATCCGGCGGGAAGTTTCAGGTGTCGACCACCGGCGGCGGCCGTCCACGCTGGCGCCGCGACGGCAAAGAGCTCTATTACCTCAGCACGGACCGCAAGATGATGGCCGTGGATGTGAAAGCCACGGCTGCGACCTTCGAGGTTGGCCGCCCCCGCGAGCTGTTCCAGACCCGCGCAGCCACCACGCCCTTCTACATCCACAACTACGACGTCGCCGCTGACGGCCAGCGCTTCCTGATCAACACGGCGCTGGAGGCCGAAGGCCCGCCGCCGATGACGGTGGTGATGAACTGGGCGCGGGGGAATTGATCCTACTTAGTCGAGAAGGCGTCGATCGCCCAGCCCCAACAGCAGATCCCTCGCTTCGCTCGGGATGACGGGCGCTTCGCTCGGGATGACGGGTGGGGCGGTCCCCCTGGACCGCGGCGGACGCCCTCATCCGCCCCTCCGACAGGCCGACCAGGGGGTCGGCCGCCGGCGAGGGCGCCTGCCCCACGTGGCTCTCTGTTGACAGTTACCTGAGTCAAGTAAATACCCCCCTGACCTCAAAACTCCACCCTCAATATCAGCTGGAACTGCCGCGCCGTCTCGTTCAACGGCGTCAGGGCCGGAAAGCCCGATTGGCGCCCCTGGCGTCCATAGAGCGCCAGACCGAATTTCTCGGAAGGGAAAAACGACTCCGGGTTGTTCAGATTGGCGTGGTTCAGGAAGTTGAAGACGTCGGCGCGCAGCGTCACCCGGCCCGCTTCCCCCAGGCGCCTCAGAGGCAGGGAGCGGCTCAACGAAAGGTCGATGTTAAAAAGGCCCGGCCCGCGGAAGGCGTTGCGGCCTGTCGATCCCAGCCGGCCTGGCTCCGGCTCGCGAAAGGCCAGAGGGTCGAGCAGCCGACGGCCGCCGGCGGCCGGTCCGGACGCTTCAGCCGGGGATCGCGCCAGCTCCGCCCGGTTGTTGTAGATCAGCTCCCCGCCCGGGGCGAATCGGGACGGCGCGTGGACCGTGAACGGAAACCCCGTGCGGAAGGCCGCCAACTGCGAGAATCTCCAGTCCCGGAGCAGCCATCTGGCCCGCGACCCTTGCCAGGCGGACGGCAGATCCCAGATAGAGAAGAACACTAAGTTCTGCCGCTGGTCGAAGTCGGAGCTGCCGCGGTCGATGCGGCTGTCGAACTGGCGGGAGAACGCCGAGATGGCGGCGCGCCCGGCGCCGGCCGTTACGCGCGTGAAGCTCAGGTCGAAGAAGTCACCGGCCAGGGCTTCGCTCTGGTTGTCGATGGAGTGGCTCCAGGTGTAGGCCAACTGGAACTGGCCCCGGCGCAGGGCGCCCGCAGGACGGTAGCGCGCCACCGCCGTCAGGGCGTGGTAGTTCGAGCTTCCCTGGTTGGCCCGGTAGGAGATCGGAGGGAGAGCCGGGTTCAGCCGGCCGTCCGGATTGCGGTCGAGGTCGATGGGGCGGCTGAAGGAGCGATTGATGGCGTCAGTGGTGATGAGCTTGCGCCCCAGCGACCCCAGGGTGTTGACTTCCACGGCCCAGGCCTCGCCCAGCCGGTGCTGGAGGCCCAGGAAGTAGCTCTGGACATGGGCATCCCTGAGACCTGGCTGGATCAGGGTCAGGGGCGGAAAGTCGGTGTTGAACGGGCGGCCCTGAAAGCCGCTCAACACACTGGTCACCGGCGCCAGGTAGTCCACCCGCCGGGCGACCGGGCCCGGGAACCCTGCCAGGACGAGGTTGTTGTTCCGCTGGTTCTGCCAGAGATTGTCAAAGGGACGGTCGTAGAAGATCCCGAAAGCGCCGCGCAGCAGAGCGCCGGCGCGTCCGGGAAGCTGCCAGGCGAAGCCGAAGCGCGCCGCCCAGTTGTTGCGGTCGGCGGCGTAGAGGGGCTGGGCGCCGCCCTGGGGAAAGACCAGGCGAGCGGCGCCCAGGCGGGCCGCCAGATCGCTGCCGGCGCCCAGCTCCACGGCTCCATCCTTGACGCCGCCGGTGTTGCGCGGGGACCCGAAGCTCTCGTACCGGAGGCCGTAGTTGAGGGCCAGCCGCGGGGCGGCCTTGTAGGTGTCCTGCGCGAAAAGGAAATACTGGTTGTACTGATACTCTCGGTCGAACTGCGGCAGACCGAGCGCCGGCAGCGAGGCGCGGTCAGCCGAGACCGAAAAAAACACCGGCGAGTCGAGCACGAAGTCGATGATGTCGCCGAAGACCCAGAGGGCGTCCCGCCCGGCGGTCAGGAGGCCATCCAGACGCCGCAACAGCGCGCCGCCGCCGGCTTTGAAGATGTGCCGCCCCGAAGCCCAGACGAGGTTTTCGGCCAGCTCGATACTGCGGCTGCGGTTGCGGTACTCGTAAAATGCCAGGCTGCCCGGCAGCAGGGTTCCGTCGCCGGAAAACAGCGTCGGAATCTCAGGATGTGGCCGGTCCCAGGCCAGGTGGTCGCGGCTCCAGCTGGCGCGGGCCTCGCTGGTGAGGCTCGGCGCGAGGGCGCTGACGGCGGCGCCCGCCACGCTGTAGGTGTTCTGCTCCAGGGGCGAGACAAAGTCCTTGTAAGGGCTCCAGATGAAGTCCGGGCGGGCGGTTCGAGCGATGGCCACCCGCCCCAGAATGCGGTGGGCCCCGCCCGGCGAGTGATAATCGATCCGCTCGAGAGCCAGCGACCGATCCAGTGACGCCGGCGGCGCCACCCGCAGCCTGGCCAGCGGCAGGTTCCTGTCGGTTACCGGCGGCGCCGGGAAACGCTCCAGCAGGCTCCGCGCCCGGCTCCCCGGCGCCGTGAAGTCGGCAAACCGCGTGGAAGGCAGAGTGATCTCTACCTCCTCGGCGCGCCCGCGGCTGCGCAGCCGCTCGAAAGCGGTCGAAAGGAACACCGACTGCCGCCGGAGGGGGCCGCCCGCCTGGTAGCCGGGTTGCAGCTGCTTGGCCGGCGGGCGTTCGAGCCCCAGCCGATTCTCCTGGAACCCATTGGCGTTCAGGGCCTCGTTCTTCAGGTAGAAATAGCCGGTGCCGTGCCACTGCGCCCCGCCGGAGCGCGTCACAGCGTTGGCCAGGAAGCCGGCGGTGCGCCCGTACTCGGCGGTGAAGTTGTTGGTCGAAACGCGATACTCCTGGACCGCCTCCGGCGCGATGGCCGCCAGCGGCCCGGTCACCAGGTAGTTGTTGTTCTCGACGCCATCGAGCAGAAAATTCGACGAGGACGGACGCTGACCGCTGATCGATAGTCCCAGCCCGCGGGCCGTGCCGGTGTCGGCGGTGACGCCGGGCTGGGTTACCAGCATGGTGTAGAGGTCGCGGCCAGACAGCGGCAGATCCCGTACCTGAGCCGGGTCGATCACGTCCGACACAGTTGACTCCAGCGCTCCCTGCCGGCCCCGCGTGGCCTCGAAGGACCCCGAGCGGCTGGTGTCGACATCGGGACCGTAAAACGTAACGATGGCCTCGGTGTTGGGCAGCAGGACACTGCGGTACTGCCCCGCCTCCCAGACATCGTTCAGCGGCCGCAGACGGAACTCCAGGTCCACGCGGGCCGCCACCGGCAGTTCCAGCTCCTGAAGCTCCTGGGGCTGGAACTGGTCAGCGGCGACTCGGAGGCGATAGGCGCCTGGGGCCAGCAGCGGCAGGACAAAGTAACCGGCCGCGCCGCAACGCGCGCCGCCGGTGGCGTTGGTGGCAGGGTGGAACCAGGTGACCAGCGCTGCGGCCACTCCGGCGCCAGTCTGGGAGTGGATCACGCGACCCGCGATCAGCCCCTGGGTGGTCTGAGCCAGTGCCGCGGCGGCCCACCAGGCGCCGAGCAGCAGAATCCGCCGCATCGCCGATAGTATAGCCGGCAGCCCGCCGTGGCGGGCCGCGGGGCGCGAGATGAGGGGGCCGGTGTCATCCCGAGCGCAGCGAGGGATCTGCTTTCTCCCCGGCGCAACAGCAGATCCCTCGCTGCGCTCGGGATGACAATTGCGCTCGGGATGACAATTGCGGAGCATCGCACACCCACTGGAGACTTCCGCATTGATTTCCGGGCCGGGCTCTTGTAGACTCAGCACGCTAGATCCCCGCCATGGCCGAGCTGTTCTCCAATCCCAGCGCCTTTCTGGTGTTTCTTGCCATCGCCGCCCTGGGGTTTGTGTTCCTGCTGGTGTCGCTGGTCTTCGGCGAGATCTTCGACCACCTGGGAGGCGACCACGATCTCGACCACGGGGGGCCGGGGTTCTTTTCCACGCGCATCATGAGCGTTTTCATTACGGCCTTCGGAGGCACCGGCGCGGTTGGCGTTCACTATGGCCTCTCGACGCTGGCGTCCTCCGGGCTGGGGTTCGCGAGCGGCGTGTTCTTCGCCTCGCTGATCTTCGCCTTCGCCCGGTTCCTCTACGGGCAGCAGGCCAGCAGCGAGGTCCGGTCCACCGATGTGGTGGGCCGCACGGCGCGGGTGGTGGTGGCGATCCCGGCTGGCGGGATGGGGCAGGTGCGGTGCCAGGTCGGCGAGGCCATGATCGACAAGATCGCCCGAGCCCAGGACGGCGATCCGATCCCCGAGAACGCCATGGTGGAGGTCGCCGAGGTGCTCGGGGAGATGGTGGTAGTCCGGAGAAGATAATCATGCTTTCCCAACTCTCTCTGCCCTTGCTGGTGTTGCTGGTGGTCATGGCGCTGTTCATCGCCGCCTGGCTCTTCAGCCGCAACTACTTGAAAGTGTCGCCCAACACCGTGGCGGTGTTGAGCGGCCGCAAGCGCAAGCTCTCCGATGGCGGCACGGTCGGCTACCGCATGGTCAAGGGCGGGGCGGCCCTGCGCATCCCGCTGCTGGAGAAGGTCGACTACCTGTCGCTCAATGTCATGACCATCCCGCTGACCATCACCCGGGCCTACACGCTGAAGGGCGTGCCCGTGTCGGTGAAGGCGGTGGCCAACGTCAAGATCCGCGGCGAGGACACCTCCTTGCAAGCGGCCGCGGAGCGCTTCCTGGGCATGACCCACCAGCAGATCCAGGGCGTCATCTTCCAGACCCTGGAGGGCCACCTGCGCTCCATCCTGGGGACCCTGACGGTCGAGGAGATCAACAACGACCGCACCAGCTTCGCCCAGAAGCTGACCACCGAGGCGGCCACCGACCTGGAGAAGATGGGGCTGGGGGTGGACGTGTTGACGCTGCAAGAGATCAGCGACGAGGAGGACTACCTCAACGCCCTGGGCAAGCGGCGGACCGCGGAGGTGAAGCGCGACGCCGCCATCGGCGAGGCCGAAGCCCTGCGCGACGCCAAAATCAAGTCCGCGGCCGCCATGCAGGAAGGGGAGAGGGCGAAGCTCAACTCCGAGGCCGACATCGCCCAGGCCCAGCGGGACTACCAGATCCGCCAGGCTCAGTATCAGTCAGAGATTGAAACCGAGAAGGCCCGGGCCTCCCAGGCCGGCCCACTGTCCCAGGCCAAGGCCCGGCAGTCGGTGGTGGCCGAAGAGGTCAAGGTGGACCGCACCCGCACCCAGGAGATGATCGCGGTGCAAGAGCAGGAGATCCTCCGGCGGCAGAAAGAGCTGGACGCCACCGTCATCAAACCTGCCGAAGCCGAGCGCCTGGCGGCGGTGGTGCGCGCCGAGGCCGGCAAGCAGACCGCCATCTTGCAGGCGGAAGCCGCCAGGCAGTCTCAGATGCTGGAGGCCGAGGGCCGGCGGGCGGCCCTGATTGCCCTGGCGGAGGCCGAGCAGGAGAAGCTGCACAAAGAGGGCGCCGGCCGCGCCTCGGCAGTCGAAGCCGAGGGCCGCGCCGAGGCCGCTAAAATCGAAGCCATCGGGCTGGCCCAGGCCAAGGCCATTGAGGCCCAGGGCGTCGCGGAGGCCACCGCCATCCTGCGGAAGGCGGAGGCCTGGAAGCAGTTCAACGAGGCCGCCCGCCTGCAAACGGTGCTCGAGAAGCTGCCGGCCATCTTACAGGCCTCCACCGGCATCTTCGGGGCCGTGGCGGCGCCGCTCGGCAACATCGACAAGCTGGTGGTCATCGATAGCGGCGGCTCCGGCGACGGCTCTGCCAGCGGCCTGGGACGGCTGGCACGCACCGGTCCCTCGGTGGTGTTCCACCTGCTGCAGCAACTGGAGGCCCTGGGGCTGCAACTGCCCAATGTCTTGCAGCAACTGGGAGTCCAGACCAACGGCCCGCAGGCGCCGGAGCAGAAGCCGGCCGGCAAGCCCGGGGAATAAAGGAGCAGCCTGCGGCCGGTAACACAGGCAAGTGGCTATCCCCTTGACTCAGCTAATCGCTCTGCCAGCGGCTTTGTGGGGCGGTCCCCCCGGACCGCGGCGGACGCCCTCGTCCGCCCACCGGCAGGCTGGCCAGGGGGCCAGCCGCGGGCGAGGGCGCCCGCCCCACGGGGATCTG
>Ga0247727_10004630_pt1 | contig 28931 bp, 24 predicted proteins | sample WisWelCaveWW1625_FD_202498 | JGI IMG/M metagenome (GOLD analysis project Ga0247727, IMG submission 202498) | Biofilm microbial communities from Wishing Well Cave, Virginia, United States - WW16-25 | ecosystem: Environmental > Aquatic > Deep subsurface > Groundwater > Cave microbial mat | place...
GGCCGCGGCGCTGAACGCAAAACCGCCGATATAACCATAACGCTCACTTTCAATCAAATAACGCATCTGCGCCCCGCACAACGGCCCACGCCCCAAATAGTGATACTGCTCCAGCAACTCATTCCACATAATGAATCTAAATCTCAGTGTCTAGTAAAAAATTATGGGACATGTTCAGACCAATGACGGAGGCATTACCCCTGCCCCAATGTTGTGCTTGCTTTTAAAGAACATTTCTGCCATCTTTTTTGGCGGATGAGGAGAGGGCAGCCGAAATTTTTTTAACGCATTTCCGGGTTTTTTAAATCTTCAATCCTGCCTTCCTATTTCACTTTCCGGCAGCGACATTTCAGGGAGAAACATGGATCCTTCCCTTCCGTTGCAAACCGCAGCAGTAGACACATTGGCAAAAACGGCGCAGCAAGTCGTGCCGTTGAAGCCGTTGCTGGCCGTGCTCACCGTGGCGTTGGGATTGTCCTTCACGGTCGAGCGGGTTTTGCAATTGATCAATCGCTTGCTCGACCGGTTCTTTTTTCGCGGCGAGGCGCCTGACGTGAAAGCGCAGTTGACCGCCGAGCAACAAGTCAACCGGCTGGTCGCGCGCGTGGTCGAAGATCATCAGGATCGCGCCGCGGAAGAGCTGGCAGAAACACAAAGCCGGCTGGAACGCGAGGGCGATGCGCTCACGCCGATTGAAAAAGCCGAGCTGGAGCTGCGCCTCTCGCGCGGGATAACGCGCACGATCGATACCAATAAATTGGAACAGAAAGAGAATTTCTCTGAAGCCATGATCCTGGTCGAGCCGGCTACCCGGCTACCTTATGAAGAAACGAACCGCACTTTTTGGATTCAAACGTTCGGCGCATTGCTCGGCATCGGTTTGTGCTTTTATGCGCAGTTGGGATTGTTTGAACAACTTTTTCAATACAACTTTCCGCTTAAAATTTTCGATCGCATCGATCAGCTTTTCACTGGCGTCTTGATCGGCGCCGGATCCCAGCCCGTGCATTTTCTCATCAACTATCTCACCCAGCGTAAAATCCAAACGCTGCAAAGCGAGGATGCAGGAGTTGTCGAAACCGAAGTAACCGTCGTGACCGAAAGATCCCTAACCTCTTCGAGACCGGTTGCGGCGGCGGCGATCGTTACTTCCGGCATTCGCACCGCTGCGCCTTTGTCCGCGCTACCGGTTACGCGCGCAGGAGAAATCAACGTGCCTTATTTCGGCGGCATCGATCGCGAAGTTTTGCAATACCGCCATCGCCGGCCCGCGGATCCGAACTTGATCGTGTATCATCACACTTCGATGCACAGCGACACGACTTTTGCCGACGTCGTCCGCATCATCAAAGATAAAGGCTGGCTGACGGGGTATCATTGCGTGGTCTTGAAGGACGGCTCGATTCATGCGTTTTGCCGTTGGGATCGCTACGGCAGCCACGTGGCCGGCTATAATTTGCGCTCGCTCGGCGTGGCGTTCAACGGCAATTTCGAAACCAACCCTAAAATTCCGTTCTCCAATGTCAACGGCCGTTTCGGCGAGCCTAAGCCCACGGACGAGCAAATGCACGGCGCGGCGCGTGTGATCGCATTATGGTGTCATTTGTACGGCATACCTTTGAATTGGCGCAACGGCGTGGTGCCGCATCGCGAGCTGACGGCAACACGTTGTCCCGGCTCCAATTTCCCGCTGACGGAATATAGAAAGTTGATTCAATATTATCACACGCAATGGTCCAATTCGGCCGCCGCGCGGGAAGAGCTGGAGCTGTATCGCCAAAAACCCTATCTTTTCGTTAAAGCCTGAGGCAAACATGATCGACGTCATTTTGCAAGTCACTTACATTTACATGCTGACGCTGCTGCTGGCCTTGACCATCGAACGCATGCTGGAAGTGTTGAATGCGGGCTGGAGCTTTCTGGAGTGGCGGCTGGATTTGCATGAATATTGGACGAAGCGCGCGCAACACTTGCAGAATAAATTCGAGCGGTATGCTTATTCGCGCTTGTGGAATCACTTTTTGGACGTGTCGGGCTTGCTGTTTCAAATTCGCAAAATGCGCGTAGAAAAGCCCGGGCATTCCGGCCTGGTGCCGATCATTAGCGGTGACTGCGTCCGCAACGTGGCCATGGTGGCGCTGAACCGCGCGCTGGCCGCCATTCTCGGCATGGTCTTTTGTTCTCTGACGAGAATCAATTTGGTTGCCATTGTGAATCAAGAGCTGAAGCTGAATTATATGATCATCACGCACATGCCGGAATGGCTCGCCATCGTGCTCAGCGGAATTTTTATCGGCGCCGGCTCGGAGCCGGTGCATCACGCCATTCAAGCCCTGGAAAAGCGGCGCAAACAATAGCGGCAAGGAGGAAACATGGATCAATACACCCTGGCATTCGCCACGGTTTTTACCATCGTCTTGCTGTTCTTTTTGCATCAATTTCAGTTGTTGAGCCTGCGCGGGTTCATCTTCGGCCTTGCCGCGGTGGCATTGGCTTTCGGCTTTTCGTGGTTTCGCTCTTATCGCAAGCGCCAATTACAAAAAGAGCTCGCGCGGCGCGAACCGGAATTGCAGAGGCAGGAAAAACGACTGCAAGAGCTGCAGGAAAGATACGACGTGGCCAAAGAGGAAATCCGTGAAGCCGAAGAAGCATTGAAACGCGAGCGTGCGCGCTATCTGAAAGAGATGCTCGAAATCGATGCGGAAAAAAGCGAGAATTTGCCGCTCCGCCGCGAACAATTGAACAACATGAGCCCGGAAGAAGTGTTTGAAGAATATCAGCGCGTGAAAGATTGAAGCGGCGAGAGCGACTATTGAAAAAGTTATTCATCGACGATGCTAAAAGAAAAGGCAAAATATGGATTTCGACAATCGTGTTGCCCTCATTACCGGCGGCACCGGCGCGCTTGGCAGCGCGGTCACGCGGGCATTTTTGCGAAAGGGCGCGCAAGTGGTGACGACTTATCACAGCGAAGCCGGTTTTCGTGAATTGCAAAACCAGTTGAGCGAAGAAAAATCCGGATTGACGGGTTTGCCGGCAAATGTAACCAAAGCTGCCGAAGTGCAGAAATTGATCGAAGAAGTAGCAGCTAAATTTGGGCGCATTGATATATTGGTTCATCTGGTCGGCGGTTTTGCGGGCGGGGTAAACGTGGCCGATTTGGCTGAATCAGATTGGGACCGCCTGCTGAATTTGAACCTCAAATCCGCATTTCTCATGTGCCGCGCGGTTTTGCCGTATATGTTGCAAAACAATTTTGGCCGCATCGTGACGACGGCCTCGCGCGGCGCAGTGGAAGTGGGCGCCGGCGTTTCTGCTTATGCCGTTTCCAAGGCCGGAGTTCTAACTTTGACGAAAGCCATAGCACACGAAGTAAAAGGGCGGAATATCATTGCCAATACCATTTTACCGGGACTAATCGATACTGCGGCCAATCGCGAAGCCATGCCGCATGCCGATCAGATAAAATTCGTCACCGCGGAAAGCATTGCGGAAGTGATTTTGTTTTTGGCCGGTGAAAAAGCGCGGGATATTAATGGCGCAGCGATACCGATTTATGGGGCGAGTTGAACCATTATAATCGCGTCAGCATTCTTTGCGTTCCTTCCTGAAAAATCCTGGGCGGCGTGAGCAGGCTTAACACCAAGAATCCGGGTTGCGCGAAATCGAAAAAGTATCCCGGATGCACGAACACATTTCCTTCCTTCAGCAAACTCACACAAAATCTTTCTTCGGAGATTTCCGGCGGAATTTTGAGTACAGCATACCAGCCTCCTTCGCGCAACAACACCCGGCAGTTTGGCCGCGTGCGGCAAAGTTCAAGCAGAAAGGCCAGATTGGCTTGCGTGCGTGCTTGTATTTGCCGTTGCATATCATGGCGCAAAGCGAGTAATTTTTCTGCCGCATGTTGCACGGGTGTGCCCACGGAAAGGTAGGTGTCGGCAATAAATTCCAGCCGCGTGCTTGCTTCCTGGCACCATGCTTCCGGGCCGGCGACATAAATCCAGCCCAGCTTCATTTGCGGCAAGGCGGAAATTTTGGAAAGCCCGCTCACCACGAATGTGAGCGTGGCTTGATTTGAAACCAGCGAGGCGGGCCTGGCGTTGGCGTCGCTGGCGTAATCCAAAAATACTTCATCGCAAAGCAGGGCAAGATGATGCTCCAGGCACAACGCATTCAGCCGTGCCAATTCATGCGTTTTGAGAAATGAGCCGGTGGGATTGTTGGGATGCACGAGCACGAGCGCGACGGTTTTGGTGGTAATGAGGTTTTCCAAAACGGCAAAATCGATCTGCCAGCCCTGCGTTTCGTCATAGCGCAGCGGATAATGCTGCAAGTGCACCGACTCCAGCGCGGCCAGGAAATCGAGCAAAGGATAACACGGCAACGGCGCCAAGATTTCATCGCCAGGATTGGCAAGCAATTTGAAAAGATACGCGTAAGCTTCGCTGGTGCTGGCGGTGAGAAAAAGATTTTGCAGATCGACGGCCTCGCCGCGTTCGGCATAATACGAGGCGACCGCCGTGCGCGCCGGCTCTAGCCCGCGGGAATCCGGCTCATACTTTATGGATTCGGGAGGCGACAAGGCGCGCAACAATTCCGCTTCGTTATAAATCAATCCGGCATGGGTGGGATTGGATTCGGTCAAATCCAAAATTTCGACGCCGGCGGCTTTTTTTTCTTCGCGCGCAAGATTGAGCCGGTTGGTGGTGAGAGGCCAGGGGAGGCGTTGGGAAAACATTTTTAGTTCTCGGGTTCACATAGAAAAGCCGGGGAATAAATAGATCAAAAAACTTTCACAACATCCCTTCCCGCTTCCGCAAAAACCATTCAATCGTCAGCGCCAGCAGCAGCACGAACAACACCGGCCATTTTCCCCAAAAGGCATAATCGCGGGATTCGTGTTTGACGACGGCCTCTAGCGGCAAGCGGGCCACGGCTTTTTCCAAACTGTCCGGCGGAAGATAAGCACCGCCGCTCGCCGCCGCAATCTCGCGCAGCAACGATTCATTCACACGGGTTTGCAAAAATTCCAGGCTGAAGGGTTCTACGGAAAATTTGCCGGAGTCTTCGCCGAGCTTTTGGCCGGCCAGCTCGGCCGCGCCGTGAAATTGATATTCGCCGCCGGCTAAAACTTGCAAGCGCGCGCGATACAGCCCGCTGCCGGCGTCCTGCAAAATGACGTCTTGTTGCCAATCGGGGCCGGTGAGCTGAACCTGCACTTGCGCGCCCTCGAGCGGAAAATAATCTTCGCGATAGACTTGCGCCTGCAATTCGATTTGCTCGCCGCCGCGATAAATTTCCTTGTTGGTGGTGAGGCGCACCGGCTTGGCGTCTTCTTTCGTCACCATCCAGCGCACGATGCCGCGCATGAGCTCTTCATAAATTTCCGCTTTGCCCGCGACGGTTTGCAGCATCAAATGCCAGCGCCACAAGCCGTAAGAAAAAATCGCCAGCGTTTTGCGCGCCGCGTTTTTTTGCACCAGCCACAAAGGCTCAACCGCCTGCCTGCCGCCGGGAAGGCTTTGGCGGCCGTGAAGGGCGCTCAATAAAATCTCGCTGCCGGCGAGGACATTGAGAGAATTGACATTCGTGAACAGCGGCGGCAAATCATCTCCGGACGAATGCGCTGCGGGCAAAGGGCGCGTGAGGGCATGCGTTAGGCCGGCCGGCTCTAAACGCACTGCGAGGCTGCGTTCACGATTTAATGCGGGGGGATTTGCCAAAGGCAAAGCGCTGCGCAATTGCCAAAGAGCAGCCGGGTCGACGTTCGGGCCGTGCACGTAAAAGAGCGGCTTGCTATGGTCGGTTAATTGCGTTTGAATCAAATCCAACAATGGCCGCTCCGTATCCCGCGTGGGGAAATCTATCATAATAATGCCGTCGACATCTTTCCAGGCCTCGGCATGGGCGAATGCGGGAAGAGAGGCCCCTGGGGAATTATAGAAAGCGCCGCCCGGGCGTTGCACGAAGCCTCGCACTTGATAATTGGGATCGCTCTGCAAAGCGCGTTTGAGAAAGGAAAAATCTGCAGAGGGCGCGCCTGAAAAAATCCAAAGGTTCAACTTGCTTTTCAATACGCGCACGTAAAACACGCGACGATTGTTTGCCAGCGTTTGCTCGCCTTCCAGACCGTCCAATTTTACGGTATAGCGATTGAGGCCAAGCTGTTTGGGTGTCAGCGTGATCTTAGCGGTGGTTTGCGTGCCTTCCGGCGGCAGCACCAGCTCTTGCGTTGCGAGTTCTTGCTCGCCTTCGAGAATATGCAGCTTGCTGTTGCGTCCTTGAAATCCCGCGGCGCCGATTGAAATTTCGACCGGTAGTTGCGTTTCGGCATAAGCGATTTCATTGGTCAACACCTCGCTGATCATGGCATCGCGTGCCAGGCGATCGGCGCCGAGCTGCACGGCAAGAATCGGCGCACCGTAGCTCTCAGCGATGCGGCCGGGATTGCCGCCGAGATTGTGCGCGCCATCGCTCAACAGAATCGCGGCGCGATATTCCTGGCCGGCGAGCTTCTCTTTGGCGGATTGCAAAGCTTCGGACAAATTGCTGCCGTCACCGTTGAAAGAAATGCCGTGCAATGAATCCAAAGGAACGGACTGCAGGCTGTCACTGAAAACAAAAAAAGAAATCTTCGCTTGTTTGCCCAATTTTTCCACCCAAGGCAACGACAAGGCCGCGACCGCTTTTTCGGCGCGCGTGCCTGCGGAATCGGACAAGGTCATGCTGGCGGAACGATCGAGCAACACGGCGATCGCCGGCTTTTGTTCGCGTTGAAACGCCAATCCTAAAATGGGCTCGAACAACAACAGCAATGCCGCCGCCAGCGCGAAGCCACGCAGCGCCGCCAAAAATCGCCGCAAAAAATTCGAGACCGGCGGCGTGGTGCGGCGATAAATGAACCAAGTAAACAAAGCCGCGAGCAGCAGGAATAAAATGGGATAAAAAGCAGAAGCGGAGAATTTCAAGTCGAGGTTCATGAACAAAGCCTTTTAGACAAAAGGTAAGAGTTTAGCCTTTGAAGAAGTTTCACCACAGCCCTGTCATTCAGCGGGAATCAGACTGCGTGAAAACGTTCGAATTTGCCATTGCGAGCGCAGCGAAGCAATCTCTAACTCCAACACGAGCACGCACCGGGATTGCTTCGCTGCGCTCGCAATGACGTTTTCACACAGTCTGAATCTTCCCAAGCATTAGCATGCAGCCAATTTGGGTCTTGTGCCCAGCGCGTGGGAAGATTCTTGCAGAGACCTGCAATCATTTCGAGGTCGAAGCCAACCTCAAACCCGGTTGTGGTGAAAGATGAAAGCTATCTTGATAGCGTAGACGATTGCTGGTGCGCTCGCGTTTAAGATAAAATTCCGCTGCGGCCGCAATCATGGCGGCATTGTCGGTGCAATAAACCGGCAGCGGATAAAATAATTTGAAACCGCGTTGCCGGCCTAACTCGGAGAAGGCCGTGCGCAAAGCCTGGTTGCATGCCACACCGCCGGCCAACGCCACGGCCGCGACCGGCCAGCGTTCATGTGCACGTGCGGTCGTTTCTACCAGGGCCGTAATCAATGCTTTTTGAAATGAGGCAGCAACCTCTGCTTTGAGGCGAGCGAACTCATCGAGGGATTCGGACCGGGTTGAGCTGCCATTCTCCGGCGAAGCCGTTTTATCGCGCAGATGATACCACACGGCCGTTTTCAAACCGCTGAAGCTGAAATCAAAAGGGGCGTCTTTCAAGCGGGCAATCGGAAAAGAAACCGCCGCGGAGTTGCCGGACTGCGCGAGTTTTTCAATCTGCGGCCCGCCGGGGTAGGGCAAGCCCAAAATGCGGCCGACTTTGTCAAACGCCTCGCCCGCCGCATCATCTTGAGTTTCACCCAAAATTTCATAATCACCCCGGGCTTTCACTAACGCCAGAATGGAATGGCCGCCGGAGACGATCAGACCTAAAAACGGCGGCTCAGGTCCGCCCGGATCGATGTTGTTGGAAAAAAGATGGCCTTCGAGATGATTGATGCCGAGCAGAGGCACTTTTAAATCCAACGCCAAGCCTTTTGCAAAACTAACGCCGACCAGCAGCGATCCGACCAAGCCCGGGCCATAGGTCACGGCGAGCGCACGCAAATCTTGCGGAGGGACTTGTGCACGCTCCAGGGCTTTGCGCACCACTCCCGAAATATGCCGCAGATGCGCGCGCGAGGCCAATTCCGGCACGACGCCGCCGTATTGCTGATGAATCTCCTGTGAAGCAATGACGTTGGCCAGCAAGCGGCCCTCGGCCATGACCGCGGCGCAGGTCTCATCGCAGGAAGTTTCAATGGCGAGCAGAGGCACGGTGATTGCGTTCCATCATGAGTTTGAACAAGCCGGGCCGCACGTTGCGATGGCGCACGCCGGGCGGCGTTTCGATGGCGAGGGCATGGCCGGCGATCCCGGCCGGCAGGTGCGCATAATCAATATAAGCGGAAATGTCTTCGCGCTGCAAGCGCATCAACACGCGCTCGCCGCCTTCAACCGTCAACGCCACGGTTGAAGGCACGGCCGTGACTTTGAGATGTGCCGGCACGTTGCGCACGCGCACGGGAATTTCCTGCAGATTCAATTCGATCAATTTTTGCACGTCAACCGAGAGCCGCGCGGATTTGAACGGCATCTCGATTTTCATGGAATCCGGAAAAGCTTGCAGGGCAATTTCTTCGGCAAAACCCTGGCGCACGTTGTGAAATTCGCGCGGGACGGTGCGCACGGCGCGCAAGGATTTGACAAATTCCTCCGGGCCGGAAATGACCATGGAATCCGGTTCGATCCGTGCTTCACCAACCAAGGTGTAACCGGGCGGCGTTTGAATTTCAACCGCCGGTTTGATCGGCACCACTTTTTCTTTGAGGCTGCCCAACTTGACAAAAACCGTGTGCGGCGACAGCACTTGCGTGGCGGTCACCGGAATGCCGCGCCGGCCGAGCTGCACCATGGTGGGCGATAATTCGATTTCGGCGGCATGGCGCAGATGCGAAAGATCCAGCTCGATGAACAAATTGCGATAGAACAGCAACGCCAGCAAGGCTTTGCCTTTGCCGGCAAAACGGACTTTGGCGGTGGCGGGCACTTCGCTGACGATTATTTTATGCGCCGGAAGATTGGTGAGAAAAATTGGCGCGTCGACATCGTAGCTATAATCGTTCTCCGTCGCCACGGCAAACCAAAACAGTGCAGCCATGATTAGGGCGACGAGCTTGACACGGTGGTTTTCGAAGAAGGTGGTCAGATGAAACCTCTAGTCTATTACAAGTTGAATCTTTGTAAAAAAGCAAAAAGTTTTTTACGTCTTATAGCTTACATGATGCGTAATTCGTAAAACATAAACAAATAATTTATTGAAAAAAATAGGGCATTCGCCCTCTCATGCTTGAGTTTCTATGATGGAGACGGCGAACGCCCTATTTGTTTTCGCTGAAGCGGAATTTTCAGACCAGATCAAAAAATTAAAACCACTTACTGCTTCACCACCCAAAGCTTGATGATGCTTTCAACTTCGGGATGGAGCTTGACCGGAACTTCGTAAATGCCCAAGGCTTTGACCGGCTCTTCCAAAAGAACTTTGCGCTTGTCGATGCCGAAGCCTTTGGCTGCAAGCAATTCCGCAACGTCCTGATTGGTCACCGAGCCGAACACGCGGTCGTCTTCGCCCACCGGCAAGGTGGCAGTGATGGACACGCCGTCCATTTTGGTTTTCAGCACTTCTGCGGCTTTCTTTTCTTTTTCTTTCAAGCCGACGAGGCGCTTTTTTTCCTGCTCGAAAATTTTAAGATTGCGCGTGTTCGCTTCGAACGCGAGGCCGCGCGGCAGCAAAAAGTTGCGGGCGTAGCCGTCTTTCACGTTGACGATTTTGCCGGCTTCGCCCAGGGAATCGGAATTTTGGCGCAAAACGACTTTCATGGATTCTTCTCTCGTTTGATTTTTCGTAGTCGCGCCTTTAGGCGCACGTGCGAATATTGCCCCTAAAGAGGCTACCACAAAATTACCGGGTTTGATCGAACACGAACGGAATCAGCGCCAGGGTGCGGGCGCGTTTGAGGGCAGTCACCAGCATGCGTTGGTGATGCGCACAAGTGCCCGAGGTGCGGCGCGGAATGATTTTGCCTTGTTCCGTCACAAAACGCACGAGGCGCTTTTCATCTTTATAATCGATGGAGATTTCGTTTTCTTCGCAAAATCTGCAAATGCGTTTCCTTCTCATCATGATGGGCAAACTCACAGTTTAAGATTATCGTAGCCGAAATTGAATTCAGTTTTGGGTGCGGAAGCCGGCGTGTTTTCGGAGACCGGGGCTGCGGGCACAGGCTGCGGCACATGGATTTGATTGCCGTGCCGCACCGGTTCTTCGTGATATTCCGCCGGCGCGCCGTCAAATTCATCGTCGCTCGCCGCCGCTTCGTGAGCCTCGGCGCGCTTGTGCAAGAATTGAATGCGCCGCGCTTTGATCTCTACCACGTTGCGCGTGGAGCCGTCTTCGTTTTTCCAGGTGCGGCTTTGCAGCTCCCCGTCCACCAAGACTGCGCTGCTTTTGTGCAGGCTCTCGGCGCAGCTCTCCGCCAGCTTGTACCACGCAACCACACCGACGTAGCACACGCTTTCACGCCACTGCCCGGCATTATCTTTGAACCGCCGGTTGGAGGCGATGTAAAAATTTGCCACAGGCGTGCCGTTCGAAGTTTTTCGGAAAGAGGGATCGCTGGTCAAATTCCCCGCGATCATCACGGAATTAATATCCGGCATTTTTAAATCTGCCATAGCTTGTCCCTCGAGAATGCGGCAAAGAGCCTGGTTTCCTAAATCTCATGCGCCGCGCTCAACCCGCTTGTTCAACAGCGATGCCGGTTTCGATTTCAGCCGGCTTGCCATTGTTGTTTAAACCGGGCGCGCCGGTTTCTGTTGCCTGCGCCTCGCTGGGAGGTTTTTGGCGATCGAGTTCTTCTTTCTTGAGAGCGTGTTTGTCGACTCTGATGGTGAGATAGCGCAGAACGGATTCGTTCAGGCGATATTCTTTTTCCAACAAAGCAAGAACTCCCGGCGGAGAGCTGAAGCGGAGGTGAATGTAAAAGCCGTATTGCTTCTTTTTGATTTCGTAGGCGAGACGGCGCTTACCCCAATCGTCAACTTTGACGATTTCGCCGCCGTTGTTCGAAATGAAATTAGTGGTGCGATCGCGCAAGCCTTTGAGATCGTCCGGCTTGAGCATGGAATCCACCACAATGGTGGTTTCATAGAGCGTCAACGTGAACCTCCGTGAAAAAAGTTTCGTAACCTGACAACCATAAAATGTTCAAATGAAGAGCATTACCACTGCTGAAAAAGATTCTTCCAGAAATGACAGTGCCGGGGCGATTCAACTTCAAACGGCCAAACTCTTACGCTCAATTAAACTTGTTCATCGCCTGCTGCATGCCATGATCAATGAAGTCAATTGCGGCTTCGGCAGCACGGGCGATCAGGCCGGGCAATTCTTCCTGCTCGCTTTTGGAGAATTTCGACAGCACAAAATCCGCGGGATCGCCTTCAAATTCGCCGCCGATGCCGATACGCAAGCGCGCGAAATCTTGCGAGCCGAGATGCTGAATCACCGAAGCCAACCCGTTGTGCCCGCCGTCGCTGCCTTCCGGGCGCAGGCGCAGCTTGCCAAAGGGCAACTGAAATTCATCGAGAATCACCAACAGCCGGTCGCGATCGATCTTGAAATAATTCACTGCCTGCTGCACGGCGAGGCCGCTGTTGTTCATGAACGTGAGCGGCTTGAGCAATATAAACTCTTGTTGCTCGGTGCGTGCGACTTCGGAGAGGAGATAATCCCCTTTGCCCGTTTTATAAGCAACGCGAAATTGCTCGGCCAGCCGAGCGACCGCCATAAAACCCGCGTTATGCCGGGTGTGCTCGAAGCGCTTGCCAGGATTGCCGAGGCCGGCCACCAAAAATCTTTCCGCCATAACCGTGTCATGCAGCCCTTTACTTCTTGCCGCCTTCCTGTTTCTTCGCCGGCTCTTCTGCGCCTTCTTCTTCCTTCTTGCCGCCAACGAGTTCCGGCTCTTTCGCTTCTTCGGCCGTCGTGACCGCGGCCACTTCTTCGAGGCGCGGCGGCAACACGGCGACGATCACTTGTTCCGGGTTGTCGAGAATTTCGACTTTATCGAGTTTGATGTCGCTCACATGAATAGATTGATTGATCTCGAGCGCCGAAACATCAATCGTGACCGCTTCGGGAATGTCCAAAGGCAAACCTTCCACATCCACCTCGCGCAGCAGTTGTTGCAACACGCCGCCCAGCTTGACGCCGGCAGAGTTGCCGACGAAACGAACCGGCACGGCGACTTTGATTTTTTCGGTGAGCTTCACGCCCATCAGATCGAGATGAAGCGGCGAACCCTTCACCGGGTCCCATTGCACCTCGCGCACCACGCATTTCGCGGTTTCACCATTGCTGAAATTCACGTCGAGAATGCTCGATTTGTGCGTGAGCGTGTTGCGCAGATGCTTGGCATCAACCGCAAAATTGATGCTCGCCTGTCCGTGAATATAATAAATTCCGGGAATCAGACCCTGCCGGCGCAGGCGCTTGGCCGATTGCTTGCCGGCCTCTTGCCGCAGTTGAACTTGCAAATTCGCTTGATTCATGACGACCTTTTGAAGAATGGGTTTGGTATGGCTATTGCGATTTTTGTTTTACACTTTACTTCTTACGTTTTGCGAATGACGCATGAATAAAACGTAAAATGTAAAACGTAAGGCGTAAATTTTTGTCTCAATCAAACAACGAGCTGATCGATTCCTCATTATGAATGCGCATGATGGCCCGGCCAAAGAGCTTGGCGATGGTCAGCACTTTGATTTTTTCAATCAGCTTGCTGGGATGAATCTGCACCGTATCCGTCACGATCAGTTGATCGATGAGAGATTTATCCACGCGCTCCACCGCCGGGCCGGAAAGAATCGCATGGGTGCAGGCGGCATACACTTTTTGGGCGCCCATTTCCTTTAATTTCACCGCGGCATTCGTGAGCGTGCCGGCCGTGTCGCAAATATCGTCGATCAACAACACGTTCATGCCTTCGACGTTGCCAATAACGTGCATCACTTCCACGGCATTGGGACTGGGCCGGCGCTTGTTCACGATCGCGATGGGCGCGTTCAAGCGCTTGGCATACGCCCGCGCCATGTGCGCGCCGCCGAGATCGGGCGAGACCACGGCGAGGTTGGGAATGTTGAACTCTTGCAGATAGTCGATGAACACCGACGCCGAATACAAATGATCGAGCGGGATGTCGAAAAAGCCCTGCAATTGCGGCGCGTGCAAATCCATCGTGAGAATACGATCCGCCCCCGCGGTGGTGAGCAGATTCGCCACCAGCTTGGCGGTGATGGAAACGCGCGGCTGGTCTTTGCGATCCTGGCGCGCATAGCCGAAATATGGAATGACGGCGGAAATGCGCTTGGCCGAGGCGCGCTTGGCGGCGTCAATCATGATCAACAACTCCAGCAAATTTCTCGCCGGCGCATTGGTAGGTTGGACCACGAAAACATCCTGGCCGCGAATGTTTTCGCTGTATTTCACCCACGTTTCGCCGTCGCTAAACTCACGAAATTCGTTTTTGCCTAGCTCGAGATTGAGATAATTGGCGATTTTTTGCGCCAGCTCCGGATGCGCTCTTCCGGAAAAGATGCGAGGATGTTGCAGCAGAGCGCTCATGAGCCTTTCTCACCGGCCGTTCTTAACCAACGCGCCGGTCTTCTTAAAAGAAAACCGGCGTGAAAAATTAGCTGGGGCGGGAGGATTCGAACCTCCGAATGCAGGAACCAAAGTCCTGTGCCTTGCCAGCTTGGCGACGCCCCAAAAAAGAAATTTTGAAAGTTTGATTGCGTTCTTGGAGAGAATCGGGGAAGAACGAACAGGTGATTTCGCTGCTTTTGTTCCCAACTTCGCATCATCTTTCCAAAAAATTTGGCGCTTCACAGGCTAAGCTCGGGATCGACCTCGAGGCCGTCTCGCAGCAATTCCTCTTTATATTGTCTTAAAATGGCTTTTTCAACTTTATCGCGAAAATCGTTGGTGATGGGATGCGCGATGTCGCGATATGTGCCGTCGCTCATTTTTCGGCTAGGCATGCTCACAAAATAACCGGTTGCGCCTTTGATCACCTTCATCCCCCGCACCACGAAACAATTGTCGAACGTTACATTTACAAAAGCTTTGAGCTTATCTTCGTCCCGAATGCTTACCGTGATTTCGGTTATTTCCATCCCTTCCTCCCGGGCAAAGTTGTCATGGCCTTCTGCCCCAAAGCAGATTGAACCATTCGAATATCATCACAACAAATCGACGTCGTCATATCCCCATTTTATGGGTCGCGCAACGATGGTACGATATTCGGAACGAAATTCCTCCTGCGTTTGATGCGCTTGCTCGTAACTGCCAAAGACCCCGAAAACTACCGCGCCGCTTCCAGTCATGTTTGCCAGAAGGGCTCCCGCGCGCTGCAATTTGTCTTTGATCGCCAACAATTCCGGGTGCCGCGCAAAAACAACTTCTTCCAGATCGTTGACGCCGAGCAATTCGATATCGCAGCCGTCAAACGGAACGAAATTTAAGAGAGCGAATGTACTATTCCGGTAACTTTTTGTCAAGCCTAATTTAATGTTTTTATATACTGAAGCTGTCGAAACTGCGATGCCGGGAACGATCAATAAAATCCAAAACTGCGGCAAGCTTGCCAGAGGTGAAAGGATTTCCCCTCGCCCTTGGCCGCGGCAAAGTCCGCCTTCCAAAAAAAATGACACGTCCGAGCCAAGCTGGAGGGCAAGTTGATGCAAATCTTTTTTGGACCATCCCAGCCTGTAAATGTGATTGATGGCCATCAACGTCATGGCCGCGTCGCTGCTGCCGCCGCCCAATCCGCCTCCGGCCGGGACATTTTTTTGCAAATGCAATTGCAGACCTAATTCCCGGCCCATTTTTGCGGCGATCAAATGATAGGCACGCACGCAAAGATTACTTTGATCCGCCGGAATTTCCGGCCAATTACAGGTGAATACCAATTTCGCTGAGCCGGTTTTTTCAAAAAACAATTGATCCGCGAGGCTGATTTGCAAAAAATAAGTGTCCAGCTCATGATAACCGTCATCGCGCCGGTGCAAAACACGCAAGCCTAAATTGACTTTGGCATACGCACGCAGCATCCATTGGGTCATGCCCAACCTTTCTTATTTGGCCGGCAACTTCTTGCGTTCTTCTGCCGAGTAAATCAGGGCTTCGCTCTCTTCGTGCGGCCGGGGGATGATGTGGGTCGAAACCAGTTCGCCCACTTTGGCGGCCGCGGCGGCGCCGGCATCGAGCGCAGCCTTCACGGCGCCCACTTCTCCGACAATTTTGATCGTGACCATCGCGGCATCGGTTACTTCTTTGCCGATCAAAATCACCTGCGCGGCTTTGGCCATCGCGTCTGCAGCTTCCAGTGCCGCAACCAGGCCGCGCGTTTCGATCAATCCCAATGCGCGTTCGCTCATGGACTCCTCAGGATTCGCTGGTCAAATCGGTGCGTTTTGGCAGAATCAATTCCACCTCGGCATGAGGCCGCGGAATGACGTGCACCGAAACCAATTCTCCGACTTTTTCAGCCGCGGCTGCGCCGGCATCCGTCGCAGCTTTCACCGCGCCCACGTCGCCGCGCACCATAACGGTCACGTAGCCGCCGCCGATTTTTTCCTTGCCGATCAATGTGACTTTCGCGGCTTTCACCATGGCGTCGGCGGCTTCAATGGCGCCCACCAGGCCTCGCGTTTCGATCATGCCCAACGCATCGAGACTCATTTATGCTCCTTTGGAGATTTAAACCCGGCTACAGTTCATTTTGTGCGTCATTTTGTGCGCGGAAAATCTACTAAAAAGTTGCCACGTTGTCAATCGCTTTTTTGCCGGATAAATCTCACAAAATATCGGCTGGCCAACTTTGTCCCTCGGCCCGGCATTTTTGGCTTTTACTGATCACGGGCGGTTCTATGCTTGCATGTTGAAGACGAAATTTTTACATTGATAAAATTCAATACCGGGAAGCCGCATCAAACCGGTTCTTTACGTTTTTTGAATGACGTTTAACTTGCAAGGTGGAGACTCCGACGCCGCAGTGCCAACATATTTTTTCTTTTCCGATGCGCATTTGGGCGCGCCCCACGGCGGGAATGACCGGGAACGCCGTGACAAAGTTTTGGAATTTTTGGATTATGTCAAATCTTGCGCAACCGGACTGTTCATCGTCGGAGATTTATTCGATTTTTGGTTTGAATATCGCCACGCGATTTTAAACCGGCATTTTGCCGTGCTCGCCAAGCTCTATGAAGTGCGCAGTCACGGCCTGCCCATTGATTACGTTGCCGGCAATCATGACATGTGGCTGGGAGATTTTCTGCAGATGCAAATCGGACTGAACCTGCATCACGAAGGCATCGGTCGAGAATTGTGCGGTTATAAGTGTTTCATCACGCACGGCGACGGCGCCGCGCCGCGCGACAAGGGTTATCGCCTGCTCAAAAGAGTCATGAAACATCCGGTGAATGTTTTTTTGTATCGCATGCTTTCGCCGGACCTCGGCGTGCCGCTGGCCTATTATATGTCCGGCGCCAGCCGCAAGTATAAAGAACGTGATCGCCGCTGGGATCGCGAATATCGTGAATATGGTTTGGGCAAATTGGCCGCAGGCTACGAGGTGTTTATGATGGGCCATACGCACAAACCCAAATTCGAGCAGATCGAGGGCAAAATCTTGATCAATCTGGGCGATTGGATGAAGCATTTCACTTATTGCCGCTTGGATGAAAACGGGCCGCGCTTGCTCGCCTGGCCGGAGCGTTAATCGCGTCAGTGTCTTCCGAGGTGCAACCAGAGACAACAGCCATGAACCTATTTTTCCGTAAAGGCTTTTCGGCCGAATTTTGGCAATCCCCCAAGCCGCTGTACATTCTTGGCGGAGTCACGGCAGCTTTAGGCCTGGTTCTGATCATCTATTTGTTCGTGTTGAGCAGCGATCTGCCGGATACCGCCCAGCTCGAGCGCTACCAACCCAAACTCATTTCGAAAGTTTATAGCGCCGACGGCAAGCTCATCAAAGAGTTTTTTGAAGAGCGCCGCTCGTTCACGCCGCTGGAGCAAGTGCCTCAGCATTTGCAACAAGCTTTGCTCGCCACTGAAGACCGGCGCTTTTACGATCATTGGGGCATTAACATGACGCGCTTGACGGAAGCGATGTTGATTAATCTTTTCAGTTTCAGCGTGCGCCAGGGCGCGAGCACGATTACGCAACAGCTCGCGCGCAAGCTTTATTTGAGTGATGAAAAAACCTTTACCCGCAAGTTAAAAGAGGCCCTGACGGCCATCCACATCGAGCGCACCTATACCAAGCCGGAAATTTTGGAGATGTACCTGAATCATATTTATTTCGGTCACGGTGCGCACGGCGTGCAGATGGCGGCGCAGCGCTTTTTCGGCAAGCACGTCAAAGATTTAAACGTGCCGGAAGCCGCAACTCTGATTGCGATCGTGCAGCGCCCGGAATCGCTTTCGCCGATCAAATATCCGCAGCGCTGTTTAGAGCGCCGCAACCTGGTTTTGCATAACATGTATGCGACGGGTGCGCTCGCGCGCGCAGATTATGAACGTTACCGCGCCGATTCGCTGGCCGTGCTCGACTCGCCGGCCAACGAGCATTACGGCGTCGCCCCTTATTTTACCGAGCACGTGCGCCAGCTTTTATGGCAGAAATACGGCAGCGATATTCTTACCCAGGGCTTGTCGATTTATACCACGGTCGATACCCGTGCGCAATATTTGGCCGAGCGTTCCGTCGCCAAACACTTGCGCGAATTGCAACGGCAATATAACAAACGCTTGATTGCCAAACGCGAGCATCTCAAAATCGTGACGCCGGCCATGCTGGATTCACTCGGCATGACCATGTCGCAAGTTTTGCTGGATTCCGCCGCCATTCACGGCCTGCTCAGCCGCGAGCGTCCGGTGCAGGCCGCGTTGGTTTGTATTGAGCCCAAAACCGGGTTTGTGCGCGCCCTGGTCGGCGGCCGGAATTTTGAAGAGAACAAATTCAATCGCGCCACGCAGGCGAAACGCCAGCCCGGCTCGGCTTTCAAGCCGTTCGTTTATACTACCGTGATCGACAACGGCTTTCCTCCGACGTATGAAGTGATCAATCAACCGGTGGTGGTCAGGCAGGTTGACGGCACGGAATGGCGTCCGCACAATTATGACAATTCCATCGGCGGCTTTGTGACGCTGCGCGAAGCCTTGTCGCGCTCACTCAATTTGCCCACCGTGCGCGTGGTGCAAGAGATTACCAAACCTGAAATCGTGATCAGCTATGCCAAAAGAATGGGGCTGACGACGGATTTACCGCCCTACGATGCGGTGGCGGCGCTGGGCGCGGGCGAGGTGATTCCACTGGAAATCACTTCCGCGTTCGGGGTCTTTCCGAATCAAGGCGTGCGCATGGAGCCGATTTTCATCACCCGCATCGAAGACAAAGACGGCAATATTTTGGAAGAAAATTCGCCGCAAGGCAAGGAAGTTTTGAGCAAAGAAACGGCTTGCATCATGACCGACATGATGCGTTCGGTCATTGACAGCCCGCGCGGCACGGCTGCAGGTGTGCGCGGCCGGTATAATTTTTATCGTCCGGCAGGCGGCAAAACCGGCACCACCAACACCTATCGCGACGCCTGGTTTATCGGTTTCACCGCGCAATTCGTCACCGGGGTTTGGGCGGGATTTGACCGGCAGGACATGTCTTTCGAACGCGGCACGGGTTCGGTGGTGGCGCTGCCGATCTGGGGGCCGTTTATGCGTGCCTGGCACGATACGTTAGGCCTTCCGGTGGAAGAGTTTCCTCACCCGGCCAGCGTGGTGCGCGTGCAAATCTGTACAACTTCCAAAAAGCTGGCAAACGATGAATGCCCGGCGGTGATGTGGGAAGTCTACAAATCGGGCTTGGAGCCGGCTACGCGCTGCGACGTGCATCGCGGCCGCGAGCGCTGGCACAGCATTCGCGAAAACAGAAGATCAGATTAACAAAAAGCCCCAATCAACACTTCCTAGTGTCGATCGGGGCTCCGAAAAAAAAGTCTTTCTGAAAGACTACATCGTCATCTGGCGGTATTCTTTCCAGAATTTTTTCACCGAGGGAACATAATTCGCGGTTTCGGCATACAAAATGCCCGTCGCGTAATTTTCTTTGATCCATCGGGCCGCGATGCGCTGTCCGCCATTGTAGGCTGCCAAGCCGCCGTCGATCTCAAATTCTGAAATCATCGACGACAGATAGCGGCAACCCAGGCGAATGTTATAAATGGGATGGTACAAAACCTGTTCCGGTGTGGTCCAGTTGAGTCCTTCGACCGCTGCGACGTACATGCCCGTCGTCGGCATAATCTGCATCATCCCCATGGCGCCCGCCGGGGAAATCACCCGCGGTTCCCACGTTCTGCCGGTTTCCTGCGTGATCGTAGCACAAATCAAATCCACATCGAGATTGGGATATTTGACACTCATCTCGTAGATGGTGTTCGCCACTTCATATTTCAGGCTGGATACCATCTTGGGATTGTAGCGGTCGATGATCGCAATGACCTTCTGAATGCTGTACTGCCTAATGCTGTCCACGTTCATCCTGGAGGACAGTTCGTGCAAAGCCCTTTCCAATTCGCCGATTTGGCTGCTTTGCACTTGGGATAGCGTGAAATACCGCACGCTCAATACCGTAGCAATTAGGCTGAACCCGATCAGAATGGCATACAGGATGACTTTGGAGAGGCGCCGTCTTAAACTGCGTTCTCCGCGGTTTTCCCCTGTTGACATTTGTTCCTCCACGAATATGTTCAACATATGATTTGCGAATTTGACGGATTGAAAACGCGCGTTTTCAATCTTGAAGCTCCCTACTCCGGGCCATTCACACCTGTTGGTATTGCCTGGCAAAAACTTCAAGTCTAACAACAAATACACTCCTGAGCAAGGAATATGCCAGTTGAGATAAGCAATCCTATCCTTTTATTCTACATAATCAGTTCCATTTCATCAACAGGTGGGAAGGTGATCAGTACCGAATCACTTCCTTCTCCGAATAGCCGAAAATCGGCCACTTCATAAAATAAAACGCGCCCGTAAAGGGCACCCTGATCCGCTTCCGACATTGTTTATTCAAAAAAAACAAATATCAAGCTGCCTTCAGGCAAGTCGCTGTTGTGAAAGTAAGCGACTTTATTTTATCTTTCAAATAGTGAACATTTAATCTATAGTTGTTCGAATAGAAACATATTATAACTTCCTGCTCTATGACGCAAGAGAAATTTTAAATTATATTTATTTTTCATTGTTGCCTTAAGATACAGCCCCTGGCATAATATTTCAGAATTGGTCCTGTGAACAGAATGTGGATAACTTTACGCCGGTCGTGTCGGGCAATTTTCCTGGTTTAAAATATTTCGAGCCTGTTAAAACTTTCCGGGCAATAGTTTTAGTGGTCACACCAGGCACAAAATTCCAAGATATACTCATTTGTAACTAACTTTAACCTAAAAAAATCAAACTGTTTTGCTTAATTTTCGCTCGTTCAACCACAGGTAGTAGCTCAAATTAAAGAACACACCACTAAAGGGTTGTGAAAGGATTTTAACCGCTATTTTGGCATATAACATTTCACTTATGTAATACGAATCGTTGTCATCTGTAACAGCCATATTGTGGATAACTTGTTATTAGCTTAGATGAAGCCGTGCATAGATCATGGCTCAGTATGAAACAATCGGTCCTTTTCGATTTTTTATCGAAATCATGGGTCATTGCGAGGATATTTTCCCGAAGCAATCTCATAAAAGTATACACATGAAATGAGATTGCTTCGCCGATAAAGCCGGCTCGCAATGACGGGTCTATGCCAACTTTTTTAAGTGTCCTTAAGTTTCAGAACTTTCTCTTGAACGGCTGAGGCAATTTCGATATATTCATGGAACAATTGACTCGCAAGTTGTGTTTATTTTATAGTTTTTAGCACCCTATTTTCCCCACTGGCTTATTTTCGGTCATTGCTTGATGAACGTGAGAAAAAAGGTACGGCGGTGGGTTTATATCATTATCAGCTTGTTTGGTATCGGGTACGAATTAACCCGAAAAGATAATATAAGCTGGCCCCTTATCGCTGGCTATACGTTCATCATCTCTGCAACCATTTATACCCTTCAGGTTCAAAAACCCGACGAAACGGAAGAATCCGAATAATTTTCCAGGTGTGATCTCATGTTTTCTCATTTTCACCTTCGCCGTCAAGCCGGCTTTTTTCTTCTTTTAATTTCAGGCTTCATTGCTTCTGATCTCGCCGCCGGCGAAGACGATCTCAAGCTTTATCAAGCAACTTCCCAACAAACGATAGTCGACTTCAAGCTGAACGGCTTCAGGCTTGACACACTTCGAGCTGGGGCCGGGCCGGGAAAAATTTGGCTGCGGCCTTTATGCACACAGGGCCTGTCTTTGGCGCAAAAGGGTGCGCCCGATTTGCCCGTGCGCGTTTTCACGATCGGGGTTCCGGCCGGCGCGCAATTGGAAGCCACGGTTTTGCCGGTTCGGGTTGAAGAAATGCAAAATATCGAAGTTCCACCAGTGCCGGAAACACGACGCAATGAGGATTCTTTCCTATATGAGTATAAGCTTGACGAAAACATATTCACCCGAAATGCGTTTTATCCCGAAGCCAATGTGATGATCGATCCCCCGGCGCAGTTTCGCCAGCAAACAATTGTGCGCGTGCAATTTTCTCCGATGCAATATAACCCGGCCACTAAAGTTTTGCGCATAGTGCAGGAAGCGCGCCTGGTTGTGCGCTATACTGGCGGCCAAACCGCTGCCGTCACCCCTCGCCTCAACTCGGAAATCGAAGAATCTTTTTATCGCAATCTCATTCTCAACTACACGCCGGCACGCGCGTTTCGTGCGCCCGTTTCCGCTTCTTTGAATAAAAACACGGCCTCGTTGGCTGCGACCACTTTGTATAAATTCCCCATAACCAAAGAAGGAATTTATCGCATCACTGGCCAGACGCTCGCCTCCGAGGGGTTGCCCGGTGTCGCTTCCGATCAAATTCGGCTTTACAACAACGGCGGCCGCGAGTTGCCGCGCGTCCTCAGCCGGCCGCGGCCCGAAGGTTTAGTGGAAAATGCAATTTATGTTTCCGATGGCGGCGACGGCCGGCTCGAGGCCAATGATTTTATCCTATTTTATGGCCGCGGTGTGGAAGGCTTCGCCTTCGATTCCACCACCGGGCGCTCATCTCATTACCTCAACCATTTTGGCTTCAATAATTATTACTGGCTTTCCGTCGATCCGATTGCCGGCGCACCTCCGGCCAAGCGCATGAATTTGAAAGCCACTTTGTCTCCCACGGGGCTGACGCCGGCCACGACTTTTCAAGATCAGCTTTTTAATGAAGAAGAATCCAATGTCTGGCTGGAATCGGATCAAACCTGGTTTGGCCATCTTTTCACCAATGCGGGGAACACCAGCTCGCGGCGTTATCGTTTTCAACTGACGGACCCGGTCACCGAAGTGTCGGATACTTTGCGCGTCGAATTTTACGGGCCTACGGTCAGCGGTTTTTCCAGCCGCACGCATGTGTTGGGGATCAGCTTCAATGGCCAGGATCAAGGCGAATATGCTTTCTTTGGCCGCAGCAGCGGCCGGCAATCTTTTAATGTTCCTTTGCGCGGCGGCAGCAAGAACGGTGAAAACGAGGTGCTGGTCAATTATACCGGAGAAAACGACCTGGCGCGCTTGTACATGGATGATCTGGAATTTAGATACCAGCGGCACCTGCGCCTGGCGGGCTCGCTTCTTCTTTTCGATGGACGCAAAGGCGTGGCGCCGGCCGCGTATAGTCTCGACAACGTGAATCCGCAAGACTTGTGGCTGTTTGACGTTTCCGATTTCAGCAATGTATCGCGTTTGAATTCGGACAACTGGCAAGTGAGCGGCAGCCAATTGTTGTTTGCCGATGCCACCCATCCGCGTGTGCCGCGGCGTTATCTCGCCGCCAATAGCGCGGCCTTCACCAACATCGAGGCCGTCCTCATCGACCGCGACGCGCCGTCAAATTTGCGCTCAAATCAAAATGCGGCAGACATGATCGTGATCACGCACGATGATTTTGTGCCCGCCGCGCAGCGTTTGGAAAGCTTGCGCGAAAATTGGCACAACGGCAATTCCAACCAAAGAATGGCGGTCGAAGTCGTCAATATTCAAGACGTGTTCGACGAGTTTTCTTGCGGCCTGTACGACCCGGTGGCAGTGCGTGATTTTCTGCGCTACGCTTATTTGAATTGGCAAGTGCGGCCCACTTACGTTGTTCTCCTGGGCGACGGCGATTACGATCCCAAAAACATCATCGTTAAAACCGACAAGAATTGGATTCCGACTTATCACACCGACGAATTGGACGCCGGTTCGGAATTGAGCCGGGTGACCGACAGTTGGTTTACGTATCTCACCGGCGGAGACAATGATAAAGTCATGGATTTGGCGATTGGCCGCATTCCCGTGCGCAGCCTAACCGAGGCGCAAGCCTATCTCGACAAGCTGATCAAATATGAAACCGCGCCCGACTTCGGGCCGTGGCGCAATACCGTGGTCGCGGTCGCGGACGATGAATTTGGCAGCGGCGGCAATGTCAGTGGATTTGAAAGAGTACACATCGAGGACACGGAAAAGCTGATGACTTTTCACACGCCAAAATATTTCGATATTAAAAAAGTTTATCTAACCGAATTTGCGGCGGTGCAAAGCGCTTCGATCTCGGGCATTCGCAAACCCTCGGCTTCCGAAACCCTTTTACGGTTACTCAACCAAGGTTCACTGTTGGTCAATTATATCGGTCATGGCAATCCCACTGTGTGGTCGCACGAGCGCGTATTGGAGTTGTCGACGGATTTTGACCGCATTCAAAACGGCGCGCGGCAAGCCGTGTGGGTGGCGGCTACGTGCACGTTCGGCAAATTCGATATGCCCGACCGCCAGAGTTTTGCCGAGCAATTGCTGCTGGTGGCGCAGCGCGGCGCGATCGCGGTTTTAGCCACGACGCGCGATGTGTTTGCCAACTATAATGCCCTCTTGAATCAAGCCTACTATGATAATCTTTTCGGCGACAATCAGGTTTCGGCGCCATTGGGCCTGACGATGGTGCGGGCGCGCACGCAAACTTTAAATTCCGGCAGTCTTGTCAACGATGAAAAGTTTCATCTTTACGGCGATCCGAGTATGCGGCTGGCGATTCCGCCCTACTCTGCAGAATTGAGCTCACCGGACACGATCAAAGCGCTTTCAGTTATTCGCGTGCGCGGCGCGATCAAACGAAACGGCCAGCTTCTGCCAAATTTTAACGGCAAAGTTCGTTTAGAAGCATTTGATACCGAGCGTTTTGTTCGTTATATCAGCAGTGTTAATTACGACCCTTATTATTTGCCCGGCAATTCTTTGTTTCGCGGTGAAGCGCCGGTTGTGAACGGACAATTTGAGGTGCAATTCATTGCGCCCAAAGACCTCACTTATGGCGGCAGCCGCGGCCGGTTCACGGCATATTTTTGGAACGATACCACCGATGGCAACGGCTTTCGCGAAAGCTTGAAGATCGGCGGCTCGACCACCAACTTGTCCGATCAACGCGGCCCCGAAATTCAAATCGGTTTTGCCGGCGCGCAGAATTTTACCAGCGGCGGCTACGTCGGCCTCAATCCGGTTTTGGAAGCGACGTTTTTTGACAGCCTTTCCGGCATTAATTTGGCAGGGGAGATCGGCCACAAAATTACGCTGGAGATTGACGGCAACTCCTCCGACAAGATCGACGTGACCGACTTTTTCAGCTATAATTCCGGCAGCTACACGCGCGGCAGCTTGCGCTACATGTTGGAAAACCTTTCCGAGGGCCGGCACACGGTGGAAGTGAAGGCCTGGGATAATTTCAACAACTCCAACACCGGCGCGGTGGAATTCGTCGTCGCTTCACAGGCGCAATTGCAGCTCTTCAACGTGATGAATTATCCCAATCCCTTGCGCCAAAATACTTCTTTTACGTTTGAATTGAATCAGCCGGATGCCGAGGTTGAAATTAAAATTTATACGCTCGCCGGGCGCATGATTCGCAAGTTGGAACCGGTGCAAGCTTTGGCCGGTTTTAATATGGTAGGATGGGACGGCTATGATGCCGACGGCGATCGCCCCGCGAACGGCGTGTACTTATATAAAATCAGCGCACGCCGGCCTACTTCCGAAACCGGCGGAACGTTGCGCGCCGAAGAAATTGGCAAGCTGGTGATTCAGCGGTGAGCTTGGGTTGATTCGACAACCAAACTACCAGTTGGAATTTTCATGGTCAAACGACAGATTCTGCGCGGGCAGATTGAATGGAGGCCCGGTTTGTTATTGGCCCTGTTTATTTCGCCTCTTTTGGTTGGAAACTTGAGTTGCAAACATGAAAAAACGATGGACACTAACACGGATACGCCAGCAGAAATCACTTGGCGGCAAACTGCGCTGGATAGCCTGAAAATCTTTTCTTTGGCTGCTCACCCGAGCATAGGTGTTTTAGCTGGAAGCTGTGCAGCTCCTATATATCGATCAGTCGATCATGGAAATAGTTGGATTCCACGTGTACCTGCTTGCTCGAGAGCTATCGCAATCAACCGCAGCGGTGATGTTTTTTGGACAGGTGGAGCGGTGGTACGTCGGTCAACTGATACCTGTGAATCATGGATCAGCTTATATTCCGGTTTTTCAAGTGTTGATCTCAAAGCTATTGCTTTTAATCAACAGGGAAATATTTTTGTGAGCAGTCTCACCAGTGATGAATCAAGGGGGGGAATTTATCGTTCTGCTGATAATGGCGATACCTGGATAAAAACCAGTTTTCCTGATAGTATTGGCCCTTGGGTGCTTGCCATTAATTCAAATGGAGATATTTTCGCCGGGACTGGCTTCGGCGTTTTTCGTTCTGTGGATGATGGCACAACATGGATGCAACTCAATATCGGCTTTAGAGATCTGGGATTGAACTATTTTGTTTCAGCCCTTGCTATCGATTCTGCCAATGGGAATATCTTTGCTGCGTTAGAGGATGACGGTGTTTACAGATCTACGAATAATGGCAACACCTGGGGGCTTACGGGATTAACTAACCCCACAATTGAAGCGCTTATTATTAATGAAAAGGGTCATATTTTTGCAGGAAGTAAGAGTAATTTTCCCGTTGACCCGGCGGGTGTTTTCTATTCAATAGATAAGGGTGAAAACTGGGCACAAATCAACAGCGGTTTAACGAACATTGATGTTTTAGCTCTAACCATTGACCCTGCGGGATACGTTTATGCCGGGACTCATGGAAGTGGCGTTTTTCGGACGGTAGAATCCACAAACGAATAGCCCAGGCGCGTAGTAATAACCTGGGATTTATCGTTCATACATAACTGCGCCATGAACCACTCCAAAAGCCGAGAGGGTTTGCAAAATGATTACTCTTAAACTTGCTCGGGTTATCGCAGTTTTGTGGGCATCTTTTTCCGTCTTCTCATTTACCAAAAATGTATTCCCTCAAATACCGGAATCGAGCGACTTATTCACCGAGGTTATTCTTGAAAACATCGAATTGTCAGATGAACAAGAAAAAATATTGAACACACTTAAACAAAACAAGGTTACAATCGACTTGAGGGTCGTGAAAGTAAATGTTTCGTCTCTTCGTCGTGAGCACGCCATCAATTTAAACCTATTTCCTGGAAAAAATTTCGCCGCTTTCGGCGAAAAAATTGAAAAAAGAAATGACACAAACTTTGATTGGTTTGGAAGTATTTCTGAAAGATCTGGAAATATCATTCTATCGATTTTTGATGATACTCTTGTCGGATTTGTGATAGTTGATGGTGAATCATACAACATATGGCCACTGGGGCATGAGTTACACGCTATTGTACAAGTGGATCCTACTAAATACGCACGTTGTGGCAACTCGTCAGGTCAACAAGATGTTCAAAATAGAATGGGGCTTCAACAAAACGGCAAGCAGTTACTGCTTCAAAACAACTTGCCAAAATCTATACTATCAAATATGAAGAAGCAGCAAACTGTTTCAGTGGTTAAGGTTATCGTTGCATATACGGCTGCAGCAAAAAATGGTGCCGGTGGTACAAACGCTATTAACAATATTGTTAATAATGCTATAGCGGCTGCAAATCAATCTTATGTTAACAGCGGCAATGTTCCAATGCAGTTAGAGCTTGTTCATGCCTATGAAGTGAGTTACATAGAATCTAATGCTTCTGAACCCTCTTTTTTTGATGAATGTGGTTATGAAATATTTCGCCGTACTGCTCTGGCGCGGTTTCAAGACCCCACCGATGGATATATGGATGAAATCCACGAGTTACGTGGTTTTTATGGTGGTGATGTGGCGGTATTAATTACTGACCCTATAGTCGGCGATTGTGGGCAAGCTTTTACCATAGAGGCAGCACACAACGAAGTCTTTTCTTATGTTGCTTATAATTGTGCGAATGCAGTAAATAAGTGGTCACTTGCCCATGAGATAGGACATCTTCAGGGTGCCAGGCACGATCTAGATAATTGCAACATTCCATACTCTTATGGACATGGTTACACACCTAGTGGTCAAACTTGGACAACTATGATGGGAGTTAAAGAAGGCAACACACGAATCCAATATTGGTCAAATCCAAATGTATTATATCAAGGTGTACCAACCGGCACTACTACAACCAACAACAATGCACGTGTGCTTGAAGAAACAGCGTCCACGGTTGCGGAATTTGTAAAAGAAATAAGTGGAACGATCAGTGGTACTTTAAGTGGCATATATCTGTTTACTGGGAATACGACGGCTTCAAGCAATTTAACCATCGCCTCCAGTGCACAAATTTTCTTCAAGGGAAATGTAATTCTGACCATCAACAATGGTGTAACCTTAACCATTAATCCAGGGGCGAAGTTAAAATTTGGGTCAGGCGCTACAGTCGTGGTGAATGGCGGCTTGCAAGCGATAGGAACCTCCGTCAACAAGATTATTTTCGATCGAGTTTTTGGCGCCACCGGCAAATGGGGCGGCATTCGCATTGAAAATTCCACCGCCGGCTCCAGTTTGGAATATTGCACCATTCGAAACGGCACTTATGGCGTTCGATTAAATAATACTTCCGGCAATGTCAACGTCAATCACGCCACGCTGACGAACAACACCACGGCTTTTCAAGCACTGTATTCCAGCCCGTTCACGATTCAAAATTCTACGATGCAAAACAATTCTTACGGCATCTACGTGCGCTCTTCAGCAGCTTCGGGCGACATGAAGATTTTATCCAATAATCTTTCTGCCAACATCATTCGCAGCATCTATTTGTATGACGGCGCTGATGCGTTTCTCGGCGCCAACACCATCACCAATGACATTGAAGGCATCACCTGCACCACCAATAGCGATCCCACCATCCGCCGCTCGTCGGGAAATTATGGTTACAATACCATTCGCAACAACAGCGGGCCGGGCGTGAAAGCCGTGGCCAATTCTTATCCTTCGTTGGGCATCAATGATCCGGCGCAAACGAAATACGGTTACAATGAAATTCACAGCAATGGCGGCTATGAAGTGGAAAACGGCAACAGCAGCGGCGCGATTATGGCCGAGCGCAATTATTGGTCTTCGGATCACAACGTGCCAGCCAATCCCAGCGACACTTATGGCAGCGTGGATTATTTGCCGGTTCTGCCCGAGGGCCCGCCGCCGCCCGCGCCTCCTGGCAGCGGTTCGCGGGTATTGGCGAAATCATCCATCACTTTTGAAGAG
>Ga0247727_10004631_pt1 | contig 28929 bp, 19 predicted proteins | sample WisWelCaveWW1625_FD_202498 | JGI IMG/M metagenome (GOLD analysis project Ga0247727, IMG submission 202498) | Biofilm microbial communities from Wishing Well Cave, Virginia, United States - WW16-25 | ecosystem: Environmental > Aquatic > Deep subsurface > Groundwater > Cave microbial mat | place...
GTGTCATCGTTGCCCATGTGCCATTTGCCGATGAAGGCGGTTTCGTAACCCGATTGATGCAGGAGCAGGGGAAAGGTGACGAGCTTATGGCTGGCAGCGGAACGATTAACGTTATCGGTGATGCCGTGTGTATGCGCGTATTGCCCGGTGAGGAAACCGGCGCGGGAAGGTGAACACAGCGGCGTGGTCATAAAGGCATTGCGGAACATCGCGCCTTCTCTGGCGATGCGGTCAATATTTGGCGTTTTGACGAACGGATGTCCGGCACAGCCCAGTTCGTCCCAGCGCAGATCATCCACCAGAATAAAGACGATATTGGGCCGGGAGTCGCTCGCCGCACCTGACGGAGCTTGACTTATTCCTTCTGGGGGGAAGGCCAGTAACAAGGAGAGCGAAAGTATAGAAAACCACATGGCACGCAATTCCCAAAAGTTGCTTTTGAATGTTTTTGTGGCATGATTCTGCCATTCATGGCGCTTCCAATTCTGAGTAGCAGGTTTACGCTATGCCCTCTGCGCTCTGCGCTAGAGCACCAACCAACACCACTCTTTCGTCAGCGGCGTTTTGTTCATGCGGATGCCGGCGTCTTTGCCGACGAGAATATTGTTGGAGTGGTTGTAGCCGAAGCCGCCTGCGGGATTGTAGAGGCCAGGCTCGTTGCTGAACATCATGCCTTCCTGCAAAATGGTTTCGTCGCCGAGCGAGAGATACGGTTCTTGATGGCCTTCCATGCCTTCGCCGTGCGCCGGGCGATGGTAGATGTATTTTTCCATGTCGTTCTTGCGGGCGAGGTCCAGAACTTTTTCGGCGACTTCGTTGCAGGGCGTGCCGGCTTTGCACAACTCGCCCATCGTGATGGTCTGCTCGGTGTGAACTTCCCACATTTTCTTTTGCAAATCATTCATCGGATTGGTTTGCAACGCGCGGTAGCCTTCGCCGCCGTAGCCGCCGAGGCGAATCACCGAAGCGATTTGGATGGCGTCGCCTTTTTGAATTTTGTGATAAAAAAATTGATTGGGGTGCGGGAATGCGGTGGCGATGCCGGCGCGGCAGCCGAAGTTGAGGCTGATGCCGACGCCGGTGTGCGGCTTGCCGTCAAGCGGCAGCCATTTCATCAGCAGGTGGGTGGCGTACTCTTGTGTCGCATGGCGCACCTCGAAGTCTGTCGCATTGGTGCCGCGGTCGAGAATGTAGGCGCGGGCGTATTCGAGCATGTGATCGTGCAGATCGAGCGCCTTCTGCGTCAACTCGATTTCTTCCGGCGTTTTGACGACGCGCATTTTCATCGTGAGGTCACCGGCCGGCTTGAAATTGGCCTTGGGAAGTGTCTGCTTCCAACGTTTGATCGTTGCCTCATCCGCCGCCTTCTCAATGCCGAGCGTCGCTTCCGCAAAGCCGCGCCTGGCAAGGTGTCCGAGCATCCAGGCGTCGAGATCGGCTCGCGGGCCGCGGCTGTAAACGACTTGGTTGAATTCGCCGTGGTGCGGATAATCGAAATACCACTCGGCGTCTTTGATCCACCAACTGCTGATGAGATCGCGATCGAGGCCGGGGCCGAAAATCGAAGGCTCGCCGGATTTCGGCACAAAAAGCCAAAAGGGGCGCTCGGTGGTGCTGTGAAACAAGCCGGAGAGATAGATGATATTCCAAACGTCTTTGCAGATCATGCCGTCCAAACCGTTCTCGCCCATTTTCTCTTGCAAGCGGCTGATGTTTTGGCGATACCAAGCTTCGGCAAGGCGAAACGGCGGCTGCAAAGGCGGCATTTCCGGAATGAGCTGTTTTTTGTTCTCCGGCACGGCGCAGGCGGCCAAACCGGAAAGGCCGGCGGCGGTCGAGAGGCCGAAGGTTTTGAGAAAATTGCGGCGGCTGGACATGCGGATTCTCCTTACGGATTACGAGATAAATTTAAAAAACTTCCAACGGATTGAAATCCCGCCGTGGCGGGACAACGGATATAAAAACTTTTGTTGGTATCCGGACTGCGTCTGTAAGATTTGCGAATCGCCCGGATTAAAAAACGGCTTTCATCCACTCTCCCATTCTTCCCATCTCCGTTTTTGCCATTACGGTCGATCACCGATTGGCCCGCCGCCCTCGCCTTCGGCGCCGGAGCGGCTTGAGCTGATCACCAACGCGACGATGCCGATAACGGTGAGGCCGCCGAAAACGATGAAGGGCAATTTTTTGCTGCGGCCTTCGCCGGTCGGGACGATGGTTTTCACAAACTCTTCGCGAAATTTCACCATCTCGACGCCGATGTTGTCGTAATGCTTTAAGACTTCAAATTTATTTAAAATATTGGCGGCGCGGTCGTAGCGTTCGAGCGTGCCGACCAGCAGGACGCGATTGTCGCGGCTGTTATTCGCCAGGCGTCCGGCAAACACATAATCGGCCTGCAGCTCGGCGGCGAGGGCGCGAAAGGCGGCGCTGTCCGGCTGTGCCAAAAATTTGGCGAGCTTTTCCGCTCCTAAAATTTTTTCCACCTCGGCCGGTTTGACGAGTTGAAAGGATGACTCTTGCTCCAACAACTCTTGCACGCGGTCCAACACGCGCGCACGGACGTCGCTGGGAACGTCGTCGAATTTGATGCCGGCAAAGGCGACTTTGACTTTTTTGGCTTTTTCGCCGGCAAGACACGGCGCGAGCTGCGCGTAATTGAGCGCGAAAATGAGGAAAAAAACGAGAGCCGTTTTAATTGACATGTAACGCATGCAAAACCTCGTTTGAAGCTTATAAATCGGATGTTATTTTGAAACAGGAATCTTTTTTAAAACAACGAACGTGCTTGATATTGAAAAGATCCCTGCGAGATGACATGATATGTGGTTTCCGGCAATTTTGCGCCTGAAGGCGCTACTACGAAAAATCAGTTGAACTGATACCCGCGATGGCGCAGGCGGTTTTTAAAATCATCAACGATTGAAGCATATTGTTCTTGAAACGCCAAGTCGGGCGTGAGGCGCAGCCATTGGTCTTTCTTCGTGCCTTTCATTTCCATTTCGAATTCGAGCGTGCTGGCGACCGAGGTGTTGCGGTCGGATTCGACGCCGCGCCGCGAGAGATGCAGCGAAGCGCGATCGCGCACTTGCAGGGTTTTGACTGCACCGTCAGGGCTGGTGAGGGTTTGCGTGCTGAAGCGCCAGGCGGTGCGCAAGGCGTTATAATCACGACGGGAGTCGGAATATTCGATCGTGAAAGTATAATTGACGAGGCTGATCAGCGCTTCCGACACCACGTCGGCGCGCGAGGTTTTGGGCGCAATCGCATAGCGCAGGAGTTTCGGCGCCGGCGGTTTGGAATATCTTTGCGAGGAGGAACAAGCCATGAGCAGCAGAATGCCGCCGAGCAGGATAGGCGCTTGGCAGCGCCGGCGTATCCGAAAAAAAACAAAATGACTTAAAAATTTCATCACAAGGGAATGCAACAAAAAAAGGCGGCTCCCTCAGAGCGCAGCCCGACGGGCGTAGCCCACGGAGAGCCACCTTTGGGGTGAGGTTAAAAACGAACCGGGTGACCTCGATGATTGGCGGCAATTGACCGGTCGCTTAAGTCATCTGTAAATCCCAAATCAGTCAACTCATAGCGACCGGTCAATGCGCGTGAATCTCTCTACCACAAAAAAGCCTTATCGACCGCCGGTCAGGAACGGATTGGCGCGGCGTTCGCGAATGGTAATGGGGAAGAAGGAGCCGGCAATCGTCGCGGCTTCGGAGTTCGCCAGCCATTGCGGCGATTTGATGCCGAAGCGATACATATCGGCCAAACGACGGCCTTGCATGAACAAGTTGGCGCGGCGTTCGTGCTGCAGCAACTGGCCGACGGTAACCGGCGCGGCCAATGGTTTCAACCCATCACGCGCGCGCAACGTATTCAAAATCGTCGTGGCGCCGGCGGGGTCGGAACCCACTTTCGATTCCGCGAGAATGAGCTGCATTTCACGTTCAGAGACCATCGTGAGACCGGAATTGCGGTCGCCGCCCCATTTGACTTTGTCTTTGAATTCTTTGATCTCGTTGACCATGCGAATATCATCCACGGCCGTGTCAATGACATCTTTTCCAGGCACCGCATTCAACTCGAGACGGCCAACGACTTCCCAGGCCCATTCGTTGAAAGCGCCAATGGAGCCGGGATACGTCAACTGCCAGCGATAGTTTGCCGCCATGACCGCCACCGCCGCCTGGGCATCATCGGCGCCGTCGGTGACATACGGATTGCTCAACGTCGCGGCGGACACCGGCTTCGGATTGACCTTGCTCCAAATCGCCTTGGCTTGCTTGGCCCGCGCGCGCATGCCGAGCACGCGACGCTGCAACTCGGCGTCGGCCGACGTTCTCAAAATGTCCAACGCCGACGTCAAATGCGCAATGGCTTGATCATAGATCTGCACCATATTGGTTTCACCGATCGGCGGCTTGGTGTCTTGCTTTTCCGAATACACGAAATCGTCGAACATGTCGGCGATCGTGATGCGGATCATGGCGGAATACAGATAAGCCCGCGCCAGATTCTTCGGATCCTTCAACGTGCCGGCGCTCTTGAAGCCTTCCAGCCGCGCAATGGCGTTGTCGGCGGAATAACGCGCTTCCGTGATAAACGGCCACGAGGCGTCGACGAACTCGTTGTTGAAATCGCCGACGTTGCCTTTATCCAATTGGTTCCACGCGTCGCGTGAGCCGATCCAAATGCCTTCGTCGGTTACAATCGTATAAGGCGCCACGCAGTAACCGATGCCGTTGGAGCCGGTGCTCAACACGCCGTTGGCAATGGCCGCCGCCGCCGCCGGATCACCGAGACTTTCTTCGAGAACGTTGTTGGGGTTATCGACTTCGAGGAGATTGTCGCAACCCGTTATCGCCATAAAGACGAACAACGCGAACAATAAACTCAAAACTTTCATTATTTTCATAAAACAACACCTCCGGTTCAGAAAAATGTTAGCCTGTTTGCCGGTTAGCCCGTTACTCAATTAACGGGCCAGCCGGCTAACTTTTAACACATCAGAAACCCGTGCGCAGCGTGAACACAAACTGGCGCGGAATCGGCAAGCCAAACGCTTCGGTGCCATCGAGGAAGTTGGTGTCGAGACCGCCGCCGGTGCCGCGGCCGAGGGCGTTGGTTTCCGGATCGATGCCGGTGTAGCCGGAGAACAACGCGATGTTGCGGCCGGCAAACGTTATCGAGGCGCTGCTGACTCCAAAGCGCGAGATGATGCCGTTTGGAATATCGTACGTCAAGCTGAGCTCACGCCAGCGAATGAAATCCGCTTTTTCGATGGCGTTCAGGCCGTCAAAGGGCGACAAGCCGTAATTTTTGCGGATAAACTCATCGGCCGCTACTAAGCGCTGCTCGGCGGTGCTGGCGGGATTGAGCAAAACCGCTTCTAAGCGCGCCGCCTGCTCGATGTTGCGGCCGATCGTCGCATGGAAACGCCGGAATTCGTCGGTCAAATTGTGCACCCAGTAATCGCCGGTTTTATATTCAAACATATTATTCAACCGGAAGCGCTTCATGAAATTGACGGCGAAGCCAAACGAGCCTTGCCAATCCGGCGTCGGCTTGCCCAAAAGGTGATCGAGAATGTTGCCGTCGCCGTCTTCATCAACCACGGCCGGGAAGAACGTGCTCGGATCGCGCGGCGTGGCGAAGAAGGCCAGAAGCTGTTCGCGGGTGGAGGGCTTGTAAGTCCGATCCAACGCGATCGGCAGGTCAACCGAAGTGTTCAGCTTCGCGCCGAAAAACGTGCCCGGGGCATAGCCTTGAGTCAAGAAATTGCGATAACGCGGATACGAGCCACCGGTTTTTTGCTCGGGCGCGCCGCCCAGGTCAGTGATCTCTTCGCGCAAGAACGCGCCATTGGCAAACACCTCAATGGCGAGATTCTCTTTCTTGAGCAAGCGCAGATTGGCTTCGAGGTCCATACCGTGCGCTTTCAACTCGCCGATGTTGTCCAATTGCGTGCGATAAAAACCGCCGGAGGGCGCATAGGAACGCGCAATTAAGGCCTCTTTCACGGTGCGATCCCAATAGGTGAATTCCAAACCCAGCTTATCATTGAACAAGCCGAGCTCGAAACCGCCTTCGATTTCGGTGGATTTTTCCGGCTTCAAATTTTGGTTGCCGAGATTGCCCGGGGCCAAGCCGGCGCCGTCGGTGGCGGTGTACGGCACGAAGGTGGTGAATTTATCAAAAGCGCCCGGCTGCTTGCCGGATTTGCCAATCGCCGCGCGCAGACGGAGCGTGCTGATCGGTGTGCTGCTCATGTTGAACGCTTGCGACGGCACAAAAGAAATGCTCGCCTTCGGATAGGACACGGTGCTAAAATTTTCACCAAAAGCGCTGTTCGCGTCAAAACGAATGCCGCCGGTCAAGTACAGATAATCACGATAGCCGACCTGTTCCTGGAAAAAATAACCGGCTTGCACGATTTCTTCAAAGAAAGATCTGGAGGTTTGCACGGCGCCGCCCTGCAAGACTTCAATACCGGGACCTGGGAAGGTCTCGCCGAATCCGGCCGAGAAGGTTTCACTAGTAATAAAACCTTGCAAACCGGCGACAAATTGCGAGGAAATGCTGCTGGTGAAATTGCGGCTCCAATTGCCTTTCAGGTCAACTGTCCATTCGGTATGCTCGCGTTTGCCGATGGTCAACGCGCCGTTAACCTGGTTGCCGACAAAGCCATCGACATTGTAGCCGAAGGGATTGAGGTTGGAACTGCGCTGGCTCACGTAGTCGATACCGAACGTGCCATCGATGGAAATGTCTTTCGCCAGCTTGTATTGGGTCGAGAGGCTGACATTGGCATGATCGGTATTGTCGATGGTTTCCTGGAAACTGGCTTCGCGCACCGTGGCAAATGCTGCTGTGCCCTGGGGATTATGAATGGCCGTCGGGTTTGCGGCGGTGGGCGTCGAGACGCGTTCCGGCTTGCCGAACATCGCCAGTGAGATCACGCCGTAAATATTGTTGTTATTATCGATCGTCTGCTGGTTAACTTTGCTGTATTGCGAAGAGAGACGAATGTTGAGTTTGTTGGAAGGCGTGATGCCAAGCGTCGCCGAGAATTGGCCGCGGCGCAGCTTATCTTCTGTAGCGCCAGGCTCTTTGCCGAGAAAATCTTCCGCGGTCGGACCATAGGGGCCGTTGGCGTTTTGAAAACGCGCGCTGCCGAAATAGGTCACGCCGGAGCCGCCGCCGGACACATTCAACGAATAGGTTTGTCCAAGTCCGGTGGTAAACAGATCTTTCACGAAAGTTTTCGTGACCGGTTAGTAAAGCTGAATGCTCTGGTCATTGAAAACCGTGCGCATATTTTGCAGTTGCGCATCGGTGCGCGCAAAGCCGACATTGGGTTTATAAACATCCGGATAATTCAGCGTGGATTGTTCGATTTCCAACGTGAATTTCGGCTTGGTGAAACTGCCTTGCTTGGTGAAGATTTGAATAATGCCGCCCGAAGCTTGCGTGCCGTAGAGCGTCGCGGCAGCCGCACCTTTGAGAATTTCGACGCGCTCGATGGCGTTGGGGTTGATATCATCCAGGCGCGAAGGTACACCGCCACCGCCGGCGCCGACGCCGGCAAAACCGCCGGCATTGTCCACGCGCACGCCGTCCACATACACGACGGGCTCGTTGGATTGCGACAAGCTCGAAGTGCCGCGGATACGAATACGCGTGCCTTCGCCAACCAAACCGCCGGAGGGCAGCGCATTGACGCCGGCCTCGCGGCCTTGCAAAAGCTCCGAAAGGTTGGATATCGGCGCTTCTTCGATCAACTGCGTGTTGATCGTCGCCACCGTATTGCCGAGCTTCTTCTTTTCGGAAGCCACGCCGGTGCCGGTCACCACAACTTCGTCAAGTTGCAGCGCGGTTTCGTTCAAACTGAAATTCAATTCAGCGATACCGCCGCCGCTGACGGTGACTTGCTTGATCACGCTCTTGTAACCGATGAAGCGCGCGATCACCGAGTGCGTGCCAGCCGGCACGCCAGCAATCGTGAATTCGCCATCCGTATTGGTGGCTGCGCCATATTCCAGGCCCTGCACCAACACGTTGGCGCCCGGCAAGCCGTCGCCGCTTTTGGCGTCGGTGACTTTGCCGGCGATGGTTCCTCTCTGAGCAAACGCCAGATTGGCAACCAGTAGGCTAAGCACCAAAACGCTCAGCCCGACCGTAATTCTTTTCGCCATATACTCCTCCCGCTAAGGCGTGATTCAACTCTCGGCATGAATAGAGTCACTCTCCCTGACCGATGCCAGGAGCCGTCTCACATTCGAAGGGTTTTAACCAAGCCGGTGGCGCGTCCTGGCAGCCACTGCCCTGGCTGTTAATAAAAAATTTATAGCCGAATAATAAAGCTAATGGGAAATTCGAAGAAGAAAGAATTTGCTGCAGTTGCCATTTTGATTGTTCAACACCGGCTAATGATTTATCATTGCCATCATCACACACGGTTGCCATCAAAAAAATTTACAGCCCTTAGCAGAAAACATGCTGAGAAAAAACGTGACCTAAATCCTTGTCGCAGGTGGGGAACTGATCCTTGTTACAATCTTCGGTTTCGGAAACCGAACTCCTCCTCGTCGCAACGATGAATATAGTGAAATACCTGTTAAAACGCAATGACAATCTTTAGGCAAATCACATACCGATTACAAAATAGAAAGCTTTCAACTGCCTAAGTCTATGAATTATAAAATCGGCTTAAAATGGCCGGATTGACAATCTGTGCAAAAACTTGCCGGAAAATAGCGCTATTTTGCATAGTAAATCACAGCCGCATGTGCTGAAGACACGGCAGCGCCGCCCGCACTTGATCCTGATAGGCAAAATCGATCTCTGCCGTGATCACCGCCTCGCGATCCGGCGCCAGCGCCATGACGCTGCCCCAGGGATCGATGATGGCGCTTTTGCCATAACTGGCCCGGCCGCCGTATTTCTCGCCGTGCTGGTTCGGCGCGATGATGTAAACCTGATTCTCAATCGCCCGCGCCCGCAACAGCGGCAGCCAATGATCCTTGCCCGTCATCAACGTAAAATTGGAAGGAATAAAAATCAGTCGCGTCGCGCCGCCGGCAGTCAATCGGCGATACAATTCCGGAAAACGTAAATCGTAACAAATGGAGAGGCCGGCGTCGCCAAATGCCGTTTTCGCCATCACGATTTCCGCGCCGGGGGCGATGTAATCGGATTCGCGATACGACCGCCCGTTCGGCAGCGTCGCATCGAAGAGATGAATCTTGCGATAGCGCGCCAGCTCTTTGCCGGTTGGATCCAGCAGCACGGAGGTGTTGTGAATTTTTGTGGAACCGGGAAGGCGTTCGCCGACGGACCCGGCCAGCAAGTAAATGCCCAGTCCGGCCGCCAGCTCGGCAAACTGCGGCAGCCATTCGCCATCCAGATTGGCGGCCGCGGTTTTATCCGGGCCAATATAAAGGAAGGTTTCCGGGAACGCCACGATCTGCGCGCCGCGCGCTTTCGCCTCGGTGGCAAGCCGTTTGGCCGTCGCCCAATTGAGCGCGACGTCTTCCTGCGAGTTCATTTGAATGGCGGCGGCAACAATGCTTTTTTTCATATCTGCCAAAGCCTGTACAATTTCAGAGTGCACTTTTAGCCTTAAATGAACCTTTTGCCGTTGAGTTTTATTGAAAATTGAACTTTTTTTCAGTTCACTATCAAGATAAAAATTAAACCGAGTAAAATCAAGCGCAAAATCCGTAAAGTTTTCGTAAAATCTCCATGAAATCCTTGTATGATTTTTTAAAGTGTAAATTTTTTTGACTGGCTCAAAAGCGAAACTTTTTTTTCACGCCGTCGTTTATCTCTTTACAAACGCGATGCGGCAACTGTGATTCCAGCCTGAGAGGGCGGGCGGTTGAAGTATCGAGAGGCACATAACATAAGATCATGTTGGTGGACAAGATAGAAGACAGGCCCTTTGGGCAGGTCGGCTAAAGTATAAGCCAGCACTCAAAATTTTGCAAGAGCTTGAGCGCTGGCTTTTTGTTTTGAATTTAAAAACCAGCAATACGAGAAAGTCAAGCCGCAATTGCAAGAGCGCCTGGAGCAGATCACCTCCAGCAAAGTTCTCAACATCATTTCCGTGCTCGGACAAAACGGCATGCGCTTCGACGTCATTACCTTGAACAAACATTTTAACAGCTAATAAGGAGAAATACAATGAACCAATTCAAAACCTTCGCGTTGATGGCCGGTTTGACGGCGGTGTTTGTCGTGATCGGCAACGCGCTCGGCGGCCAGACCGGCATGTTCATCGCCTTCGGCCTCGCCATTGCGATGAATTTTTTCAGCTACTGGTTTAGCGACAAAATCGTGTTGAAGATGTACGGCGCCAATGAGGTGAGCGAGGGCCAGGCGCCGGAGCTTTACAGCATGGTGCGAAATCTGGCGACGCGCGCGAATTTGCCGATGCCGAAAGTCTACATCATCCCCAATGATCAGCCTAACGCCTTTGCAACCGGCCGCAATCCGGAAAATTCGGCGGTGGCGGTGACCGAAGGCATCAGGCGCAGCCTGAGCCGCGATGAGCTAGCGGGCGTGATCGGCCATGAATTGGCGCACATCAAAAATCGCGACATTCTCATTGGCACGATTGCCGCGACAATTGCCGGCGCGATCAGCATGATCGCCAACATCGCGTCATTTTCCATGCTCTTCGGCGGCAGCCGCAGCGATGACGAGGAAGGCGGCACGAATCCGATTGTGGCGCTGGTTTCGATCATCGTCGCGCCGATTGCGGCGATGCTGATTCAAATGGCGATCAGCCGATCTCGCGAGTACATGGCCGACGAAGAAGGCGCGCGCATCGCCGGCAACCCGCGCTATCTCTCGAACGCCTTGCGCAAGCTGCACAACGACTCGCAGCAGATTCCCATGGCTGCGACGCCGGCCACCGCGCACATGTTCATTGTCAGCCCGCTGAGCGGCGGCGGATCGTTTCTCAGCCTGTTCAGCACCCATCCGCCGATGGAAAAACGCATCGAGCGGCTGGAGAGTTTGAGATTACGCTAAAACTGACTGCTGCTCAAATTATTCTCTCCTACTCATACTCTTACTCTTACACCTACTCTTCTTCAGACTATTTCAATAGCGAGTAGGAGTAAGAGTATGAGTAAGAGTAGAAGTAGAAGCACTACGCTGAGAACAAAACATGCGAGTACTAAAAAACCTTTTTGAGAATAACCGCGCGTGGGCCGGCAAGCTGAGGGCGAACGAACCTGATTTTTTTCAGAAATTAGCCCGCCAGCAATCTCCTGCTTATTTGTGGATCGGCTGTTCCGACAGCCGCGTGCCGGCGAATGAGATCGTCGGCCTGATGCCGGGAGAATTGTTCGTCCATCGCAACGTTGCCAATCTCGTCGTCCACACGGATTTGAATTGTTTGTCGGTGATGCAGTTTGCCGTCGACGTGCTAAAAGTGAATCACATCATCGTTTGCGGGCATTACGGCTGCGGCGGTGTGCAAGCGGCGCTGCGCGGCAGCCGGCTTGGACTGATCGACAACTGGCTGCGTCACGTGCAGGACGTGCGCCAAAAACATGAATCGAACTTGAGCATGATCAGCGATGAGTCGCAGCGAAGTGACAAGTTGTGCGAGCTGAACGTGATCGAGCAGGTTGTCAACGTCTGCCAGACGACCATCGTGCAAGAGGCCTGGACGCGCGGGCAGGAAGTGGCCGTGCATGGCTGGATTTATGGCATTCACGACGGCTTGCTGCAAGATTTGAATATCGTCGTGACCGGAACCAACGAGATCGCACCCGCTTATCGTGCGGCGATCTCAGGATTATTAAATAGATGATTTGGAATTTCCAATCAGGAGATTGTTGGATGAATGAATATCTGATGTGGATTGGCTTTAATATTTTTGTGTTGGCCATGCTGGCGCTGGATTTGGGCGTTTTTCATCGCAAAGCCCACGAGGTGAAAATCAAAGAGGCGTTGCTGTGGAGCGCGGTTTGGATAGCGCTGGCGCTGGCGTTCAACGCCGGCGTCTACTTCTGGCGCGGCGAGGAAGCGGCGCTGGAATTTCTCACCGGTTATTTGCTGGAAAAGGCGTTGAGCGTCGACAATATTTTCGTCTTCATCATCATATTCGCGTATTTTCGCGTGCCGGCGCTGTATCAGCACAAAGTCTTGTTCTGGGGCATTCTCGGCGCGTTGGTCATGCGCGCGATCTTCATTGCGGCGGGCGTGGCCTTGCTGCAACACTTCCATTGGCTGATCTATATTTTTGGGGCCTTCTTGATTCTCACCGGCGTCAAACTGGCGATGCAACAGGACAAGGAAGTGCATCCGGAAAAAAATCCGGTGATCAAGCTGTTCCGGCGCCTGATGCCGGTCATGAAAAATTATAAAGGCGACAAATTTTTAATCAAGCGCAACGGCCGCCGTTATGCCACGCCGTTGCTGCTGGTTCTCGTCATGGTCGAGACCACCGACCTGGTTTTTGCGCTCGACTCGATTCCGGCGATTTTGGCTATCACCATGGATTCGTTCATCGTGTACACTTCGAATGTGTTCGCCATTTTGGGATTGCGCGCGCTGTATTTCGCGCTGGCCGGCATCATGCAGATGTTTCATTATCTTAGCTACGGCCTCGCGACGATTCTGGTTTTCGTCGGCCTGAAAATGATGATTATGGATTTTTACAAACTCCCCATCGGCATTTCCCTCGGCGTGGTCGCGGGCATCTTGGCGGTTTCCGTAATTGCTTCTCTGTTACACCCGCGCCAAAACCACGCGCCGGTAAAAATAGACCCGCCGTTTGAACCTGTCGCGCTGCAACCGGAAGTAAGGCACTGACGCCCGGTTTTAAAAAGGATCGAATTTTGGTGAGGTGAATGCCGCAATGTAGCCTGAATTCGCGGCAATAAAAAGGCAGAATAATGGTTCGGCAGAGTGATTGGTTTTCTCCCTCTTGACACCCACCCAAATTCTGCCTATATTACCCTCGCAACAGGGTTGGAAACAATCGCAGGAAAAAGTATGAACGCCACGCGCTTCACGCCGGAGGATCGCGCGTTTTTGCAAAAAACTCTCGAGCTGGCCGCCGCCGGCTGCGGCTACGTCAGCCCGAACCCGATGGTCGGCGCCGTCGTCGTCAAAGACGGTGAGATCGTCGGCACCGGCTATCATCGCCAATTCGGCGGCGATCACGCGGAGGTTGAAGCGCTGCGCGAAGCCGGACATCTGGCGCGGGGCGCGGCGCTATATTGCAATCTCGAGCCGTGCAGTCATTTCGGCAAAACCCCGCCGTGCGCCAATCGCATCATCGACGCCGGCATCAGCCGCGTGGTCATCGGCACGCTCGACCCCAATCCCCTCGTCAATGGCCGCGGCGTGAAAGTGCTCCGCGAGCATGGCCTCGAAGTCGAATCCGGTTTGCTCGAAGAAGCCTGTCATGAGCTGAACGAAAGTTTTTTCAAATTCATCGCCGCGCGCCTGCCGTTCGTCACGTTGAAAGTGGCGCAGAGTCTCGACGGCAAAATCGCCGACGCCACCGGCCAGTCAAAATGGATCAGCAACGAGGCCGCAAGGAAATTGGTTCATCGCTGGCGCTGGCAAAACGACGCGATCTTGATCGGCATCGGCACGGCGCTGGCCGACAATCCGCAGCTCACCGTTCGCGAGGAGCCGGGGTCGCAGCCGCGACGGATGATCGTCGATACCAATTTGCGTTTGCCGCTTGCGGCAAATGTTTTGACCGACGAACATGTTGCCAAAACGATTGTGGCGATTGGCGAGAATTGCCGCGAGCGCGAGAAGATCGCCGAGATCGAAACTCGCGGCGCAAGAGTTTGGCTACTGCGCACGACGAGCGCCGGCAGCGTCGATTTGCGGCATCTCATGGAACGCAGCGCCCAGGAAGGCATCGCCTCGGTCTTCATCGAAGGCGGCCGGCGCATCTTCAGCTCGCTGCTCGAAGCAGAATTGGCGGATCGCCTCAAATGTTTCATTGCGCCGAAATTGGTCGGCGACGGCATGCCGGCGTTTCAAGGCTTGCCGATCAACAGCTTGCATGACGCGATTTTCCTGGCCAAAATAAAATGGGAAAACGTGGGTGACAATATTCTCCTCTCGGGGCTTTTGCAATATCGGCGCGAGCCGGAGGAGACAAAGTAATTTTTGTTGAACACGGTGAAATCTTTAGAAATAAATTACACGCGGATCAAAAACGCACGCGGATAATATAAATTTGCGTCAGCTTCTGGTCTGTGTGTCAACAAGGTTCCTCATATTTTGATGAGTCATTTTGCCTGCGGCCATGTTTACAGGACTCGTTGAAGAAATCGGACAAATCGCCGGCACCGAGTCATTCGGTGATTCTCGTCGCTTCACCATTCGCGCAAAAAAAATTTTAGAAGACGCCAAAATTGACGACAGTATTTGCGTCAGCGGCGTTTGCCTGACCGTTGTGGCGCGCGCGGCAAACACGTTTCAAGTGCAAGCCGTCGATGAAACGCTGCGCAAGACGACGCTGGGAAATTTGCGCCAGGGCAGCCGGGTGAATTTGGAACGGGCGCTGCGGCCAACCGACCGGCTCGGCGGGCATTTCGTGCAGGGACACGTCGACGGCGTTGGCCGGATTGCCGATCTCATTCCGCAAGCCGCCGGAAAACTGCTGGTCGTCGAGTTGAGCAAAGATTTGCTGCGCCACGTCATTCCGCACGGCTCGATTGCGCTCGACGGTGTGAGCTTGACGGTGGCGCGTTTGGAAGAACCTAAAATAACGCTCGCGCTCATTCCGCATACGCTGGCGCAAACGACGCTGGGCGAGCGCCAGGTGGGCGATGGGCTGAACGTCGAAACCGATTTGCTCGGGAAATATGTCGAGCGATTGTTGATGACGCGTGCAAGCGGCGAATTAACCAATGAAAAACTCATCGCGTGGGGTTACAATAACATTTTGGACTCATAATCCATGATATTCAACACCATCGAAGAAGCCATTGCCGATTTTCGCGACGGGAAATTGTTGATCGTGGTGGATGACGAAGACCGCGAGAATGAAGGCGATTTTTGTCTGGCCGCCGAGAAAGTTACGCCGGAAAAAATCAATTTCATGGCGAAGCACGGGCGCGGCCTGATCTGCGTTGCCATGCCGCCGGAGCGTCTGGAAGCGCTCGACTTGCATTCGATGGTGCCGGACAACACGGCGCGCCTCGGCACCTCGTTTACGGTTTCGGTCGACGCCAAGCGCAACACGACGAGCGGCATCTCGGCGCACGACCGCGCGGAAACGATCTTGCAACTGATTGCGCCGGAGACGAAACCCCATGATCTGGCGCGCCCCGGCCACATTTTCCCTTTGCGCGCGCAGCCCGGCGGGGTGTTGACGCGCTCGGGCCACACCGAAGCCGTCGTCGATTTGGCGCGTCTCGCCGGGCTTTATCCCGCCGGCGTGCTCTGCGAAATTATGGACGAAGACGGCAGCATGGCGCGCGTGCCGCGGCTGGCGGAAATTGCCGGGCAGTTGGCGATCAAAATCGTCACGATTCGCGATCTGATCGAGTATCGCCGGCGCAAAGAAAAATTGGTGCGCCGGATTGTGACCACGCGCTTTCCGAGCCGTTATGGAAATTTTACGCTGCATCTTTACGAAAGCGACATTGACGAGAATCATCATCTCGCCGTGGTCAAAGGCGACATTTCAACCGGCGAGCCGACTTTGGTGCGCGTGCATTCGCAATGTCTCACCGGCGATATTCTCGGCTCCTTGCGCTGCGATTGCGGCGAGCAATTGGGCCGCGCGCTGCAGCAGATCGAGCAACAAGGCCGCGGCGTTCTCCTTTATATGCGCCAGGAAGGCCGCGGCATCGGCCTGGCCAATAAAATTCGCGCGTATAAATTGCAAGACGACGGCAAAGACACGGTCGAGGCGAATGAAGCGCTGGGTTTCAAAGCCGATTTGCGGCACTACGGCATCGGCGCGCAAATTCTCTACGATCTCGGCATTCGCCAAATTCGCCTGCTCACCAACAACCCGAAAAAAATCGTCGGCTTGGATGGCTACGGCTTGCAAGTCGTCGCGCGCGTGCCGATTGAAGTGCCGGCGAATGAAGCGAATCAGCGTTATTTGGAAACCAAACGCAACAAGCTGGGGCATTTGCTGATGGAGGAGCTTGAAGCCAAATGATCAGAGGAAGTCTAATGATCAGAGGAAGTCTATGGATGCAAACGAGCTTAAACAACTGATTGAACTCGGCGAAAGTGAATCGCTCGAATTTAAAAAGTCATTGACCGAACAAGTCGATGCGATCAAAACGGCTGTGGCATTTGCCAACGGCAATGGTGGCTGGATTTTTTTTGGCATGAAACCGGACGGCAGTGTGATCGGAGTTGCTATCGGTGTCAACACGCTGGAAAATTTGGCTGAAGCTTTTCACCAACAAACCGATCCCATCATTTATCCATCCATCAACACGGTTGCTGTCGATGGTCGAACCGTCATTGCTGTTCGAGTTCCTGCTGGAACGGATAAGCCATATACTTACAAGGGTGTCACCTACAAGCTTGTTGGCCGCACCACGCAACAGTTGAGTCGAAGCGAATACGAGCGGATGCTGCTTGATCGCCATGCCAACGGCTATGAAACCCTTCCAGCAATCGGCGCAACATGGGAGGATTTGGATCACAATTCGCTCGAGCGCTTTCTTTCTGCACGCGCCCCGCGAGCCTGGCAAAGCGGAGCAGACATTATTGATCGCGCGATTACGGAAAAATTAGCGACGCGTTCGGCGGAAGGCGTGTTGCCAACCATTGCCGGTGCGTTGGCTTTTTGTGCGATGCCGCAAAGCATCAATCCCTCTTGGAGCATCACGGCGCTCATGTTTCGTGGCCGTGAATTTCAACGCGACACACTGCTGTTGCGCCAGGATTTAACCGGCTCCGCCTCTGCACTAATTGACGCCGCCGTTGCCTTTGTCGCCCGCAATATGCGCACCTTTCCCGTTTTCCCACCCGGCCAAGTGCAGCGCATCGATGTGACGGAGTACGATCTAACCGCCGTGCGCGAAGCAGTGGCGAATGCCGTTGCGCACCGCGACTACCGCGCCAACGAGCCGATTCAAATTCGCTTATTTGACGACCGTTTGGAAATTCAAAGCCCGGGGCCGCTGCCAAGTGATTTGACGATCGCGCGCATTTTGGCTGGCGGTATCACTCGCGCGCGCAATCCGATTTTAGCGCAAATTCTTGCAGCGAGCGGATACATGGAGAAAGCCGGATTCGGCATCGTTTTCATTCGCCAAAAAATGGAAAAACTCGGCGCTCCAACGCCAGAGTTTGAGAGCGGCTCGGCGCATTTTCTTGCGCGCCTGTGGGCAACACCGAATCCGAATTTGAAAATCACTAATCAACCAGTAACCAGCAACGAGCTACCAGCTACCAAAACATGACCATTCCCTCCTTCCTCGTCGAACGCTGGATCGGCAAATACGAATGGACGGTTCCGTATGATTTGGCTGAGACCGGCGTGTTTCCGCTAAAAGTTGAAGAGTTGTACGCGATGGATTCAACGCTGCCGGAACGCATTGCCGCCTGCCTGCTCGATTACGGCGTCAATACCGGTCGCACGGAATTGCGCGGCGCGATTGCGGAGATGTATCAGGGCAAATCCGCGGATGACATTCTCATTACCCACGGCGCCATCGAAGCGAACTGGCTGCTCATGCACGCGTTGGTGAATCCCGGCGAGCGCGTCGTGTGCACCTGGCCGGTGTATCAGCAGCTCTGGCAAATCGCGGCGTATCTCGGCGCGGACGTGCGCAAATGGGATTTTCGGCGCGATCCGGATTTCACCGAGATTCGCAAATTGTTGGAAAAGCCAACGAAACTTCTCATCATCAATTCCCCCAATAATCCAACCGGCGTTGCGTTCACGCGCGAGCAACTGCAAACGCTGGCGAAATTGGGCGAGAACGCGGGCGCGTGGATTTTGTGCGATGAAGTTTATCGCGGTTTAGCTTATGATCATCATGCTGTCGCTCCGCCGCTGACCGCTTTGAAAAGCGCGCGCACGATCACCTCGATGAGCCTGTCAAAAGTTTTTGGCCTGCCCGGCTTGCGCACCGGCTGGATTGCCGCGCCGCCGGAGGTGCGGGAAGCCTGTTTGCGCTTTCGCGATTACGTCAGCATCAGCTCGCCGAAAATTTCAGATTTACTGGCCGAAACGGCGATTCGCCATCGCGACAAAGTTTTGGCGCGCAACCGCCAGCTTCTCAATCGCAATCATCGTTTGCTCACCGAATGGGCGGCGGCGCATCGCGACGTCGTCAAATTGGAAACGCCGCAGGCCGGCACCACCGTGTTTCCAGAATATCTCGCCACGATTGATTCCGAAACGTTGGGACGCCGGTTGGTGGAAGAACAAGGCGTGCTGATCGTCCCCGGTTTTTGCTTTGAAGTCGAACAACATTTCCGCATCAGCTACGGCTGCACGACGGAAGTGTTGCAGGCGGGGTTGGAGCGGATTGCCGCTCTTTTGAAGTCGATATCGTAACGCGTTATGCCGCAACCCCAATTATACTGGTTAAGGTTTGTTTTTGGAATGTCAGATTATGTAACTCAACATTTATGTTGAGAAGAAACAATATGTGCAACATAAATGTTGCATTACAATCTTAGCCTTAACGAGTATAGACCACTTTTTGCAAATGTCATTTAGCCAACCACGAAGCTTGGCAAAGCTTTTATCTTTCCTACCTTTTAGTGTGAACTTTTCACACCCAATTGGCGTTAATATTTTGACACAAGCGTTCACCGCAGAACTCGTGAGTTGTATCAAAACTTAACAGTTCTTTCGATTTGGAAATTGCTATCAGATGAGAATAATAACGGTAAGTATTTGAAATTTAAAATTCATTCATCCATAAATTGATTGGCCTGCGATTTGCAAATTGTAACAAAAAAGAAACTGCATTGCCAAATGAAAGGTGCAAAGTGATGCCAACAATTATTTGGCGTATGAGATTGTGGCAGAGGGCTGGATAGGGTGGCATGAGGCAGGGGAAGTGAAAACACGGTTGTTTTGTTCATCTAATATCGTGGTAAAAAAGCCGATGATGTATACTCGTTAAGGCCTGGTTTTGGAGTAACTCAACATTTATGTTGAGAACACAATGTATGCAACATAAATGTTGCGTTACAATCTTAGCCTTAGCGAGTATAAAAACGGTTTCACCTTGGGGCATACTCCACAAAATTCCCGTCCAGCTCTCCGCATTCTTTTTTACATGCAGGTATTACAATTTTGTCGTTGAAGCCGCTCAAGCATAGAGTTCGCAAAATGGTTTTGGTCATTTCATTCGCCGGATGACGGCTTCTCACGAAAATGGCCAAAAACGAACTCGCCTGTTGACAAACTGGCTTTAATTCACTATATTGTGCCGTAATCCTGTTAAGGATTGCTTCTTTGGGTTAGACTTCGCCCGTTTATTTTCGCGGGTAGGATGAGCTATCAGGCTGTCCGAAGCGAAACCCAAATGAGTGCCTGTCGCGCGATCACGGCACCATGAACTTCAACTTTGACGAGAGTAGTTATGACTGATCCACGACTTGCACGGCTGGCCGAGGTGTTGGCTGCGCATTCCACTCGCCTGCAAAAAGGCGAGCGGGTTTTAATAGAAGCCTTCGACGTTCCGGATGCCTTTGTCAATGAACTGGTTGCCGCCGCGGTTGATCGCGGCGCGATTCCGATTGTTGAGACTAAGCACAACAAAGTGCTGCGCCAGCTCTATCGCAAATACGGCGAAGAGGCCTTCCGGCTGCTCGGCGACATCGAGAAGTACCGGATGGAGCGCATGGACGCCTACATCGGCGTGCGCGGCAACGACAACATCTGCGAGATGTCGGATGTTCCCGGCATCAAGATGAGCTATTTGCAGCGCCACATTTTTCAGCCGGTGCATCACGACATTCGATTGAAAACGAAATGGGTGGTGCTGCGCTATCCGAACTCGTCGATGGCGCAACAGGCCGGCATGAGCAGCGAGGCATTTGAAGATTTTTATTTCGACGTCTGCACGATGGATTATGACCGCATGACCATCGCGATGGAAGCGCTCAAAGAACGCATGGAAAGCGCCGACCGCGTGAGCTTGCTCGGCACGGAAACCGAATTGCACTTCAGCATCAAAGATATTCCGGCGATTCCGTGCGGCGGCGAGTATAACATTCCCGACGGCGAGTGTTTCACCGCGCCGGTGCGCAACTCGGTGAACGGCGTGATTCATTTTAATGCGCCGACGATTTATCAGGGCGTGACGTTCTCGGATATCAAGCTCGAATTTCGCAACGGCAGGATCATCGACGCGACGGCGGATTCGGCGGCGAAATCGGCGCGCTTGAATGAGATTTTCAATACGGACGAAGGCGCGCGTTTCGTCGGCGAGTTTTCGCTCGGCTTCAATCCGCTCATCACCCGGCCGATGCTCGACATTCTTTTTGACGAGAAGATCGCCGGCTCGTTTCATTTCACGCCCGGCAATGCCTACGAGAACGCCGACAACGGCAACCGCTCGCAGATTCATTGGGACATGGTGATGATTCAAACGCCGGAATTTGGCGGCGGCGAAATCTGGTTTGACAGCGAGATGATTCGCAAGGACGGCCGGTTTGTGCCGGATTATTTGCAAGCCTTGAATCCCGAAAATCTGAAAGGCGAGTACGACGATTTTTCGCCGGCCATTCCCAAACGCCGAAGAAGCCGCGAAAAAATTTTGGCCGAAGAAGTTTTGGCCTGATTAGGGAGCAGAATTTACCGATGAAAATTACGATCAAATATTGCGGAGTTTGAAACTATTTACCGCGAGCCTCCAGTTTGAAGGCCGAACTCACGCAGCGTTTCCCCGGCGCTCACATCGAGCTGATCGAAGGCAGCGGCGGCGTTTTTGAAGTCGCCAATGCCGGGAAAATGATTTTTTCGAAAAAACAAACCGGCCGTTTTCCGGAGCTGGATGAAATTCTGCGGCAGTTAAAATAAAACTCTTGCTCCTGCTCTTACTCGCCGTTTGAAATGTGAGTAAGAGCAAGAGCATGAAAGACAGACATGCGAATAATCATCGTGACGTTTGTCATACTTGGAATCGCAAGCTGGAATGAATTGTGGCATTCCGGCGACTTGGCAGTTTTTCAGGGCTTACCGATTCTGTTTCGCACTCGGATTATTCACCCGAGCGCGATTTATAAATCGAGCGGTGGAGGACATCTCAAGTTGGGCTTACCAACGCCGCCTGCAATCGCCACAGGAAAACCGGCAACTCCTCTCTCCTCAGCCAACAACTCCATTAGCGCCTCACAACCCTCAAATTTCAAACTCGACCTGCAGAATTACCTCCAACACCTTGCCGATAGCTTGCAGGCTGAAATCGGCGTCGCTTTTCGCGATCTCGAAACCGGCCAGGAAATTTTCTTTCATGAACGGCGAATGATGCACGCGGCGAGCACGATGAAAGTGCCGGTGATGATCGAAGTGTTTCGGCAGGCTGAAAAAGGGAAATTCGGTCTCGATGATTCCGTGACGATAAAAAATCAATTCGTCAGCATCGTTGATGGCTCGCCTTATCATTTGGATGTTGGCGACGACAGCGACTCGTTGCTGTATGGCGCCATCGGCAAGAAGATGGCCATTCGCCAGCTCGTCGAGCAGATGATCACGGTGAGCAGCAATCTCGCGGCGAATCTACTCATCGAGCTGGTTGGCGCGGAGAATGTGACGGCGACTTTGCGCGAATTGGGCATTAAGAATATGCAAGTCCGGCGCGGGGTTGAAGACATTAAAGCTTATCAGCGTGGTTGGAACAATCAAACCGATGCTTTCGATATGATGCTGACGCTGCAGATGATTGCCGAGAAACGCGCCCCGCTTAGCGGGGCCGCTTGCGACAGCATGTTGGCGATTCTCCGGCGCCAAAAATTTCGCGAGGGCATTCCGGCCGGTTTGCCAAGCGGAACCGGGGTTGGCAATAAAACCGGATCAATCACGGCCATTGCGCATGACTGCGCCATCGTCTTTCCAAGATTCGAATTGGAAAAAAATCCAAACACCGCCCGCAAGCCTTATGTGCTGGTGGTATTAACGAAAGGAATTCAAGAGGAGAAATCGGCCAATCGTATTATCGCGGCTATTTCCCGCAAAATTTATCCTGGCCTGATGACATCGCTGTGAGCACAGGGAGAGTTACGTTGAGCCTTTGGAAGAGAGCACTGCATCGCGCCCGACATCGCTTTCTATTCCTCACGATCTTCCGTCCCACTTCCTGGCTGAGGCGAAGACCTTCCAAAGCTGGTTGTGAAAATCACTGCCGCCCAAAGTGAATAATTTAGTTTCGTGGTGAAAGCATGATGAGACGAATCATGCGAACAGGAGCGTGGCTTGTTTTAACTTTCGCCCACACTTCGCTATTCGGCCAACTTTTGCAAATTCGCAATTACGGCACCAACGACGGCCTGCCGCAAAGTGAAGTGGTCTCCATTTATCAAGATGTCGCCGGCTATTTATGGTTTGGCACGTTCGAAAATGGTTTGGCGCGTTACGACGGCCGCTCCTTCCAACGCCCGGCGCTTCCGGATAGCCTGGTTAATTGCGCTGTCCCCAAAATCCATCAAGACCGGCGCGGCGCGATGTGGATTGGAACTGACGAAGGATTGGTTCGCCTGAAATATGACCCGGCCACCGGCGATACGACGCTCGAGGTTTTTACCACTGCCAACGGCCTGCCGGATAATTACGTTACGAGCATTCTCGAAGACAGCTCGGGCGTGTTGTGGATTGGAACGCGCGGCGGTATTGCCTGCCTGTCGGAAACGGGGTTTGTCAAAAAAATCACGCCGGCCGGCGGCGACAATAATTTTGTTTATGCGCTCGCGCTCGCCAAAGACGGCAGCGTTTGGAGCGGCACTGAAGAGGGGCTGAATATTTGGCGCGACGATCTCATTGAAACGCTCACCACCACCGACGGCCTGGCCCACAACCGCGTGCGCGCGCTGCTGTGTGATCGCGACGGCGTGATATGGATCGGCACAGCCGCCGGACTGACACGCGCCGAAAATCGCCGGCTGCGAACGATTGAAGAAAAAGAACGTTTCCGCAGCGCGAATATTTCGGCTTTGGCGCAAGATCAACAGGGGCGCCTGTGGGTCGGCGCACTCGACGGGTTATTTCAGCTTGACCCGCTCCTCTTCAGTGAAACGCCGGTCGGCGCGCCGGCAAAAAATCAGGCGGCAAACGGTTTTTCCAAGCACGAAAATTTTCGCCGCATCGGCCACGGTCAAGGTTTGTCGATCGATCGTATCGGGGCGCTCGGTGTTGATTACGAAAACAATCTTTGGATCGGAACCTGGGGTGGCGGTGTTTATAAATTGTTCGGCAATTACCTCGAAAACTATTCGTCGAGCAACGGTTTGCCGGCGGCGACGGTGTACGGTTTTGGGGAAGATCGCCGCGGACGAATTTGGATTGGCACCAGCGGCGGCGGTCTGGCCATCGTCGACGGCGATTCCCTGCTCATCTGCGATACGCGCCACGGCCTGCCGCATAACGTCGTGCGCGCGTTCGATCGCGAGCCTTCGGGCGCTGTTTGGATCGGCACCCAGCAAGGGGCTGTTCGCCTGCCTTCGGAAGATTTAATCAACAACCGCAAAACCTGGCAAGTTCACACCAAGCAAACCGGCTTGCCGGATGATCGCATCAATGACTTGTATTGCGCCCCTAACGGCGACGTCTGGCTCGCCACCAACCGCGCCGGGGCGCTGCGTTATGCCGGCGGAAAATTTACCGCGCTGAATCTTGAACGAGGCTTGCCCAGCAACACCGTCAATTCGATTCATCAAGACCGTCGAGGCCGGCTGTGGATTGCAACGACCGCCGGGTTGTTTTTGCGCGACGGCCAAACGGAAAAAGTTTTTCGGCGCAACGAGGCGGGCTTGCCGGAGGAAAATATTTATTGCATCTATGAAGATCGGGAAGGCCGGCTGTGGTTCGGCACGCGGCGTGGGGGTGTGGCCTTGTATCAAAATGGCGCGTTTCTTGTCCTGAACAGCGCGCAGGGTCTGGCGAACGACGTGGTTTATTTTATCACGGAAGATCAGCACCGGCGTTTGTGGTTTGGCACAAATTCCGGCGTCTATTGTTTTGAAGCCGCGCGTTTGGCGGAATTTCTCAATCGCCGCCAGGACGAGGACGATCATCGCGCCGGGGCGCCGGAAAAAATAAAGCCGTTTTTTCACCTCACCGCCGTTCACGGCCTGGCCGACAACGAGTGCAACACGCGCGCCAGCTGGTGTGATCGACAGGGCAATCTCTGGTTTGGCACGGCCTCCGGCGCGACAAAGCTCAACCCTGACCGCCTGCCTTTTGTGGCGCCAACGCCCCGTGTCCATCTCCAAGCCATCGAAACCGATGGACGCATTCATACCTTCCACAACGATCTACAATTAAAAGCCCAAAACTCGATTATCTTTCAGTTTCGCACACTATCCTTCATCAACGAAACGTATACGCGCTCGCAATATTATTTGGAGGGGTTCGACAACGATTGGTTGAATGCAACCGCGGATGGGCGGGTTCGCTACATCAATTTAGCGCCGAAAAAATATACCTTTCATTTGCGCGGCGCCAACGCCCTCGGCATGGCTTCGACCGAAACGACGCAGCTTCGATTTGAAGTCGTGCCGCCGTTTTACCTGCGCATCTGGTTCATTCTCAGCAGCCTGGTTTTGATCGCCGGATTGATTTATGGCGGCCATCGCTGGCGCTTGCGGCAAATCAGCCGGCACAACGCCGAGTTGGAACAGCTTGTCGCCCAAAAAACGCACAACTTGCAAGAAACATACGATTTTCTTGCCAATATTAAAGATTCCTTGCCTGTGGGGATGCTGGTCGTCAATAACAAACGCTTCGTCGTCGAAGCGAATATAACCGGCGCCAAGCTTTTTGGGTATTCATTAAAAGATTTGCACGACCAGGAAATTCATAATTTGCTGACCAGCGAGACGATGACCCGCGACATGCTCTGGGCCGCGCTGCGCGAAGAAAAACGCGCCAAGCCCTCGTCCAACGGATATTTGGAGCACGTTACGAATCAAAGCGGACTGGAGATTGACGGTTTGCATCGCGACGGCGGAAAATTTCCCTGCCGCGTGCATGCCTGCAATGTTGAAGATGAGAACGGGGGCTTGCGTTACGTCATCCTCACTTGTGAAGACATCAGCGAGCGGCGGCGGCTCGAGCAAAATCTCGTCGAAAACCAAAAACAACTGGCGCTGCTCGACTTGCTGGCCGGCATGGGCGATATTTTGAACAACAAACTGGCCGGTATTCAAGGTTATCTCGATCTGTTGAAAAACGCGTTGACGATGGGCGTGTCGCGCCGCGATGATTCCGGCGCGATCAAACCGGTGAATCCGGTTGAAGTCATCAACTGGGCGCACGGCTCGGCGGGTGAAATGAATGCGATACTGCGGCAACTCACTGAGTTCGGGACATACATGGCCAAAGCCCAAGCTGCGCCGCTCGATCTTCGCAACATTTTGCATGAGTTGTCGCGCCGTTGGGCAAAATTTTTAGCGGTGAAACTTCCGGAAATAGCCGCGCCGCTTTGGGTCAACGCCGTTCCCCAAATTAAAGCCGGTCTCGACGAAGCGATTCGCAATTCGCGGGAAGCCGAGGCCACGGAGGTTGTCGTTAATCTTGAAATGCTTGAGACGCAATCGCGCCTGCGTTTGATTCTAACGGATAATGGACGCGGCATAAGTCCCGAACTCGTCAGCAAAGTCTTTTTGCCGTTCTTCAAAACCAAAGCGACGGCGCATCCGGGACTTGGCTTATGGAAACTGCGCCAGCTCGTGCAACAAAGCGGCGGCACGGTGGAAATCAATTTTGTGCCTAAAGGCGGCACCCAGCTTGTTGTCACCTTGCCTTTGGCCACGCCTGAACAAATTTCCAAACAATTTGAGCAGGAACCCTATGTTGCAGGGGATTAAACCAGCCATTTTTAACTGCTAATCGGCAAAAATGTGGGATTATTTTGAACTCGGTTGGACTATAAAATGGAAAAGGCAATCCACAGGCGTTGATCGCCTTTTCCTTAGGTCACGCGGGAGGTTCTTTGTATGGTGAACACCGCGCCTAACAGCAAACTTAGACGCGGTGATTATTTTTGAATCCATCCGCTCTTTACAGCGGAACATCTTTTCAATTCTTCTACAACCTTGCTGATATATTAGACGGAACAGCCCGCCAAAAGGTTGCAAATATTTTCAAACAATTTTAAATTTTTTCATTCCACTCATTTTCTCCGGCTGTAATGCCTCAGATTCGGTGGAAAAACGTAGCGCAGTCATCCTGACTGCAAGCAAGATGCTTGCGCTACCCACCTGTACCTCCGGCCGGCTTTTCTATTTGCATTCCAGGCCAAACTTTTTATATTAAAATGACAATTGTTTATTGGTGGCGAGGCGTTTTAGCGGTTAAAACTATTAGGTTGCAAGCCGGGCTAAAAAGGTCGAAGTGAATGGATTCGCTTGAATCCCACAACGTGCTGTTTGTTTATGGTTCGCTCATGCGCGGCATGGAGCGTGGACACTTTCTTTCCAAAGAAAAGGCAAAATTTCTTGCTGCGGCATCGACCCCTGGCACGCTTTATTCCATCGGCGACTTCCCGGGTTTGGTGCTTGACGTTGCGGCCGGAAATCATTCGGCGCCGGCCTCTCAGGCTGCTGGTAAATCCTCATTACAACCACACAGCGAGCGCCATCGTATTTACGGCGAATTGTTTGAAATCTTTGATCCCCTCACTTTTTTTGAAACGCTTGATGTCATCGAAGGTTGCTGGCCGGATCAAGCTGAGCGCAGCCTGTTTGTGCGCAAATTGATCCCGGTTCAAACCGACCAAGGCGAGACCAAAGCCTGGGCGTATATTTTGAACCTGCCGGTTAATGGATTATCGCAATTGACTTAATTGAGCCGGACTTTAGCGGGCAAGCCGCTCTCCGTTTTACACATGCTGTTTAAAATTATTTATGTTTGATTCATTTTTAAAAGGCGACGCAGCTTTCACTCTTGATGCAGCCGCGTCGGCCACTATTCTAAGCATCGCCGCTTTTTTAGCGCTCTTTGCAACCGCGCTGGCGGAGCGCGCTTATCGCTTGCAAAGTCTTGGCGTTTTGGCCGGTCTGTCCGCCGTCATGTTTCTCACCGCCATTTTTATTCTTGTCACCATCGGCCACGCGTTGCTCGGGTTGGCGTGGGTGCAACAATTATTCAGCGGCGAGCTTTTCTTTTATCTCTTCTGCCTTGGCATGTGCGGATTATGGTTCGGCGCCGCCATTTCGCCCTCGCGCCTGGCGGAACCGCGGCAATCGCGCCGGATTTTTTTCAGATGGCAACTGGCGTGCTGGGGAATGGTGGCGCTGATCACGCTTTGCGGCGCCCTCGAAGGCCATGGCATTTCTCATTTTCCCTTGAATGAAGCCCTACGCCAAATTTTTGCCGGCATCACCGCCGGAATTTTTTCGATTGCCGCCGGCATTGCGCTGTACCGGCTTTGGCGTGAACGGGCGGCGTTGTGGTTTGGGCTGGCGCTCGCTTCGCTCGCTTTTGCCAGCGGCATCTCCATCTTTTATTTCGCGCGCCATCTGCCGCTTTTAGCGTACGCCGTTTTCGGTTTCGCCGTCTTTTTAGTCATCGCCGCGCTCTTTGCCGATCACGTCCGCTTTCTGCGCCTGGAATCGGAGTTGCGCACCGGCCTGCTGGAAAACACCATCAAGCTCGAAGACGAAAATCAGCGGCAGGCCGCCATCCTCGAATTTACGCGGGAAGCCGTCCTGCATCTCGATCGTGATGAGCGGACAACTTACGCCAATCTCCAATTCTTGCAATTTATGAAAACCGTGGGGCCCGTCGGGACTGCCCAATCCGTCCAAACCGTCGATTCGAAAAAAACTTCATCCAATCCCAAAAACGAGCCTGCCGATTCGTTGGATGCTGCAGCAGTCATTGGGCAAAAGTTTTCCAGCCTGTTGCCGCGCGAGTTGCACGAAAAACTGTTGCCGTCGGCGCAAGAAGCTCGCCGCGGTCGCTCTTCATTGGTGGAAATTAGCCATCTCATCGCCGGTGAAGAAAAATTTTTGCAAATTTTTGCCGCACCGTTGCAGGACAAATACGAAAAAATCTTCGGCGTTCATCTCAGTTTGTTCGATTTGACGACGCGGCATCTGGCGGCGCGCTCGCTGGAAGACGTCGTCGCCGAGAGAACCAAGGATCTCCACATTTTTCAACAGTGTGTCGAAAGCGCAGTGGACGCCATGGTCATCACCGACACCAGCAGCAAAATCCTTTACGTCAACGAAGCGTTCGAGCGCATCACCGGTTTTGCGCGCAGCGAAATGATCGGCCGAACGCCGCAGTTTTACCACGACGAGGGCGAGGCCGGACGCTGGAATGAAATCAATCGCCGGCTGATCCAGCACAAACCCTGGCGCGGAGAAATGATCAGCCGCCGCCAGGACGGCGGTGAATTCGTCAGTGATCTCTCGGTCATCCCGATTGCCGGCGCCGACGAGAAAATCATTCGTTATCTTTGGATCGAACGCGACGCCACCGCCCGCAAAAAACTCGAGGAAAAATTGCGTCTGCAAGCCGACGAGCTTGAAGCCAAGACGGTGGAGATTGTCCGCAGCAAGCAGCACCAGGCCTCGCTGCAAGGCCGCACCGATGAATTGCAGCGGCGCATCGATCAACTGGCCCAATTGATGGAAATCGGCGAAGATATTCGCCTCAACGTCGGCCTCGATTTGATCATGCAGAAAGTCAGCGAAGCCGCCGCCGCGTTGGGATGGCAAGGCGTTTTGATTCTCCAGCGCCGCGACAACGAAGTATTTCAGTTGGTCGCGCAAAGCGGCTTT
>Ga0247727_10004632_pt1 | contig 28928 bp, 23 predicted proteins | sample WisWelCaveWW1625_FD_202498 | JGI IMG/M metagenome (GOLD analysis project Ga0247727, IMG submission 202498) | Biofilm microbial communities from Wishing Well Cave, Virginia, United States - WW16-25 | ecosystem: Environmental > Aquatic > Deep subsurface > Groundwater > Cave microbial mat | place...
CAGGTCTTCAGCTTTATAGACCACACCCATTCCGCCTTCGCCGAGCTTGGAGAGAATTTTGTAGTGAGAGATGATTTGGCCGAGCATAACGTCATCTAAGGAAATTCGGTTGCGTTTTCAATCGCTATAATCGGCTTAAATCACCGGTTGTATCGCATCTGCCGCTTCTCTTATGTCCCGAATTTTTCGCGAAAGCAGCGAAGGCAATTCGTCGGCCTTGAGTTTTTGCGACTGTTCTTCCAGCTCATTGAGCGTGCTTTGCAAACGCAACAGATTATAGCTCCGAATTTCCCGTTCAATTTGTGCGATCATCCTGCGGATGCCTGCCAGTTCGGATTTTTTCATGCGCGGATGTTGATTAAGATCATCAACGATTTCTTGTTCCCAAACACGCAGCTTGATAAGCTGTTGCAAGGAAACTGCGAGGCCTTCTTGAGTTTCGATCATACGAGCTTTACCTCCACAAGACCTTTTTGTTTATTGGTATGTTCACAAACTTGAGAAAAGAATTCGAGCCATCCGTTCCATTTTTGTTCGGAATCTACTAAAAAGACCTCTTGGGGCTCGCCACTATCAGCCATCTGCTCCAAGAGAATCGCTTCGCCATCATCATTTGCGAGAAGATCGAGGTACTTGGCGCCAATCCACACGACAACATCAACGTCATTCGGCTCTGTTTTAGCGGTCACAAAACTGCCGTTTACAAACAACCTTAGCGCGCCACAATGTCGGGCCAATTCCACGAATAGCCGCAACCGAATAAAGAGGTCTTTGCGCCGAGTCGTGCTCCCGCCAAAACGATCTTCGAGCTCATTCAAATCCGTTAACTGAAGACCCGACGGCAAAAAGCCGTCGTTTCGTAGTGGAGGAATCGGCATATACGAATACTGCTTTTAGGCTAAACCAGATACTTGGTTTCTACTTTCGCAATATAGCAAACCACTTCACCGAGAGCAAGCGCGGCTTGGTTGATCCGCAGGCTTGAAGCCTACGCTACGGCTTCACAATCCCCAGCTTGTGCATGCGATATTGCAGCGTTTGCACGGGCAGGCGCAGTGTCTGGCGGCTTGCGATTGATTCCATTTCGCCGCGATTAATGCTTGGCGAACGAGCTTCGCTTCATACGCCGCGACACTCTCCGCGAGTGACGACGTAATCGGCAAGCTTTGCAATTCGTTTTGAGACTTTGCGAACTCGGCTTTGAGATCGGGCGGCAAAATATCGGGGGCTAAAATTTTGCCCGCGGGACTAGCTAGCGTTACGAGGCGTTCCACAAAATTTTCCAATTGCCGAACATTGCCCGGCCAGCTACGCGCGCGCATATATTCCAGCAACTCTGCGTCAAAAGTTTCGCTCTGCTTCTGCTGTTGTCGCGCAAAGGCTTGCAAGAAATGTTCGGCGAGCAGCGGAATATCCTCTTGCCGTTCGTGCAATGCGGGAATCACGATGGGGTAAACATGCAGGCGATAGTACAAATCTTCCCGAAAGAGTTGTTGCTTTACCATTTCGCGCAACGCACGGCTGGAAGCGGCGATCAAACGCACGTCGATCTTGCGCGTCGCATTGCTGCCGAGCGGACGAATTTCATTTTGCTCCAACACGCGCATGAATTTAGTTTGCAAATTGAGCGGCAAGTTCGCCACCTCGTCCATGAACAGCGTGCCGCGCTGCGCCTCTTCGAACAGGCCTTTGCGCTCGTTCTGCGCGCCGGTGAATGCGCCTTTCACATGCCCGAACAACTCGCTCTCGATCAAATTCTCCGGAATCGCGCCGCAATCCATGGCGATGAAAGGATGAGAAGAACGAGCGCTGAATTGATGAATCGCGCGCGCGATCAATTCTTTGCCCGTACCGGTTTGGCCTTCGAGCAACACGCGCACATCGCAGCGCGCCGCGGCCTCGATGGTCTTGAGCAATTCGATAAACTTTGGACTCCTGCCGATCAAACCAATTGGCCTGTACTTTGAGAGCAATGCAGCTTCGGGAATGGGCGCATCAAAGTATTCGGCGATTTTGTGCGCGTTGCGCAGATAGGGCGCGGCGAGGAGAACCAGCTTTACGAGATATGCTTCATCTTCCTCCGAAAAGTTCTCGCCATTGGCTTTATTCGCCAAGAGCAACGAGCCGAGCACGAGGCCTTGGCCTTGATGGGCACACACACAACGGATTTGAGCGTGATTTCCTGCCACTGCATGCGCGCGATGCGTCATCACCCAGCCCGCGACTTGTTGATGAATCGCGTGATAGCGCTGCTGGTTTGCCAGCGCGCCCACGTGGCACAAAGTCCTCACCGTGTGCCGCGTGCGCGGATTGATCATAAAGATCGAGGCGAGATCGGCGCGCAACCAACCCGCAGCCTGTTGCGTCACGAGCCGAAGGGTTTCTGAAAAATCGTTTTGCTGATTGAGCGCCTCGGCAAAGGCGAAGAGATGAGAAAGGTTTGGTGAAGTTGCAGACGGGTTCAGAGCAATCGCACTGTGCTGATTGAGCATAAAAAGGTTCTCCCTTTTTGCGCGACAATCTACGCGAATGATCGAGAAAGTCAAGAAGCCAAGGAGTCAAGGAGCCAAAAAAGAGAAGGAGCCAAAGAGCCAATTAGTGGGCAAAAAGCGTTTGACTCTAGCGCGAACGCTGGTTATCTTGCTCACCGTAATTTCACAAGAGGCGTTACATAAAATTTGGATACGGATAAATCAGGGCTAACACCATGGCAACAGTTCTTGAGCAAGAAGTGCTGACTCCGGTTGCTCCGCCGATGCTGATGCCGACAAAATCGCGCGAGTTGCCGGCATTTCCGGTTGATCTCGATCCCTTCGAACGGCAACTCACGATTGAAGAGGCCGAAGCCTTGGCCGAAGGTCGTTCTTTTGAACTCATTGAGGGAAGGATGGTGTTTAAAATGGCAGATAAAAATCATTCCAATTGCCAAAGAGTATTGGTTGGAGAATTGTATGCTTACTTCAAGCAAAATCCTATTGGCGTCGGTCTGCCAGAAAACAGCGTGCGCCTCTGGCCGGAGAGTAGGCTCAATTTGCGGACACCGGATGTCGCTGTCTTTCTGAATGAAAATTTACATGCAGAGCAAAAGTATGAAACCCGCGCGCCCGACTTGTCAATCGAGATCGTTTCGGACGATGACCGCGCCACCGAAGTTTTCGCTAAAGGCCGGCTCTATTTGGAAAAAGGCAGTCGCGTGGTGTGGATTGTTTTTCCTTCGGAGCAGAGCGTGTTGATCATGACGCCCGCGGAACGCCGTTGGGAATCCGAACGCTTGACTTGCCCCGAAGTTTTGCCGGGCTTCAGCCTTGCAGTGGCCGAAATTTTTTCCTGGCCAACGCCGCAGTCGGCGTGAATGAGCGCGAGGCGCATCACGCGTTTGAGCCTCTCCCCTTCTCCGTAAAACCATTCCTCATTTCCCATGAACCGCATTGATCGACTCGTCGCCACCGTGCTGCTCTTGCAAAGCCGGCGCTTGATTCGCGCGTTGGATATTGCCGAACACTTTGAAATCAGCATTCGCACGGTATACCGCGATCTGCACGCGCTCGAAGAAGCGGGCGTGCCGCTTTCCGCCGAAGCCGGTGAAGGATACAGTCTCGTGCCCGGCTATCATCTGCCGCCCGTCATGTTCACGCAAGAAGAAGCGAGCGCGCTCTTCATCGGCGGCGAGTTTGTCGAACGTCTCACCGATGCTTCATTGCAGAAGCACGTCCAATCCGCGTTGCTCAAAATCCGCGCGGTGCTGCCCGCGGATAAGCAGGATTATCTTGAACGCTTGCAAGCAACCACTGCGATTCACATCCGTCCGCCGATGTTGCAAGCCGGCTTCCGCGACGGTGCACTGGCCACGATTCAACAAGCATTGGTGCAACGCCGCGTTTTGGCCATGGCGTATTTTTCGAATCATCGCGACAGCCTCACGCAGCGCCAAGTCGAGCCGCTGGGGTTGCTATATTACAGCGAGCATTGGCACCTCATCGCCTACTGCCGCTTGCGCCAAGACTATCGCGACTTCCGCACCGACCGCATCAAAACCCTGCGCCCTTCCGAAGAAATATTTGCCGAGCATAAAAAATTCTCGCTCAAACAATATCTGCGCGACTTCAACCGCCTCGACCATCCGCAAGAAGTTCAAGTCAAGTTCAAGCCCGAAGCCGCGCGCTGGGTGCGCGAACGCAATCATTTCGGTTTTGTGGAAGAAACGGCGTGCGACGACGGCGTGCTCATGACCTTTCTCGTGCCCGCGGTGGAAGTCATGGTCGGTTGGCTGCTCTCGTTCGGCACGAATGTCGAGATTATCTCTCCGCCCACGCTGCGGCAAATGCTCGCGGAAAAAGCGCAACAGCTCGCTGCGCACTATGCCGCACTCCGCGGCGAACTTTCCTCCCTTCACGACGCGTTAGCTCCTCGCCGCAATGGCTGCATCTAAATCGCTTTTTTTGTCTGGCATGCGCTCAAATTAAGCCACAGTCAAACCGTGGCTGAACCTTGCCGTCGGTGCTAAAAAGTTAGAATTTTATTCTAATACTACAACGTTAAGTCGGAACAGCCTCCTCCTCATGTCATTCTGAAAGAACCTTTTTAAGCGCTGGAATCAACCCTCGTATAGGCTTTGTGCCAAGTGCGTAAAAAGGTTCCTTCTGAATGACAGGTTAAGTTTTGGAGCGAAACCTCGAACTTAACTTGTAGTACTAAGTTTGATTCGCTAATCCGTCTAACACGGGATCCACTTTTATTTTAGGAGGGCGTTTTCTGCTGACATAGGGCTGTCACTCACCGCCGTTATCTTGTGCCGACAAAAAACTGCTTGAGCAATCCCCTTCCAACCAACTTCATGAAAGGAGTTAATTGTGGATGAGAAAACCTTGTTCCTAAAATTCTGGGAGAAAGAAGCGCCCGTAACCCGCAAAGTTCTCTCACGCATTCCGCCGGAACGCTCGGATTATAAGCCGGAGCCGCGCTCGCGCAACGCGCGTGAGCTGGCGTGGCTGATCGTGCGTGAAGAAAAATTGCTCGTGGAGAGCCTGGAAGAAGGCAAGCTTGAATGGGTGGAGCCGCCCGCGCCCGCAAGCGTGCAGAAAATTTTAGCGCAGTACGATCGCGACCACGAAGCCGTGACCAATCGTCTGCGCGAGCTTCCGCTCTCGAAGTGGGAACGGAAAATTCCGTTCGTCGTGCAGGGGCAGGAAGTGATGCGCGAAAGCGGCTCGCTTTTCGCGTGGGAGTTTTTGTTCGATCAAATTCATCATCGCGGCCAGCTTTCAACCTATCTGCGCCCGATGGGTTCGACCGTGCCTTCGATCTACGGCCCGAGCGCGGACGAGCAGTTTTAATTCATTCATCAACCATTTCGCGTGAGTTTTATCGAGCACGCCCGGCAATGTTCAGCCACGGCTTGGCCGTGGCTTGCATTGATGTGCTGATGAACAACTCATGCCACGGCCCAGCCGTGGCAGATCAAAAAATGACCGCGCCTGAAGGCGCAACTACGAGCTTTCTTTTTCATCATTACAATCACAGGAGGAGTATCATGGATAAGTTTTGTCTTTCATGCGCCGCGCCCCTTGGCAATCCCGAGCTCAAAGGCGCGAGCGACACGTATTGCAAGTACTGCTCGGACGAGCAAGGCAAACTCAAATCACGCGGCGAAGTGCAAGGCGCGCTTGCGGGCTGGTTTCAAATGTGGCAGCCGAACGTGGATGAAGCCACAGCTCTCAAACGCGCAGGATTCTACATGCAAGCCATGCCGGCGTGGGCGTAAACTTTTTGGTGTATTGGGCAAGTCTCGAAGAGGCGGAGCAAGCAGTGCAAAACGCCGCGAGCAGCCCCGTGTGCCAGGCCTATTTTCAACTCATGGTCGCCGCGGATCATAACGACCCCGGCGCGGGTGTGCTGCACTTTGATTTAAAGGAGAATTATTCAGTTTGAAATGAAAAGGCCACACTGCGAAGTTGCAATGCGGCCTTTTTCCTTGCAGACTAGTACTACAACGTTAAGCTCGCGGTTTCGCCCCAAAACTTAACCTGTCATTCAGAAGGAATCTTTTTACGCACTTGGCACAAAGCCTAGACGAGGATTGATTCCATTGCTGAAAAAGGTTCTTGCAGAATGACATGAGGAGGAGGCTGTGCCGGCCTAACGTTGTAGTACTAGCGCACCAGTGTCATCTGCCTCTGCAACATTTGCCCACCGCTCTGCAAACGATACCAATATACGCCGCTCGCAACTTCCTGCCCAATAGAATTTTTCCCCTCCCATTGCACCACGTACTGCCCGGCGGTGCGTGCTTCATTCAATAGCGTGCGCACCAATTGGCCACTCACAGTATAAATCTTCAAAGACACCTCCGCGCGTTCCGGCAACGCGAATGCAATGTTGGTGGAGGGGTTAAAGGGATTCGGATAATTCTGCCTCAGGGTGAAGTGCTCGGGCGGCGCATCAACACCGGTCGGATTGGGAAGCGAGGAGAGATCGAGCGTATACATCGAGCGCGCATGCGTGCCCGCTGCTAATCTTCGCTCGAACGGATGCACGACGATATCATAAACCGAAACCATGGGCAAGCCTCTGCCCAAGGGCTGCCAACGCTTGCCATAATCGCGCGAATAATATGCCGAGACATCCGTGCCGACATAGAGCAGATTCGGATGGAGCGGATCAACCACAACGATGTTGATCGGCGCATCGGGCAGGTTGCTGCTAATGTCTTCCCACGTCAAGCCCATGTCGGTCGTGCGAAACACGTGCGGCTGCGGATCGCGCCACTTGAGGCCGGAGAATGTGACGTAGGCAATGTTCTCATCTGTGGGATCAACCGCAACGCGCGTGACCCAACGATAGGGCAACGGATCGGAAATTTCCGCCCACGTTGCGCCGGTATCAGTCGTGACCCAAACATGGCTATCATCGGTGCCGGCATAAACCACGGCAGAGTTGCTGGGCGCCACCGCAATCGTGGTCACTTTGCCCAAACGCGAACCCGGCTCGCTAGCGGTGAGATCGCCGCTGATCGCCTCCCCAAACTCTGCGCCATTGACCGTGCGATACACGCGATTCGTGCCGTAGTACAAAACTTGGCTGTTATTCGGATCCATGATAACCGGTGTGGCCCAATCCGTCGGCTCGCTTTGATCGATGCCTTCCAACGCCGAAGAAAAACTCGCGCCGCCGTCAACGGACTTGCCGAGCGCGCCGAATTGCGATTCGGCATAAATGATGTTGGGATCATTCGGATCAACGAGGACATAGAAACCGTCGCCGCCGTAGATTTCTTCCCAATCATCCAACCGGCCCGTGAGCGTGCGCATCGTGCCGTTGTCTTGCGTGCCGCCATAGAGCCGCTGTGGGTTGGTTTGATCCATGGTGATATGATAGAACTGCGTCACGGGCAGCGCTGCAACCTTCGTCCACGTTGCGCCGTTGTTCGTGGAATAATCAATGCCGCCGTCGTGCCCAACGATCTGGCGCGTGGGGTCGAGCGGATCAAAGGCGAAGCCGTGATGATCGACGTGCGAAGTGCCGGAAGAATTCCAGCTCGCGCCGCCGTTCGTGGAGCGCATCAGCGCGAAATCCAAAACATAAACGCGCTCGGGATCGTCGGGATGCACGCGCACGTTGCCGAAGTACCAACTGAAATTTGAAAAGCCGTTGCGCAGGCCGTTGGAAAGGTCGGTTCGCTGCCACGAGCTGCCGCCGTCTTTTGAGCGATAAATGCTGTCGTAGGTATAACCGTTGTTCGTGTACAGCGCATAAAGGTGCTCGGGCTTCGTCGCGCAAATCGTCAAGCCGATGCGGCCAACGTTTGGTCGCGGCGCGGGCAAGCCTTGGGTTGCGCCCAAGCGTTGCCACGTGTCGCCGCCATCGAGACTGCGATAGATGCCGCTGGAATTGCCGTTCAAATGCGTGCCGAACTTTGGCGGGCGAATGCGCTCCCACGTTGCGGCAAAGAGTTTTTGCGGATTCAAGGGATCGAGGACGAGATCGATGGCGCCGGTGGAGTCATTCACAAACAAAACTTGCCGCCACGTTTGCCCTGCGTCACTGCTGCGATATACGCCGCGATCATTGTCTTTCGCGAAGTATGAACCCATGGCCGCCACGAACACGCGCTCCGCATTCGTGGGGTCGACGACGAGGCGTCCAATCGAAGTTGTTTGCTCGAGTCCGAGGAACTGCCAACTCGCGCCCGCGTCGGTGGATTTGTAAACGCCCCCGCCCGGAAAATTATTGTGCCCGCCGTTCGCCTCGCCGGTGCCCACGTAAATCGTTGCGGGTTGATTGGGAGCCACGGCAATGTCGCCAATCGTGAGCACGGCTTGATCATCAAAGATCGGCGTCCACGTTTCGCCGCGATCAATTGATTTGAACACGCCGCCCGTGGCCGCGCCGGCATAAACGATCTTCGAATCTTGCGGGTTAAATTCGATATCGATCACGCGCCCGCCGATGTTGGTCGGCCCGGCAAATTCCCACTCGGGTTCATTCGTGGAAGTTTTCGCGAGGCTGCGCATGCGCTGGGCTTGTTGCAACGCTTCGAGGTGCGCGGTCTTGTCCGCGGTGCCAAATGGAAACGTGCGTTGTTGCCATGCCCAATCCGAAGGCCAGAGCTTGGATTCTAGCTCGCGCGCGCGGCGAATTTCAGGGAAACGATTTGAGTAGGTCGAGATGAAATAAAAAGAAAGACAAAGAAGAGCAAGAAGAGTAAAAGGCAGGAGCAACGGCTTCGGGGACAGCGGTTGTGAGAGGCGCATGCGTTCTCTTTCCTGAGTAAAAGTTCGCGAAAGACTCGACCACGGCGTTCGGTTTTTAAACCTCTACGCCTTGTCACCCAAGCCACTATATTGGGCTTCGATCAAAACGGTTTCGACATGATGAGCGTTTGCCCATTCGGCCGCCGCGACGCGCAGCTTCACTAACAGTGTTGCTTTCATAATTCACCTCAAAAGTATTGGGACAAAAACGTTATGACTCCACTTGTTGAATCGAACCAAGCGGCATCAAATTCTTCCGCGTCTTTCTGGGTATTTCTTGATGCTTCGTAACGAAGCGTCATGGACCAATTCTTATAAATGAATGAAAAGTTTTGCTGCAATGCGTTGTTTGCACCAAGGCGATCATAGTAACCGGAACAATAAAACAACAACTCCAAATCATGCACCTGAAAAATCGCCGGAAGCTGCGACACGCCCAAGTGCTTGCACAGCACCAGCTTCGGCGCCAGCTCCACTAACGTTCCGGCGTGCAGAATCGCGCCCGACCATCTCTCCGTCGCGAGCAGAGCTTCGTATTCGGCTTTGCGCTCGCCATACGCTTCGCGCAAAGTCACAGCGTCTTGTTGAATGAGCTTGAAAGCCATCGCAAGCGCCCTCGCCAATTTGCCTCAACAGAATCCAACGCCTTCTTCCAATTGCCGAACAGAGTAGCGGATCACGCGCCGAAAATCAAGATTTTTTTTGCGCGGTGGGGTAATGCCTCGGTTACGGGCGGAGTAGCGCAGGCCTCCTGCCTGCGGACAAGAGGTCTGCGCTACGTTTTCACCGCGCAACCAGAGAATACGCGGGCGCATTGCCTTGTACTACAACGTTAAGTCGGAACAGCTTCCTCCTCATGTCATTCTGAAAGAACCTTTTTAAGCGCTGGAATCAACCCTCGTATAGGCTTTGTGCCAAGTGCGTAAAAAGGTTCCTTCTGAATGACAGGTTAAGTTTTGGGGCGAAACCTCGAACTTAACGTTGTAGTACTAAACAAAAAAAGCCCGAGCGAAGATTGCGCGTCTTCGCCCGGGCCTTGAGGTTGCAATCCGCTCGCAGGTTTATTTCACCAAGCTCATGCGCTTCGTCTGCTCGAACTCACCCGCGCGCAGTTTGAAAAAATAGGCGCCGCTCGCGCGGCCGTTGCTTCGCCAAACGATGCTGTGCCTGCCGGAATTTTGCCAACCGTCGAGCAACGTTTCAACCTCCTGCCCGAGGCTGTTCATGATCGTCAGCTTCACGTGCGCCGGGCGCGGCAAGCCATAAGCAATCGTGGTTTGCGGATTGAACGGGTTGGGATAGTTTTGGCTGAGATAAAAGCTCTCCGGCAACGGCGAAGAGTCATCGACTCCGGTTGCGGTTTTGAACAAGGGCAACGCCGTGAAATTTTCGCCGAGCACGGTCGTTGGGTCGCTCCTCAGCCATTGCTCCAACAACGTCGCGTAGATTTGGCGATAATCAAACACGTGCTTCAGATCGCCCTGCTCGAGATCGGTGAGCGAGGGATGCGAGCCATACACGCCGCCATTCACCGGCTGGCCGAACACGAACATCGGCGCCGCGGTGCCGTGATCCGTGCCGGAGCTCGCGTTCTGCTTCACGCGGCGGCCGAACTCCGAAAAGCAAATACCGGCCACGCGATCGGCGATGCCGAGCATCTCCAAATCTTTTTGGAAGACCGCAATCGCCGCGGCGAGTTGTTGCAGCAACGTGCCGTGCGGACCGGCTTGGCCCGCGTGCGTGTCGAAGCCGCGCATCGAAACGATGTACACGCGCGTGCTCAAGCCGCCGGCAATCATGCGCGCAACGATGGCAAGCTGCTCCGCGAGAAACTCATTCGGATACGCGAGGAGGTTCGCTTTGCTCTCATACGCTTGCACGATCTCGCCGGCATATTGAAACGCCGAGGCCGCGGTGTCATATAAAAATTCCAGCTCACGGCCCGCGGGGGTGACAGGCTCCGGACGAGGTTGCGGATCGTGGCCGCCTTGCCGATTGACCAGCTGATAAAACTGCACGGGATTTTGCAGCGCGATGCCTTTTTGGTCGCGGCCCAACAACGCGAGCGAAGAGGTCAATCCGATTTGAATCGCGGGCGGACCCAACGTGCCGCAGCTTTCGCCTTCCGGACAAACATGATCGAAATATCTTCCCAGCCAGCCGGTATTCTCGACTTCTTCCGCGCCGGACCCGGTGAGCCAAATGTCGGTGGAGCGAAAGTGCGAGCGATCAGGATTGGGATAGCCCACGCCTTGCACGAGCGCGAAGTGGCCTGCGTCATACAATGGCCGCAAGTCGCTCATGTTGCCGTGCAAGCCGATCTCCTCGTTCAGCGCAAGGACTTGATTGGAAGGAATCGCAAGCTGCGGACGCTCGCGATAATAGACGTCGTTGCGATAGGGCACGACCGTATTCAAGCCGTCGTTGCCGCCCGCGAGCTGAATGAGCACGAGCACGCGGCCGTCATTGGGATAATCGAATGTTTGATTCGGCCTGCCTTTGCCGAACCAAGGCTTGGCATACGACCACATCGGCCACACCACCGGCAAGCCGGCAATGGGCAGCATCACTTGTATAAAATCTCTGCGCTTCATGGTTTCTTCCTCACAAGAGAGTTTGTTCGCTGCTTCGCGTCTTTTTGAAATCGTTCCAACCTCGGCTTGGCCGAGGTTTTGGAGACGATACGATTTTAGATTATCACGAAAATGCGCTCGTAGTGACGCCTTTAGGCGTTTGACGTCCATTAACGCAACGTGAACTAGCCACCTCCAAAAAAATCTCCAACGGATTGAAAAACCCAACTGAAAAGATTTTATCCGCTGGGTTTTTCCATTCGGTGGAAAAATTTTTGCTTTTTTTGAACGAATCAACTTCACAGAGATGAAAATGCCTGAAGGCATCACTACGAACGTTCATTTTCATTCACGCCAAATGAAACTCCGGTTGTCTCAGCAATTCCACCAAAAAGCCGCGCACTTGTTCTTCCGCGCCGGGATAGTCAAGCGACCAGTCCGCGGGATCGGCGCTGCCCACCAGCACGGTGAGCACCGCTTCGAAGGCCTCAGGCTCAAGTGGAATCGCGAGCAAATGCGCCGCCATGGCTTGCGCCAGCTCGCGCGCGGTGTTGAGATTGAAGCTGCGCGCGAAGCGCATGGCATCAAAGCGAATCGGGCCGTTGTTGCCGCCGGGGTTTTCGATGGTGCCGCCGACGATGTAGGTTTCCGAGAAGGCATTGCGCGAGACAAAAGTGGTGGGCGAAATCCAATCGCGCTGTCCGGGCCAGCCGGCGACGTTTGGCGGGTTGAGCAATTCTTGATTAAGCGAAGCGACGGCGGAAATCAAATAGCGCGCATGGAGGCGATCAACGACCAACGTGCGCGCATTGCTCACGGCCAAATCCACCGGCGCTTTGATCAACGCGGCCACGGCTTTTTCGTTATAAAAGAAATCGTTCTCGAAAATGCGGCGCAGCACGGGCTTGATTTCATAGTTGCTCGCGCGCAGCGTGTTCGCCAAATCATCGACAAAAGCTTCGTCCACTTCGCGGCTCACGAAAAACTCGTAGAGCTTCTTGCAAATGTGCTTCGCGGTCGCGGCTTGTTCGAGCACGAGGTCGATGATCTCGTCGCCGCCGAAGTTGCCGGTGCGGCCCATGAAGGTTTTCGAGCCGCGGTCGTGCCGGCGCGTGTTGAGGCGGGAGCCGAGTGTGATCGTATCCACTTCCCAGCCCGTAAACGCGCGCGCCGCGGCTTTGATGTCCTCTTCCGAATAATTGCCCACGCCCATCGTGAACAGCTCCAAAAGCTCGCGCGCGAAATTTTCATTGGGCTGGCTCGCCACGTTGCGCACGCCGTCGAGATAAATGAGCATCGCCGGGTCCTTGTACATGGCTTTCAAAAAATCGCGGAAGTTGCCGAACGCGTGCGTGCGCCACGCGGCGTTTTGCAAATAGAGAAACTGCGCGAGCTGCACGGTGCGATAGTCCGAAGTGAAGTGCCCGTGCCAGAACAGCGTCATCTTCTCGCGCAGATTGAAGAGCGTGGTCATCATGCGCTCATACCACCACGCAATCGTTTCAAAGAGGCGCTGGCGATTTTGCATCTGCCAGGCTTGTTGTTGCTCGCGCGTCCATTGCGCATAGGCTTGCCGATCAAAAGGCTCGGTGACCCACGTTCCGGGCGGATTGGGCAGCGGCGCATCCGCCAACAGAGCATTGAGCGCGTCTTCGTGGGAGAGCGTCAAGAGAAATTGCAAGCCCTCCACGCTCAAGCCGAAGCCGGCGCGCGAAAAAAGATGGCGCGCTTGCTCCGCGCCCCAAACTTGACGGGCTTGAGGAGAGGGAAGCGGGTAAGCAGAAGTAGCAGCCGCATGAAAGAGTTTGGTATCGCGGTGTTTCGCCAGCTCGAGCATCTTCTTCTCAGAAAGCGCGAGCCGGGCTTCGGGCGAAGCCACGCCGAGCACGGGATCGTAAGGCAAAAACGTGGGCGGCTCGGAACGAGGGGAACGATCTGAAACCGGACGCGCCGGTTTTGTGGCGACCTCGGGCATAAAATCTCCTTTCCTGATGAAGCGGTGGGATGAGGTTGTGGAGTCGCGCGCAGGTGCAGTGCAAAGGGTTGAAAACGCCTGCCAGTGCCGTCGCGTTACGGTACAAAAGGCTCGCAACCGGCGTGGCTAGGCCTGGGAAGTCAAGGGCGAGAGTATTGTGGAGAAATTTTCCCGAGAGGAGGTGATGCTACAGCCAAAGCAAGTGGCCGAAATAAGACAATTCCATTGCTGAAAAGCAAGAACGTTTTTTTGAGGCAACGGGCCAGCCCGTGTTGAGCGTCGGTGCGGTTGACGTTTTCACGTTCTCGACGCCGTAACATTGAGCAAAAAAAAAAAGGGAAGATTCAACTCTAGTGCGGGTCTGATAAAACGTCACCCCTCGCCACTAAATTTTTCCCGCTGCTTTAAAAAAAGAAAAGGAGCTTCCCATGAAAACGCACCGTTACTTCGTGGCAATCGGCCTCGCGCTGCTCGCCTTGCCGCTTTCGTCATTCGCGCAAACGCACAACACCGCGCTCGCGTTCGACGGCGCGGGCGATTACGTGCAAGTGCCGGATCATCCCTCGCTCGATCTCACCACCGGCTTCACCATTGCCGCGTGGGTCTATTTGGAATCCTACACCGAATGGGCCAGCCTCGTCACCAAAGGCGGCAGCGACGACGGGTCCGGCGCGCTTTAGTCCCGAACAATTATACGCTGCACCAAAGCGGTCCGAGTGCAGCCTCGGGCGCTTATGGCCGCTTGCGTTTCACCAGCCAATCGGGCTTGGTGGGCGATTCGAACACGCCCATTCCTTTGCGCGAATGGCATCACGTTGCCGCGTCGTGGGACGGCGGCACGCTGCGTTTTTATTTGGACGGCGGGGCCGACGGCGAATTTTCTTTCTCCGGCACGCTCATTACGAACGACGAGCCGTTGAACCTCGGCGCGGATTTTCCGGGCGGCGACGAGTATTGGCACGGGCGCACGGATGACATTGCCATATTCAATCGCGCGTTGAGCAGCGCGGATTCTCAGGCCGTGCGCAACGAAAGTTTTTCAAGCCTCGCTTCCGCGCTCGTCGGTTTATGGCGCTGCAACGAAGGTTCGGGCAGCGTGGCGCACGATCACTCGCAGTATCGCAATCACGGCCGGCTCATGGGCGACGCGGCTTTCGTTGCGCCCAACTTGTCCAAACCAACGCCGGAAGCGGCGACAGCTTCGCAGCCGGAAGATTTGGCGCTGTTGTCCAATTATCCCAATCCGTTCAATCCTTCGACCACGATCACTTACTCGTTGCCGGCTGAAACCCACGTGCGCCTCGAAGCTTGGAACGCGCTCGGGCAACGCGTCGCGGAGTTGATCAACGCCAAGCAAGCCGCGGGCGAGCATTCTCTGGTTTTCAATGCCGAGGGCTTGCCGAGTGGATTTTACCTCGATCGTTTGCAAGCCGGAGCGCGGCTCGCGCAAAAGCGTATGCTGCTCGTGAAATAACCGAAATTGTTTTCGCGGCAAGCCGGTGGCCGAGTGCAAAACGTTTTGGATCGTTGAAGTTGGTTACAGCAGCCGCTTAGGAATGCCGTTTTTATAACTTACCCGTTTGATCTGTCATGCCCGAGCGCTTTAATCGGGCATCCAAGCGCATGAAATGGATTCCCGCTTAAAGACCGCGGGAATGACGGTTCAGAAGAAATGGGAAAGTTATTTAGTCGCCGATCCTTAGGAGCGCGCCACGCCGATTACGTCACCGGCGAGTTGGGCTTGATGAAAAACCCCGGCAACATCACCCCGGCGGGTTGAGGCGCGCGGGAAACGGAACAGGACACGGATTACTTTCCGTGCCCCAAGCCTTGTTTGAAAAGCTAATCGCAGCACTGTGGGTTAAAAATCTCCTCGCAAAAAAAAAACCGGAGTCCGCCATGAAAAAAATCGCTCTCGTGCTCATTGCGCCGGTCTTATTGGCCGCGCGCTTTGCTCCCGCGCAAGACGAGGCGAAGGTCAAGCGTTTCATCGACGCCTTTCGCCCTTCGCGGACGCACGCACTCCCCGCAAATTCCACAACGCCGGCTTCTTTTTCCACAAGAGAAAAAAGCCTAGCGGCGAATTTCAATCGCCATTTTGAACAAGTCGCGCGCCTGCAGGCGCAGGGCAAAAGCGCGGCGGAGATTCGCAGTATTCTTGGGGCAAATTTAGCCGCGGCCGGCACGGGCAAAATCACGGGCATGGTTTATCAGAGCAACGGCTCGACTCCCATCGGCGTTTATACCAGCCTCACCGCGTATGATGAGTTTGGCCGCTATGCCGGCTTTGGCTCGACGTTTGGCCGCGACCCGTATACGATCGAGCGCCTCGAGACCGGCAATTATTACGTGCATGCGAATCCCATTCCTCCCTATCAAGCCGCATACTATGGCAACGTGAGCGAGTGGCGGCAAGCCACGCTTGTGCATGTGAACGACGGACAAGTGACGAGCGACGTTAATTTTCGCTTGGCTAAAAATCCCGTGGGCCATGGCGTGATCACGGGCCGCGTGCTCGAGGCCGCGGGCGCGCCGATCACAAAGGACGTTACCATTCAAGCCCACGACGTGCAATATCGTTTCTCCGCATTAGTGGAAGTCGATTCGAATGGCGCATATGTCGTTTCCGGCCTGGCCAACGGAAGCTATCTGCTCTTTGCGAATTATCTCGGCGCGGAGAATCTGGTGAGCGAGTGGTATGACGATGCTGCGTATAGCGAAACCGCGACGCCGATTGCAGTCACCAGCCCGGACACGACGCGCGGGATTGATTTCAGATTGGAAGCCGGCGGCTTCATTGCCGGCCAAGTGCGCGCGCCTCAAGGTTACCCCCCGCCACAAACGACAGAGTATGGCATTACGCTTTATGAGCTCGATCTCAGGCCTCTCCCCGGACAAATACTTGTGACCAACGAGGGCTTTCTGACGGAAAAGTTGCGCCCCGGCGATTACAAGCTTTTGGTCCATTACGCCGGGCCCGGCAACTTCACAACCTTCACGTGGCATGGCGACGTTGCGAACCCCGAGACCGCGCAGGCCATCACGGTACAAGCCGGCGACACGACGAGGAACGTGAACGTCACGTTGCTGCTCGGCGGCAGCATCTCCGGTCGCGCGTTGGATGCGAATGGCGCGCCGCTCACTGCCGGAGCGCTGCGCGTGCATGCGGTTGATGAAAATGAGAATGAGATCAACGCGGCAACCTTGGGCAGCACGGGCTATGCGATGAATCATTTGCCCGCGGGCCGGTATAAACTCTTCGCGGAATATACCGGCACGCCCTCCGCACAACAACCCGTGAATGAATGGTATGACGGGGCAGCGGATTTTGCCAGCGCGCAATTCCTCGAAGTCACCGCGGGCAGCACGACGCCAAACCTCGACTTCACGTTGCAACGCGGCGGCGCGATTTCGGGGCGAATCGCCGGTCCTCTCAATCGCCATCTCACGAGCGGCGGCAGAGTTTCAGTTTATAATCTCAAAGGCGCGCGCGTGCAATTCGCCGTCCATGGCAGCAACGGCTTCTATGTTGTGGCGGGTTTGCGCAGCGGCGAATACAAACTCTTCGCGAGCAACGATGGGCAGGAAGGCTACGGCGCGCAATGGTATGGCCGCAAACAACATTTCTCCAATGCCGCGACGGTTTCCGTGACCGCGCCGAACACGACCTCGAATCGCAATTTCACCCTCGAAGTGCCGGCAAAGCTGCGCGGCTATGTGACGAACCCAGCCGGCGCGCGTTTGGTCGAAGAAGAGCAAAATATTTTTCTAGCCTCCTACGATGCGGTCACGGGCGAGTATGCCGGATTCCAGAGCAACACGTTTGTCGGCGGCTATCAACTCTCTCTCTTGAGCGGAAGCTATAAGCTCGCGGCGTTTGATTACTATACGAATTTTTTGCCGCGCCAAGATAGCCTGGCCGTGGCTTTTTATGAAAATGGGAAAAGCTTTGCGGAAGGCGCGAGCGTGAACCTGGCCGCCTCCGAAGTGCGCGAGCTGAATCCTTTGATCCTGCAAAAAACTTCCGGCGCAATCTCCGGAACATTTTTCCAGCAAAACGCGGGCACGCCGCAGCGCACGGGACTCTATTATGTTTTCGCGTATGACACCGCGGGCTATGTCGCCAAAGCCACGGCCTACTTCGAGGAGAGCAGGCCGATTGACGGCCGGTATCAATTGCCCGGCTTTCATCCCGGTGATTACTATTTGTTGGCGATTGCCGCACTTGCTCCGGATTTTGAAGAGGTGGTGCCCGGCCAGTGGCATGGCGGCAGTCAAATGAACCTGCCGGTCATCTCAGTCCAGCCCAGGGTGACGATTCCACCCGAGGCGAGGCCCGTCACCGTGATGAACGGCCTCATTCCCGCGATCGACTTCATTTTTAATTTCACCACCGCGGTGCAAGCGCGCGAGCAGGCCGAAGGGATTCGTGCCTTTGCGCTCCAACAGAATTATCCCAATCCCTTCAATCCCGCCACGACCCTCGCTTATGAATTGCCCAAAGCCGCGCACGTTGCGATCAGAGTCTTCAATTTGCTCGGCAAGGAAATCGCGACGTTGCTCGATCAAACTCAAACTGCCGGCGCGCATTCGGTGCAGTGGAATGCGGCGCACGTTCCCTCGGGCGTGTACTTTGTGCAAATGCAGGCCGGAGAATTTAAAAGCGTGAAGAAGTGTTTGTTGCTCAAATAGACTTGAGCATAAACTCGTTCATGCCGTGTGTCATCGCCCATGGTTGCTCGTCACATATTTTTTTTAGAAGTCAGTGGTTCACACTCATCAAGGAGGTTGCCATGTTTCATCTGAGACGAAGCATCCCGCAAACCCTGCTCGTTGCCGGGTTGATCGCGGTTCTCATGCCCGCGCGGAGTCGGGCGCAAATCGTGCTTGCGGGTGCAAGAAGCTCGGGCACCGTCAGCAGCGGTGAATATGCCGGGCAAAACTTTCGCCTCCTCATCGCCGGCGCATATTCCGGATTTGGGCCGGGCGGGCTGATTCAAGGCCGTGCGATACTGTTCATCGGCGCGGAACGTTTCGAGGCCATAGTGAGTCCCGACTTCGGGACGTTCGATTCTTTTTGTTGCGGTGAAGGCCGCGTCGATCCGTTTGACGCTTTCCATTCGTTTAGCACGAACGGCCAGGTGCGCCACGTCAATGCCGCGACGCCGCACAATCATCTTTTTGGCGCCAGCGCAACCACCGATGGCCGCATGGCTTTCAACCTGGCGGATCAATCCGGCACCATCGTCACGCCAAGCGATCCGCCGCACGATCCGCACGTCGGCTTGATCGTTGACCTTCCCGCGAACGCCGCGATTATAACTCTCGGCGCTTCACTTCCCAAGAGCGCGCCGTCCGCGCCGGGCAATTCGACTGATCCCGACGAACTTGAGCTGCAAGAGCTTTTGCTCAAACTGGAAGCCGAGTTGTCGGTCGCGGCAGCGAACACCGCCAACTTATTTCGGCTCGAATCGAATTATCCCAATCCCTTCAATCCCACGACCACCATCGCCTATGAATTGCGGACGACCGCGCACGTTGCGATCAAAGTCGTCAATGCGCTCGGCGAAGAGGTCGCGACGTTGCTCGATCAAACCCAAACCGCGGGCGCGCACACCGTTCAATGGAACGCGGCGCACGTTCCCTCGGGCGTGTACTTTGTGCAAGTGCAGGCGGGAGAGTTTAAAAACGTGAAGAAGTGTTTGTTGCTGAAATGAAGAGGAGCATGCGAATGAGAGAACCAGGCACAGAATGAAATTCTGAAAGTTTTTTGGAACTACACCCGGATCAAAAGCGCACGCCGAAAAAGCTTTTCCGCTGGTGTTCTTGCTGCGCGCGGGTCTACTCTTTTTGAATGCCGTGCAGATCAAGTTCACACGCGGCCAAAGCTCTTGCCGTGCGTTTTTAATTCGTGTGCCGCTCGCCGAGGTTCGGCTTGCAACTGGTTTGCTCCTTTGAGGTGAAATCGGCGACCTCCGCCAACAACTCATGAAAGCTTTGCACGGCGCTCTCGCATGAAATGTCTTTAATCAACCCGCCGCGCAAGGGCGGGAGCACGACGCGGCAATGCGTGCTGAGGGGATAAAATTTTTTGTAATTCCATTCATGGTTGGAATAAAGCCCGAGCACCGGGCGATCGAAAGCCGCGGCCACGTGGATCACCGAAGTATCCGGAGAGACAACCAGCTCGGCGCGCTCAACCGCGGCGAGCAAGTCGCTGAGGTGGCGCGTGGGGAAGTAAAACGTGCGCGCAATTTGCGCCGTGAGGGCTTGCGCCACATGCGCATCTTTCGCTTCGGCGATGAGCACGAAAGCGCGCTCTTCGCTTTGAGCCGCGCGCAAGAACGCCGCCCAATGCGCGAGCGGCCAATAACGAATTTCATTGCCCGCGGAGAGATTCACGCACAGGTAACGCGCGAGCCCGTGCGCATGAAGAAATTGCGCGAGCGCGTCTTGGGCGGCGCGGCCAACGAACAAACTCGGGCGCGGGTCATCGGCCGCAAGGCCCAACGCGCGCAGCGCAGCGAGATTGCGCCACGCCGCGTGCGTGTGTTGTTCTTCCAGCGAAGCCAAACTCACCTCAAAAATTTTCTTCCCGCCGGGTTGATTGAAACCCACCTTGCGCTCCGCGCTTGCCCATTGCGCGAAAAAACTGCCTTCCCGGGAATAGTGGTCTTTGGGATCGATCCACCAATCATAGTGCTCGCGCTTGATCGCCGCGAGCAGCGTGAGCGTGTTGAAAATTTTTTTAGAGTGCACCTGAACGTGCTCAACCTCGGGTTGCAAACGCGCCAGCTCGGCGTTGTGCCGGCTGGCGAGCACGTGAATGCGGCATTGCGGATACGCCTGCTTCAACGCGCGGAACATCGGCGTCGCCAAAATAAAATCGCCGAGCCGGCCTAATTGCACGAGGAGAATTGGGGGAGAGTTGGTCGGCATGAGCCAATGTAGCAATCTTCGCGGGATTTTTTAAGCCAAAATTTTGCGCCGACAAAATTGTTTTGCCGTTGGACGGAATTTTTGTTATCCTTTTCCGTCCGGCGCGATCACGCCCATGGTGCAATCGCACTTTCAACTCACGCGCTTCAACTCTAATCCGTTCACTTGCAGGGAGCAGCCATGAAAGTCTTGCAGCTCATGTCCGAGCACAATCATGAGGAAGTCGTATTTTGCCAGGATAAAGATTCCGGTTTGCGCGCGATCATCGCGATTCACGACACCACACTCGGGCCTTCGCTCGGCGGCACGCGCATGTGGCCTTATAAAACCGAAGAAGAGGCTTTGCAAGACGTGCTGCGCTTGTCGCGCGGCATGACGTATAAAGCCGCGGCCGCCGGTTTGAACTTGGGCGGCGGCAAAGCCGTGATCATCGGCGATCCGCACCAGGACAAAAACGAGATGCTCTTTCGCGCCTTCGGGCGTTTTGTCGAAGGCCTGGCCGGACGCTATATCACCGCGGAAGACGTGGGCACCGAAGTGCGCGACATGGAATGGGTGCGCATGGAAACGCAATGGGTCACGGGCATTTCCGAAGCGCTCGGCGGCAGCGGCGATCCTTCGCCGGTCACGGCGCGCGGCGTTTATCACGGCATGAAAGCCGCGGTCGAGGCCGCCTTCGGCTCGCCCTCGTTGCGCGGCAAGAAGATCGCAATTCAAGGCGCCGGTCACGTGGGCTATTTTCTCGCCGAGTTTCTTCATAAAGAAAAAGCCAAAATCTTCATCTCCGATATCAAACAAGATCGCGTGGACAAAGTCGTGAATGACTTTGGCGCGACCGCGGTGGAGTTGGACAAGATTTATGGCTGCGAGTGCGACGTGTTTGCGCCGTGCGCTCTGGGCGCGATCATCAACGACGAAACGATTCCGCAATTCAAGTGCAAAATCATCGCGGGCGGCGCGAACAACCAGCTTGCGGAGGAAAAGAAGCACGGCAAAATTTTGCAAGAGCAGGGCATTTTCTACGCGCCCGATTATGTGATCAATGCCGGCGGCTTGATCAATGTCGCCAACGAAGTCGAAGGCTACAATCGCGAGAAGGCGTTGAAGCAAGCCGAGGGCATTTATCACATCGTCAAGCAAGTGCTCGACTTTTCGCGGAAAGAAAACATCCCCACCAGCATCGCCTCGAACCGTTTGGCCGAGCAACGCCTCGAGCAAGTGACCAAGCTCAAACGCATGCACGTGATTCGCCCGCCGCAAAAAATGCGCGGGCAGCGCTATCAATGGTAGCCGGCATTTAAGGCAAAACGATTCATTCAATCGTTTTGCTGTGTGTAATTCATAAACCGGACAAACCGGAATCAAACAGGCAGAATAATTTTTCGGCAGAATGATTTCAAAATTATTCTGCCGAAAAATCATTCTGCCTTTTGCGGTTTTATTCGGAGTTTGATTTTCTCATTCACTCATTGCAGCGGAGGGGCAATGTCATCTCAACCCAACTTCCCCGAAGCCAAGCTCCACGAAATTTGGCGTGGTCAGCTCATCCCCGCGCAACATTTGCAAACGGACGACGGCCACGCCCTCGAGGTCGTCAATCCCGGCCGATATAATTCCGACAGCGGCCCGGACTTTCGCCGCGCAACGGTGCGCCTCGGCGGCAAGCTCATCGCCGGCGATATCGAATGCCATCTCAACGCCGCGGATTGGGAGGCGCACGGCCATCAGCGCGATCCGGCTTACAACGACGTTGTGCTCCACGTCGCGCTGCGTGAAAGTCATTCGCCCGTGAGCACGGTTGTGCGGGAGAACGGCTTGCGCGTTCCGCAACTACTCTTGCCGGAAAAATTCGTGCGCGAGTTCGTGCTGGCGGAGACGGCGCTGCTCGCTTGTCCCTTGAGCCGAACTTCTCCCGAAAAAATTTTCGCGACCGTGCACCACGCGGGCGCTTTGCGTTTGGAAGCAAAGGCGGAGGCGTTTGCGGAGCAGGTCAATCACAACTCGTGGGATCAAGCCGTTTATCGCGGCATTGCCGAGGCCTTGGGCTATGACAAAAATCAAGAACCATTTCGCCAGCTCGCGGATTTGCTGCCGATTGAGTTATTGTTTGCCGAGCTGCGCGCCGCGCGCGAGCACGCGCCGGAGGTGTTGCTCGAAGCGTTGTTGTTTGGCGCGGCCGGTTTTCTTGCGGATCAAGTTGCGCCGGTCGAGGCCGAGGTTGCCGCGTTCGTTGCGCCGCGAAAAATATTGTGGGCAGAGTTGCGCCACACGTTGCAGCTTCGGCCTTTGCGCCCCGAAGCTTGGCATTTTTTTCGGCTCCGTCCGCCGAATTTTCCCACGCGCCGCCTCGCCGCGCTCGGCCAGTTGATTTTGAAATTTTATCGTCAAGGAATCTTGGAGCACCTTGCCGCAACCGTGCAAGCGTTGGGGAATGAGCCGAAAAAGCTGATGAGCGAATTGCTGCAATATTTCATTTGCCCGGCGCAAGGCTTTTGGCAATCGCACTACGATCTGCGCGGACGCAGGCTTTCCGCGCGCGCGCGGATTGGAGATTTGCTGGGCCGCGAGCGCGCACGGGATATTCTCGTGAACATTATTTTGCCCGGTTTGTGGTTTTACTTTCGCGCCGCGGATAATGCCACGCTCCAAAATCAAGTGCAAGAAACGTATAGCCTCTTGCCCAAGCTGCAAGAGAACCAAATCACGCGCGCGATGCGCGAGCAGCTCTCGCGCAAATTTTCGGTGAGCACGAAGCTCGGCAAGTTCGCGCGCGATCAGCAAGGTTTGATCTATTTGCAGAAGTTGTATTGCCGCCCGTTGCGCTGTGAGGAGTGTTTGCGGTTGGGATAATCCCAGAGGAAGCGAAGCCGGGCTTTGCAATTCCGCGGGGAAGAAGCAGCTTGTTCAAGGCTCAGGCTCTTCGCGGCCGCGAAGTCCGGCTTCCCTATGCTCCGAAACAAAAAACTCCGTTTCAAACGCCGAGGAGATCAGCGCAAAACGGAGTTGGAAAATCACAAAGCCAAAGCGGCGGGGCGCAACAAAATCGAGCCGTGCTTAATTTCGCTTAGGCTGCTGCCGCAACGTGCCTTCCAAAACGATGCGGTACGTGCCGGTGCTGGGATCGATGCTGGCAATCGCGGCATTCCATTTGGAAGACTCTTCAATGATGTGTTCGAGGTTTTGTTTCAAAGCGGGAGAAGAAGCGGGAAGAATCTCGATGAGATCGAGCTCGCGGGAGTTGAACGTGAACATGTGTCGGACCTCCGTGTCGGGCATAGTTCTGAATTTGGTGGCTTAGTCTCGGCAGCAGTGCGCCATGTTCGTCTTCCTCCTTGAAGACCAGCATGCGTTCCGCCGAGAAAATTGGTTTAAAAAACGGGCGTTAATAAACGGAATTTAAGTTTTAGTTGCAAGCCAAAATTTTTTAAAAACCGCCGCACGCAAGAGCCAGCAAAGTTCTTGACATTATCTTGCAAAGCTTTTATCCTGCGAGCACAACCGAATAAAAACTGGCAAAGCCACGAAGGAAAACATCATGCCCGAAGTCCTCAAAATGACCGCGATTGCAACGCCGCCGGCAAAGCCCGCGGTTTCTTCCGCCACGCGCGCCTTGCCCTTCACACAGCGCACCGACGTTACGGTGCAGGAATTGGAAAACACTTCTTTGCCTTATCCCGCCGAACTTTACAATGGGAAGGTGGTTTTCAAAATGGCTAATTATGAGCACGGAAAAATCCAGGCGAAACTCGCTTCGAAACTTGATTCCTATCTCGAGCAGCATGCGATAGGCGACGTTGTAACCGAAACCAATTTCAAACTGTGGCCGGAGCAAGAGCGCCAATCTCGCATTCCCGATGTCGCTTTTGTCCGCAAAGAACGCTTGCCCCAAGACCTGCGTCACTTCCCCGCGCTCGCGCCGGATCTCGCGATTGAAATCATCTCGCCGGAAGATAATTTTCTCCAAGTCATGAGCAAAGTGGACGAGTATCTCGCACAAGGCACGCACACGGTTTGGCTCGTCATCTCCGATACGCGCGAAGTTCTGGTCTGCAACGCGACCAACAAATATAGCGTGCGCGACGTTTTGACCGCGCCGGAGCTTTTGCCCGGCTTCGAATTGCCGGTCGCAAAAATTTTCGAGGGCCTGCCTTTGCCCGAAAGAACTTTTGAAGAGGAATAAAAAATTTTTCCCCCGCGACTTGTTTTGCGACTCACGCACTCTCCGCTCAACCTCGAAAGGCCGCCACATTTCATGTCCCTCCTCCTGCGCTCGATCTCAGCCCGTTTCGTCACGAGCACTTGCTTTCTGTTCGTTACTCTACTCTTAGGTTGCCAGCCGCGCGTGCTGCGGACCAGCTCGAAGCCGCCGCTCTCTTCCGAGCAATGGCTGAACGACGCGCTCGCGCGCATGACCTTGCGCGAGAAGCTTGGGCAGATGTTCATTTATTATCTCGACGCCAATTTCAAACCGGAACACGACGCCGAGTGGCGCAAAGTTGAAACGCTCGTGCGTGAACATCACATTGGCGGCTTACACCTTTGGAACGGCGAGCCGTATGCCACGGCCTTCATGACCAATCATCTGCAAGCGATGAGCAATGTGCCGCTCTTCTTTTCCGCGGATCTTGAAAACGGCGTGACCCGTTTTCGCGGCACACGATTTCCGCCGAACATGGCGCTCGCCGCGACTGGCGATCCGCAACTTGCATATGCGATGGGCTTGCACACCGCTCGCGAAGCGCGCGCGCTCGGGCTCAATCTCAACTTCGCGCCAGTTGTCGATATCAACAACAATCCCGAGAATCCCATTATCAACACGCGTTCGTTGGGCGAAGAGCCGAATAGTGTTGCAGAGTTTGCCGCGGCTTTTATTCGCGGCAGCCAAGCCGGCAACATACTTTGCACGGCGAAACATTTTCCCGGGCACGGGGATACCAAGCAGGATACGCACCTCGAGCTGGCATACATTCCCGCGGACAGCGCGCGCTTGGCGCAAGTCGAGTTGGCGCCGTTTCGCCGCGCGATTGCAACCGGCGTGGATGCGATTATGACTGCGCACCTCAATGTTCCGAGCACGCACATGAATCCCTATGCGCCGGCAACCATGTCGCCGGAAATTATGACCAAGCTCTTGCGCGAGCAACTCGAGTTCGAGGGCGTGGTGATCACTGACGCGATGAACATGTGGGCGATCAATCGCAATTATACGCCCGCGTTTGCAACCACAGCCGCAATTCAAGCGGGCGCGGACATTATTCTCGCGCAGGATAATATTCCCGCAATGATTCTCGCGTTGGAGCAACTTGTGCTTTCTGGTGAGATTGCGCGCACACGCATCGAGCAATCCGTGCGGCGTATTCTCCGCGCCAAGGCCAAACTCGAGCTGCCACAGTATCGTGCGGTGAGTTTGGATTCGCTCGCGAGCAAAGTATTAAGCCCAACCGCGACTGTCGCGGCTGAAACCGCGGCGCGGCGCGCTTTGACTCTTTTGCAAAACGACGAGGACGTGCTACCCGTGCGCCAAATCGCGGGCGAGCACGTGGTGATCATCAATGTTTGGGATGCGCCGCAATTCACCGGCACGACGCCGTTCATGCACGAGCTGCAGCGTTTTCTCCCCGGCTTCAAATCATTTCATCTGCACGCCGAAACTTCAAACACCGAGTTTGAAAAAATTCTCCGTACCGCCCAAGCCGCGAAGCTGCAAATTATTCCGACGTACACACGCATCGCTTCATGGAAAGGCGAAACCGGTTTGCCCCAAGCGCTGCAGCCGCGCCTCGATGCGTTGCTCAATCTCTCCACGCCCGCGACGGTTGTGAGCTTGGGCAATCCGTACATCTATCCGCAAGTGCAAAACTGCGCGGCATATCTCGTGGCTTATGATGACAGCCCGCTCATGAGCCTTGCGGCCGCGCGCGCGTTGCTGGGCTTGGAGAAAATTTCAGGGCGATTGCCCATTACTATTCCCGGCTTTTTTCAACGCGGCGAGGGCTTGACCTTGGAAGTATCGAGCACACCGCCAAAAGAAATCGCGCGCGCGTTTGCGCCCACTTTACGCTATGGCTTTGCGCCCGAGGCCGGCATCAATCCCGCGAGGCTCGATAGCGTGCGCTTGCTCGTGCAACAAGCCGTGCGCGACTCCGTGTTTCCCGGCGCGGTTTTGTTGCTCGGGCGCAATGCGACGATTGCGTTGCACGAGGCGTTCGGCAATCTCGGTTATGGCGAGTTCAAGCGCCCGGTGCCGCTCAATGCGATCTTCGACATGGCCTCGGTCTCCAAAGTGATTGCCACCACGACCGCGTGCATGCTGCTCTATGAACGCGGGCAGCTTGCGCTCGATGCGCCCGTGCAAAGTTATTTGCCCAACTTCACGGGGAAAGATAAAGAGAAGATTACGCTGCGCCACCTGCTCACGCACTGTTCCGGCTTGATTGCGTTTCGCCGCTACTTTTTGGATTATCACACGCCTGAAGAAATTCTCAACGTCATTTTGAAAGAAGAGCTGACTTATCCCACGGGAACACAAACGGTGTATTCCGATCTCGGCGTGATCTTGTTGGGGAAGATTATCGAGCTCGTTTCCGGCAAAAGTTTAGACGGGTTTTGCCGCGAGGAAATTTTTGCGCCGCTGCGCATGCACGAGACGTTTTATAAACCCGATTCAGCCTTGCGCGAACGCATTGCGCCCACGGAATTGGACACGCTCACGCTCGGGCGCAGAGACAAGATCGTGCACGGCAGCGTGCACGATGAGAATGCCTACACGCTCGGCGGCGTTTCCGGCCATGCGGGCCTCTTCTCCTCGGCGCGCGATGCCGCTACGTTTATGCAGATGTTGCTCAATGGCGGAAGTTATGGCGAGGTGCAATTGCTCGCGCCGGAAACGATTGCGCTGTTTATCAAACGCCAAGAAGTGGCGGCGGGCAGCAGCCGCGCATTGGGGTGGGATACCGCGGATGGAAAAAATTCCGCGGGCCAATTGATGAGCGCCGAAGCTTTCGGGCACACGGGCTTCACCGGCACTTCGGTGTGGGCCGATCCGAAAACGCAACTCTTCGTCGTGCTGCTCTCGAATCGCGTGCACCCCACGCGCGAGAACCGGCGCATCTTGGAATTTCGCGCGAAGCTGCACGAGGCGGTGGTGAGAGCGTTGCTAGCGCAATAGCACGATCTTTTTCGTCCGCACTTCTGTTGCTCTACGAAGCGAGAGATAATAAACTCCGCTTGCGAGCGCATTGCTCTCGAACGTCACTGTGTGCGCGCCGGCATTCATGAAACCTTGCGCGAGCACGGCGACGAGATTGCCCGCGACCTCGTAAACTTGCAACGTGGCCACTTCCGCTTGCGGCAGGGTGAAAGTAATTTTCGTTGCCGCATTGAAAGGGTTGGGGTAATTCCGCAACAGCGCAAACGTGCTCGCTTCTTCTGTTCTACTTGCAACGCGCGTCGGCTCCGGCGCAAAGGTGAAGCCCTCATTTGCCGCGGTGACGCCGAAGCCGGCGTTCGGTCCGCCGCCGATGACGAAGATGGTATCGCCGACGGTGATGGCATTCATGCCGTGACGCGGCGTGGGCAAAGGCCGCACGGCGCGCCACGTTTGCGCGACCGGATCGTATTCTTCATTCTCGGCGAACACGCCGTTACCCGCGGACGTAAAAAATTCTCCGCCGAAAACATAGAGTTTGCCGTGCAGCGCGGCCGCGGCCAAACCGCCGCGCGGCGTCGGCATCCCGGGCAATTCATCCCATTTATTCGTGGCCGGCGAATAGGCTTCGAGGCGCGCGAGATTGTCCAACATGCCGATGAAGCTCGATCTTCTTCCTCCCACCACATAAATCAACGAGTCGATCACGGCCGCAGCCAAGTGTTCGCGCGGCGTGGGCATGGGGGCGAGGCGCGTCCATTGATCGGTTGCGGGATCATAGACTTCATTTACGGCCATGGCGCTGCCGCCGTTTGCGCCGCCCATCGCATAAATCTTCCCCTCAAAAACCACGGCCACGTGCGCGCCGCGCGGCGTGAGCATGGTCTTCTTTGTCGCCCAATTGCCGCGCTGAAAATCGTATTCATACAAACGCCCTTGCGAAAAGAAACCGTTGCTGGAATATCCGCCGACAACATAAAGTTTGCCGTTCCACACCACCAGCGCGAGGTGGTGCAAAGCCGTGGGCAAGCCGGCAAAGTTCGACCAAGAATCTCCGGCGGGCGAGTAGGCTTCGATCAACGCGGTTCCAACTCCGCTGCCATTGAATCCGCCGGCGACATAGATTTTTCCATCAAACAATGCCAAAGGCATTTCTTGCCGCGCGGTTGGCAGGGGCGCGCGCGTGATCCATCTTCCCTCCACATTGCTTTGCGCCGAGGCCAACTTTGCTTGGAAACTCAACGCCATCGCCATTAAACAAACAAAAAAGCTTTTTGTTTTCATGAACAACGCTTCTCCTTTGTTGATCAAGCCTTCGGTATCGCAAAGTAAATGTCGCGCAGCGCATGTGTTCAACCGACCATCGCGCTTCTGCTCTCCAACAAGATCACATCGCGCCACTGGCCTTGCATTGCGCCATGCTCCATTTTGCCCAAACGCTCTCGCCTGCCCACTTCGCGAAAGCCGTGTTTGAGCTGCAATATCAGGGCAAGCTCGGTTGTAAGTTTGGCCGGTATCTTACCCGCGACGACGCGGCCGGTTTC
>Ga0247727_10004633_pt1 | contig 28922 bp, 45 predicted proteins | sample WisWelCaveWW1625_FD_202498 | JGI IMG/M metagenome (GOLD analysis project Ga0247727, IMG submission 202498) | Biofilm microbial communities from Wishing Well Cave, Virginia, United States - WW16-25 | ecosystem: Environmental > Aquatic > Deep subsurface > Groundwater > Cave microbial mat | place...
TGCGCGCTGTATATATCAACAAAACTTTTCAAAAGCTGAGGAACATCGGTTCCAAGTTCCACAATGGTTTCATTTTTCACCCAAGTTAATTTATTACCAGCTACTTCTGTCGTAAGGTCGCCCGTAAATTTAAGACCTCGAAGTAAAATCGTGATAGACGCACTAGCAATAGTGGAGGGGTCCCATTCAAAAATTTCTAATAAAGTATTGGCATCGTTTCTGAACACACCATAAGCTTTAGTTCCAAAATCAGCAGATGTTAATGCTACACCGTCCCAACCAAGAATATTATTGAGTTGAAAACTTGTGGATGAACCAGTTATAGAAGCGGCTAAACGTTTTGAAGAAATTGTCGAAGGAAATATTGTGGCCATGTTATTTTAATTATATACTGGTAAATTTATTTTAATCATTGATTTAGAACCATAAGTGTCAGTCTTTTGATGACAGGGAACACAAAGAGTTCTACCATTATCTATATTCCATAATTCTTGGCACGAAACTGCTTCATTCACTGTCTTGATATTATTTTCTCTTAATAGAGAAGAAAACGATTTTATATGGTCAGAGTTTAATTCATTTCCATGCGATTCTCCACCCCAGACACATTTATATCCATCTCTCTTAAAAATTTTAGTTCTCCATCTTGAATATTCTGAACTTTCCCGAATAGAATGTTTTAATTCAGTTATTCCCCCTTTCCAGTTCCAGTATTTTTCTCCAGAAATATCTGGTCTTTTAATTCCAAGACGAGCCATCCTTATCTTATTTTTTGTTTCTTCAGAACGAATTAACCCCGTATGATTTGGTGGTATAACTCCACGTTCTTTGCAAGAGATACTCATCTTTAATTTTGTTTCATCAGATAAAAATTTTCCTTTTCTATGAGATGGTTTCCCTTTTCGTATCGAGCTTAATTTTTGACAATATTCTTTTGACATTTTAATCCCTTTATTCCATGTTGATTTACCAAGATGAGAAATTCTCATTTTTTCTTTAGTTTCTTTAGAATGTTTTTGTCCTTTTTTCATATATTTAATTATATCAAATTGATTTAATTCTTGATGTATCTATAGAAATACTCTCAGAAATTCCAAGCCCAAATCTTGAAATTTCATAATCTAGGTCTTGACCAGAGGACGTAAAGCCAATCGAGAAATGGTTTCCATATTGTGCGGGAAAATAAACCCTGAAATAAAAATGTCTTCTACCGTCAGTCCCCGCTTCGCCCACCGCCCCAATCGGCGAAAGGCCAAGCGCTTCTCCACCCATAAATGCTCCCAATTCCTCGCCATCCAACAGCCCCGTTTCCGTCCCCGCAAAATTAAATTGTAAAAAGGCCGTTGAAGCAAAATCTTTCCAAGCTTGAAAAGTAATAGTCGTTCCACCTTTTATATATCCTTCGAAATATAGAGAATTAAGAGCTTGGCTATTGGCGTGTGAACCAGTCAGATTCATAAAATGGCTGGCATAGCTTGAAGAGATGGGATAGCGCGTTATCCCAACCACATCCGAGTGGTCCTTATTCATTTCATAAACATTTGGGGTATTGCTTTCTCCATAATAAAGAAGACCGTTAAAACGAGCAAAATAATTAGCGTGAATTTCCCAAACACCATCAAAAGCTTTATTCTGTTTATTATAAACAATAATTATATCGTTAGATGTTTCGGTACTGGCCGACTTACAGGGAATATAAATTCTGTCATTATCCTCTATTCCCTTCCCTGTTCCAAAAGTATATGTATCGAGCAGTCTTTTTATTCTAAAGCCAATATTATCGGTCTGGGGAAGAATATCTTTAGTGGCCACGCGACCAACCGAAGTAAATTTTTTGTCATCGGTAATAAAATAAATATCGTCCGACCCTTTAATAACCTGACCAGAACTGCCAATTTCAGCTTTGAGTGGTGTTCTATTAACGAGGTCATTTGAATCTTGAGAATATTTTATTGCTTCAATATATCGAGGCTTGAAAACATAAGCCGTATCTTCTTGGTGGGCGACATCAGTAATTTCCCCGCCTCCATATGGAGTAGCCACCACGTCTCCTTCTCCCGCCACTCGCGTTGCTGAATAAGTAAAATCTGTTGGAGTTAAAATTTTAGAAACAAAGAAACTGCCAGCCGAAGAATATCCTTGTAAAGCACCTCCTGTGTCTCGCGCTAAAGCCGAGCGAACATTACCGACTATAATTCTTCCGAGATAGTTGCTTAAACGATTACCGCGTGGCGCGCCTGGATAGACCGTAGGCACAAGGGCTACCGCCGCATTATCAGCCCCAGCGTGAGCAGAGGCCACGGTAAAGGTAGTGACCGTAGGAATGGCAGTATAAGCGATATTTGTCCCGTTATAAATAATCGTACCAGTGGCAGGGAAGGCCGCTTTTCTAATTTGAAAAGTCGGAGTAACGGGGTCGGAACCAAGTGTGGCAAAAGTAATTTGACTCGTTGTATTGGCGCTGATAAGGCGAATTTTCCCATTATGAACCCCCGAAGTTATATAAACATACATATTTACCCACTGGCTCGCGGCCCAGGGAGTTCCCGTGACATCCAGCGTTGTCGCGGAACTGGCGCTGGCTGTTTTTGATTCAAATATCTCTTCCGTTAGAACCGAATCAACGGTTACGGTAGTTTCTCCGCCAGCCAAAGCTCCGTTTAAAAGAGTGACCGCTCCTTGCCATCTTTGGTATTCTTCGTAACGATTACAGAAAATTGTATAGTCCTCGTTATCGGTATTAACAAGAGAGGTCACAAAACCAAATTCTTTTCCTACTGTGAATCCACTTTTCAATCTCCACCAATCAGCGGAACTGTGATTCTTTGAATATACTTCCAGCTCATCGTCATAAGTCTTCATTAAAAATTCATCAGAATCAAAAGATTTTCTGAAGTTATAAAGCCCCGTAGTAGCCAAGGTACTGGAATTAAAAGTTCCTAAAAGTTTAGTTCCCATGCGCGGGGAAACACCCCCTCGGTCAGTTACCAGCATATTTGTCATATCGCGGGCAGTACCAAAAGGGGCCTTAGTTGTATCGGTCAACGAAAATAAGCCCTTTTTAAAATCCTCATAATCTATATATATCTCGTTAGATTTTGGCATGTTGATTTTTCCAGTTTACCTTTAAAAAACTCCTTGTCTTTTCATTATGACATTTTCTACAAAGGGTTTGGCCATTATTTATATCCCAAAGTTCTAAACAACTCATCGCATCCTTAAGAGATTCTATTTTATTTTCAGAAAAAATAATTGAAAATTCTTTTATGTGGTCTGCGTTTAACTTTCCACCCCTTAATCCACATTTTTGGCAGGTAAAATCATCTCTTTCAAATATTTCTAATCTCCATAATTTCATTTTAATAGAGTTGCGAATTTTGATTACCAAAGAAGTAATCCCCCCCTTCCAATTATGATTTTTTTCGCCAGCACTCCCTATATTAATTTTCCCCCACATTGGGTGATTTATTCCTTGAATTTCTGGTCTTTCTTTTCCCTTAAATGGACTTTTTTGGTTTTTATGGGCGATACTTAATTTAACTTTCATTTCTTCAGACCAGGGGATTCCTTTATTCCAAGAAGGTTTTCCTTTTTTAGATTCACTAATTTTTTTTCTAATTTCATCTGTCATAATATAAGGTCGCCTTCCTTTTAAGGAATTACTAATCTTTTTTCTTACTTCTAATGTAATTGATTTAGCCATTTCTTTTTTTAGAAAACTGCTTAACTTCTTTTTCATCGAGACCAGCCATAATTATCGTTTGGATGCGGGCTTCAACCAATTTCAACATATCAATCGTTACTGAAGGAAAAGCCCCTGAAGTTAACAGTTCTTCGGTTATCGCTTCTCGCAACTCCTGTATTTGTTTGTAGTCGTTAATAATCATAGTAGTCGGATGTCATTATTTTCGCCTCGGAAGGATTTCTTAATTGATACGTTCTGGCTTTTTCCTTATATCTGCGTTCACAATCAGCGGCCACGTCATATTCTCTGACCTCGCGGGCTGCCAGTTCAGTTCCCTTTTCAATTAAAATTTCGTATTCATCGGCATCGGCAACCAATAAATCAGTCTCTGCCGTTGAATTTTCCTTATAAGCTCCCGCGGACGACTGCCAACCATATTTAGTGTAGTAATCCACGTTATGAATTACCCCCCTCTTCAAAACCAACCAATCAAATTTGTAATCAGTTTCGGAAATTTTAGTAGTAAGTTTCGTCATGTAAATGACAAAGTATTTAATATTCGTATTGGTCGGCGTTCCTGTTGTGGAATAAGAAGCCACGTCAAATTTAAGCAAATTCCATCCAGCCACGAATGCCGTGCCATCGGCTTGAGTGGTGACAGTTTTAGAATAATAATTTAAAGAATCGGTTCCGAATCTTAAAATATAATTAGTTAAACCAGTGGTAGAGTTTATTTTAGCCCAGACAAAAATTGAAGAAGTCCCACCAAAATAATCCGTCATATCAACAGCGTTAATAGAAGAGTGTTGAATGCCCGCCGTTGTTCCAGCCGCGGCGCTAATATTCCATTTTATACTTCCATTACCTTTTATAAAATCATCCGTGTCAGCGGCTAGGGTCGTTGCGTCTCCAAAGAGCGCCCAAGAAGACCCATCACTTGAAGCGGAAGTTAAGGAATCTAGTTCTGCAATGGTGATGGAATTAGAATCAACTTCTGAATTAATATTAAGAACCCTAGTCCCGTTATAATCTTTAATCGCTATATCCCCGATTTTTTTTCTTATATCAAATTCTCTCGGCGGAACAAGGAAAAATTCTCCGTCTTGTCTTTTAGCCTGAGCGGGGATATCTATTATTTTAAACGCCTCTAAATCAGTAGGACAGGCGTAATCAAAAATTCCGTTATACAAATTAGGAGAAAGAGTCGAGCGCCTACGAGCAGAGCGTAAATCTAGTTCACTGAAACATTGCCTGACCGCGCGATTAGCTGTTTCATTTGCGTCAATAAGCATCCCGCTTTTACCGTGAATGCCCGCGTTTATCTGGGATTTAAACTGAGTTCTCGTATATATAAATGACATTTTTTTAAAAAAATAACCACAAATACCATTAAAGTATTGTGGCTGTTGGTTCTTCCATTTAGCCGCTATTCTATTGTGGCTTGATTATAGTGTTTTACATATGTTTTGTAAAGGTTCCATGTGTGGATATGGTAATAGACCTATTTTAAGCCCTGACAGGCCACCCCATTATGGTCAGCGTCTAAACGAGAAAAGGTTTTCCTATCAGAATCAAAGACTTTTTGAGCGTCAACCTGGTGAATAAAACTAGAGCAATTTATTTTTTTAGCACTAACACTTGTACTCATAAAATTGACTAATCCTAACGATAAAAACAAAACCACAAAAAAACCAGTAACAAAAAAATCTTTTGGTTTAATATAAATTTTATTTCCTTGTTGATTTATTTCTTTCATATTAATCTCCTTTAATTGATAAATAAACAGTAAACCCGTCTGCCGATGAAACAAACTGAATAATCCCCAAAAGAACCGTGCCAAGTTTATTAATCGTCACCGTGATACTTTTATTATCTCCCGATACGGTATAGTTTCCAAATTGATATTGGATTAAGGCATCGTCTACCCAAAACTTTGCGCTATCTTTATAGATATTAGTAAAGATAGCTGTCCCACCAGAAGTTCCATCATCGGTTAAATAAAATGTTACGGTTCCACCAGAGACTGTTCCACTGGTATGATATTCTTTACAATTCGATTTTAATACGCTATTCACCCGTGTTACGATTTTAGAATCTTTTAGGGATTGAAAAATCGTTGGCGACATGGCGTTAAATCCCGCCCATAAAATATCTTGTTCAGTAATTCCATAAGATTTATCATTAGAATAAATCAAAATTTCCTCCTGCATTTTAGTCTTTAAACCATCAAGGTCATTTGTCACCAAATTTCTATTTATTATAGAAAGCTCGATAACATCCCTAAAATCAGTTGTAGTAGTATCAAAGAACCCTACTTGGAAAAATAACAGTTGACTGTGTGTAAAAAGACTCGTACTTAATACGATTGCTTTCATATATTATTCCCACACAACATCATAGTTAACCATAAACGTAATTGCCCCCGTCGCGGTAACAACACCACCCACGCCAAGTTTCAATACAATAGCGACAAATTCGCCTGGACGTACAATTTGTGGAACTTCCCAACGAACATCTATATTACTACCCCTTGTGTTTGCAACTGCCGCAACCGCTGTTGAATACCCAATCGTACCCAATGGAACAACACGAGGAGCGTGGGTTGTTGCTGTAACAAACGAGCCAGTTTCAGCTGTGGCAAGAGAAACTGCCGTATGACCATACTGCATTGACGCTTGATAAGTAATAATTGCTGCTGCCGACAAAATAACGGACACATGACTTTCAATATGAACACCGTAAATCAACAAGTTTCTACCAGTAATATTGATTGTAGAAGCGGGGTTTTGATAAGCCATCAAAATACCATCACTACTAACCGCTAGTGTGGGTAATACTGCCGCTTGTCCACCAAGTCCCGTAAAAGCTGCCGTAGTATTTGTAAGAGCAGCGGCGGTAGGTGCGGTACTATTAGCATAAAGAGTATTTTTACCTTGGGTGTGTCCATTTTGTCCCAAATTTCCAGATTGTCCTGCGGTTGAGAGTTGTGAATTCCAGTCTTTATTACTTGCAATATCTGAAATATAAACATTTATATCAGACACCCTCATTGTATTTGTATTAGTAACTGCACCAGTACAAAGTTTCTGCATAAATAATGGCAATGAAGCATTTTGAAACGGTTGTCCGTTCGCTGCCGCATTAGCTAAAGTTCCAAGCAACACCCCATCTCTCCAAAATTCTATAGATTGTTCACCTAAAATTATTTCAAGGTTATAAATTGTTCCTACTGTAAAACTCGCAAGTGTGGCTAATGAAGCTGTTGTTGCTTCAACTCCATTAAAAAATGTTTTACCAAAAAGTCCCGCTGTTGTTAGTAAAAACCAAACTCCTTCCGTTGGAGCTGTTCCACCGACTGTTGGTTTTCCAAAACCAACTCGCCATTCTTCATTTGCCACAAGGGTTGCGTTAAATACTCCAAAATTAAATTTAGACGCAATAGAGGCTTTTCCAATGACTGGGAAATACTGATAAGAGCGCATTAATGCCCCGTGAGTTGCCGCTGTTCCTTGAACAGTTCCAAAGTTAACTGTCCCCGCCCCTGGCTGTGAAGCAGTAAGTGTTACAAAGATATATTCCCATAAAGAAGTATTTTGAGTTGTGGCGTTGAAAGTATCGTTAAAGAGTAAAGTATCAATACCAACTCTTAGCCTTCTATGTAGTGAAGTTTTTGGAGACTTAACACTACGGGCCAGTGTTGTTGTACCTTCATCATTAACACTATAAATTCCCACTGACCCAGCCTGTGCTGGCCCCCCACCCTGAATCACTCCTGCGGAAGTATAGCCAGGAGTATTAACCATCGCATTGTAATTTGCGTCAATATTCTGTTTCCCCGCCGTACTTGCCCCAGTTTCTAGTGTTGCCATGTTGTTTTATATTATATATTTATTATGAATAAGTGTAAAATACCTTTCTCTTCCCAATAATCGCCCCGCTTGCCGTTGCATACAAAGTAAAAGAACCCGACCCCGCAAGGGCTGAATAATTTACTGAATCAAACAGGTTGTCGCCCGAGGTTCTCCCCGTTGCTGTATTACCACTCTCAACACACATAATTTTACTTGCCGAGGTAATCGCAGCATCAGTAACGGTGAATGTTTTATCTACGACTGGCGGTGTACCAACCGTTCCAAAATCCACTTCTGCCTCTGTCACGGCAAAAGTGCCTGCCCCACCAGGAATATTTATCGTGGCAGTAGCTCCCGCTCCCGAAGCAGTAACCCCCGCCCCAGTAAAATCAAGGGTTGTTACTATTGTACTTTGAGTAGTCCCCTCGTCCTTAACGGTTATTGTTCCTCCAGCTGCCGCACCTGATGTTTCTAATCTCATATTATTGGTACAAAATATCGAACCAAGTATCTGCTGACCCTATCGTTTTAGTCGGTCCAGTTGATGAATTACAAACTGTTATTCCTGTTGAAAAAAATCGACCAAATTTATCAGCGGAATAACTAAAATTTGAAATTGCTGGAACAGTAAAAATAACAATCGGGACAGAAGCATCAGCAGGAACACTTGTAGTATTGTGAACTTGAATAAATTGCGAAGTTGCTTTTGAATTATAACCAGTAATTGAATATAAAGTTCCCGCACTCGCCTTAGCCACACGACTTGCTTCATATGCTGTCGATGTTGCGTTAGTTGGAGCAAAAGTAGAAGTTGCATCTGGAACTTCTTTTGTTCCAACTGTATCTGTAGCCGTGGCAAGATTTCTGATATCAAGGTCTACCGCATCCACTGTAAGCGAACTACCATTATCATCCACACTAACTAATCCCGTAGAGTCATTGGCTATTGTTACACGAAGTGCCGCGGCTTCAGTCCCTCCACCAGTTGTAGAAAGTGGTGCAGGAACTGTCAAAACATCAACATCACCGATATTATTTGTTCCAGCAGGAATTGGCGAATTAGGAGAAAGGGCTACAACATAAGAAGTATCTGTTGCAATGGCCGCTGTAGAGGCGGCCTTAATTGTTCCATCTCTTGTTCCGTCAGTAAGTTGTGTCTTCTGGTTTCTATCTGTTTGGGTCGCAGAAAGAGCAAGGGCTGATGTATTTAAATTTGTCCCTGCGTTAGCCGTTACAGACCCCGTAACAGTGACATCATTATTAGTTCCGAGATTAACCAATGTTCCATCTGTAGAATCTCCTTTAGCACGGTCCCAGGTGGCTCCGTCATACACCATTCCCATAGACATTACATTCGTTGTCGTAGGATTGGCAAAATTATCTGAAGAGGCTGCAGCTACAGGAAATTCCGCAATCGTTACATCAAGCGTTGAACCAGAAACATCTACTTTATCAGTGGCAAATACTAAGTTTCTAATATCAAGGTCTGTGGCAGAAACAGTAACAGAACCATCAACAGTAATTGTATTCCCACCATCTTGAATATTAACCGCTGAAGCTGCCCCAGCATTATTTATCGTAACATCACCAATATCTACTCCTGGCTGAGTTTGTAAGGCTGCCGTAGAAGCACCAGAAGGAAGAGGAAGAGAAGCGGCAGAAACTGGTTGAGTTACCGCAGAACCATCAACTTTTAAGGCGTTTGCTCCCGTGACAGTTGCTCTTGTATCATCAGTACCATTTTTAATTTCAACTGCACCAATTTCTATATCTACAGTAGAAAGAGAAACTGGAACTGGTGTAGCGCGAAGTTGGTTATCAGTAAGTAAACCTTGCGTTCCTAACTCAAGGATGTCGGCTGAGTTGAATTCATCTTTAATGTTATGTCCGCCAGCCATATCATAATTATATAATCAAATTATCAAATGTCTTACCATAAAACTCTTCAAGCTGAGTCTTATAACTTCTAAGTTTTTGTTCTTTATCATTAAGATAAGCTTCCTTAATAGAGGAATCCGATTCCCTTTTAACCATTTCTTCTTCTCTAGCCACTATATCTTTTTTATGTGATTCCTTTTTTTCTTCCAATAATTTCAAAATAACATTTATTTCTTCAACAACTTTTTCTTTATTTCTTTCCGCCTTAACAACCTCATTATTCGCATTAGAAATATCAACATTTTTACCATCAATAATAACTTCCAGAGCGCTAATTTCTCCGTTTAGTTCTTTTTTCTTTTGTTCAAGAGCAGTTATTTCTCCATTATGTTTAAAGACAACTTGTTCATGGCTTTTAATCGAAGCATCCTTTAATTTCTTTTTTTCTTCCGTTTCATTAATAATATTTTCCTGTTCTTTTTGTAGGTCAGTAATAGAATCTTGGATTATTTTTTTCTTTCCGATTTCTGCTTCAGTTTCTCTTTCAGCCTTAGCCAAAGACTCGCCCTGTTTAATAATTAAAGCTTCGTTATTTTTTATAATATCATCCTGAACCGCGAGATGTTCTTCTTTTTTCCTAAAATCATCATCTATTTTCTTTTTCTGGCTAATACTATCATCTAAAGAACTGATAAGTTCTTGTTTCTCATTTATTTCACTATCAAGTTTTTCTATTTCCTCGGTTTTATCTTCAATTTTTCTAACTTGTTCTTCCGCCAGTTCAATAGTTTTACCTAAAGAGGAAATCTCTTCAAGCATTTTTTTCTTTTTGGCCTCCAAATGAAGGTCTCGGTCTACATCTGGCGGTTGTTGAGTATTTCCGAAGCTCATAAATTAAGTTATTCCAATAACGGCAGAAACAGTAGCACTAGAAGCCGTTACCGTTCCTGTTCCTTGAGCGCTTATTTTAACATAATTATCTTTTAATGGAACGGAAATACGATAATTTCCAGTAGCGGTAATGGTATGTATAAGCAAACTTTCAGTTGATGTTCCACCAGCCACCGCACTAGCTGTTTCTTGGTAATAAGTGGTTCCATCGTGCGAGAATTCAACCTTCAATTCACCAGAGGTTAAAGACCCCTTAGTAAAACCCCAATAGATATTTAATTGATTGTATACGGACGGAGAAGCGTCATTTTGGGTTCCTGAAATTTCAGTTGGCCCAAGAATCAACCCCGCCACATACGCATTAGTTAAAATCGCTGCCGTCCTAACTGGAAAGTAATTATAATTTGAGCTGTGCATATTTTTATTTTATTAATTCTTGCGACCTTATCCCAGCCCCAAGGGGCTGAGGAAGGTAACAAACTAGAGGTTATCAAATAATGTACCAACATTAATAACAGTACCGACTTCATCAGCACCAGCAATATAGTTGCGGGCTGCATAGATTTTTGATGCAATCGGAACAGCAACGTTGGCTGCTGCATCAGCGGTTTTCATATCGTTATCAACAATACTTCCACTAGACGCAGTTCCAGTTGTAATAACTAGAACACCAACAGCCCCATCAGTCTGACCAGTCTGAACGAAGTTTCTACGAACATCTATACCTAAGAATTCCGCAGCACCGCCAGTCAAAAGACCAGCAGCTGTAGCGGCGTGAACTACATAGTTGTTGTAGAACTTTAGGTCATTATGTGCTGCCGCTGTAATAGCCAGCGCAAGCTGACCAGTATCTGCGGTTCGTAGATAGATACGCTCCCATCGGCAACCATCGGAAATGTTCGCTGCACCAAGGGTAAAACCATTGATGAAGTTGAATGTAGAAGTAGCGAAGAACTCAATATCGAGATACTGCGTGTTCTGAGCAGCAGTAGCGTGCAGAACCGCAGTTACAACATCGCCAACAGCAGCCGTCCAGCGAAAGTTCCGCCAAGTGCAATTAGCTACCGTAACATTAATACGAGAACTTGTCACCCCAAATGAAAGGGTAGGCTTCATAGCACCACTACCAAGACCAATAAAATTAACACCAGCAACATCACACGCAATACTTGTTGAGGTTACTGCTTCTGTATGACCAGGAAGAACATAGATGGTATCTCCCGCATTCGCTGTACAAAGACCAATAGCAGCATCTATTGTGGCCGCAAATCGTACCACACCTTTTGAATCAGGAGAAAAGATTTCCGTGTACATATCACGATGACCAATAGCACTTGCACCAACGACAATAGTTTTACCAGAAAGGCTTAAGCCAAATCTTGTTTCAACATTTTGTCCGTAACCAGAATTTTGATTAAACATATTTTTTAGGAGTTTCGTCCCACCACCACCTCAGGAATTTCTTCCCTATCCGAAACTCAATTACTTTAATAATCCTTTTGAGCTGAACTAAACTAAGCTACTCCGTCTCCAGAACTCATCGAAACCCAAGTCGCGGAAACAATCACAATCAACCAACCAGCGCGAGTACCGAAGTTCCAAGCGTCAGTAGAGAATTCCTCTGCGTTAGAACCAGGGGTTGGAAGTTTCACATGAGCTTCCTCATGCACACCGAGGTATGCCGTGGACATCTCACTTGAAGCAAGCCCCCAATACTTTGACTTAGTTGAATCGTTTGCACCAATCGCTGAAGTATCAAGACGAGGGAGAATGACGTGACGATACTTACCAGAGTAAGTATTAATAACACCAGGGTTGTTCTGCGTGTTATTTGAAGACGAACCAAGCGTCTCGCGGATTGCGCGATTCGTATTTGGGTCATCAGCTGACCAAATAATATCAGCATTAATCACCATCTTCTCACCGAACTGATTGTAGGTATTTTGCTTTCTCATCGTCTCCATACTCTCAAGCGCTCCAGGGGAGAACTGAGGATTATTAGCAAGACGATTGCGGAAAGTTGTTGACGAGCCTCGGAGAGTGTGGGCCGTGTAAAACAACTGGAAAGTATCACCTACGGTTGTTGAAACCGTATCTCCGTCCATGTCCGTATAAGAAGTCGCCGTACCGAAGGTAAAGCGGTGGGTAAGGTCAAGGTCCAGGCGATTCGGTGCAAGCTTACCAAGATTGGTAAGTTTCTCTTTTATTTCGAGATACTTGCCCTGTGTTCGCATTTCATACGAGATACCAATATCTTTCGATACGCGGTAAAGGGTTCCTGTTTTAGAGTAACCCTGTTGCCCTCTCGCGCGAGACGACTGGTCGTCTTCGCCTTTCTTTGATGCGTACTCTTCAAGGTCAATTTCCGAGAAGGTGCGGGTGTTACCCGTCATCTGCGGAATTTGGACTTCCTTGAAAAGTCCAGAAGTTCTGGCAACCTGTGGAACGCTAGTAAATCCTTTTACCCAAAGAATTTCTGCGTTTGAAACAAAGTCCGCCAGACTGTTAATATTTAGTTCCATAAATTATTAGTAAAATTAAATTCGATTAATAAGCACCGTCAACTTTCAAGTAACCGCGAACTTTAGTAGCAGTCACAACCTCAATCACTTTGAAGGCCTTGGCGGTTGTTTCAGTAAAGTCAACAGTTCCTGAATCAGAGATTCCGTACTCCACACCTTCATCGGTACCACCAACAGTAAAGCCAGTGGCATCAGCCTCCCAAATAACATGCCTCTCGGTTGGTACTCTAATACCAACTTTTCTTGCGGTAGCGTAATCAGAATCGGTGGAAGCAATGGTTTTAACCAAAGTACCAATGATATTATCTGCCGCTTCATCAGCGTCCGCAGCAGCGATTCGGCCAGACGTAAACTCAACCAACGTATCTTTTGTAAGAGCCGTTGATACAGTTACTGGCATCGGAACCACTTTTACTTTTCCTCTATATACTCTAAAAGCCATAAATGATAAATAAATTATTTGACTCTTGTAATAAAATGCTAATTTTTTGACTAGAGTTTTAATCTCCGAAGGGAAGCAGCCTACTTCCCACAGCAATGTTTTTTAACTAGAGTTGTCTCTCCGCTCTCTCTGCTTGTTTGCAGAGAGTTCAGGTCCAGTCGCTTAGACCCGAACTCTCTATAAACAAAAATGGCGATGTCGAAAAATTCCATTACGAAACTTTTTTGACATCGCCATTCTTTGGTCGAAATCGAAACTATTTAATTTTCAATTTCCTATTACTTGTAGCATATAGCATATCTTGTCCATATGCAAAACACAACTATGTGGATAACTACAAATCCTTAGATTCGAAGGCCTTCGTTATCCTATAGGGCAAACCATCCCTAACCAGAATAATAAGCTCCCCAAAGCGAAATCTCGTCCTAATCCAATAAATTAGGTCTATTTCCTTCTGGTTTAACTCTCCCAGGTCTTTAGGTGTTATCTTTTGGTTTTTCTCTTCCATCTAAATTTATTTTACTTAGGATTTGGTCGGCCTGAAGTAATGTTCTATCCGATAGGAAAGAAACTCCAGAAATCCATTCTTTATCATTACCAGTCCACAAGAAGCTTGAAGCCCGCTCAAAAGCATCTTCCACATCATTCACTAGGCGCTTACCAACATACCCTAAATCACTAAATTTAAGGTCATGTTCAAGTAAAACCGCTTTTAGTTCCTGGATAACATCTTTATATCTAGCTTCCCTGAGCGCGGTAAAATCAGTTGGAACATCTTTAGTAAGTCTTTCAAAATCGGCTTTAGGCATCGTCTCTGGAGGAAGATTTGGTGCCTCATATATTACTTTAACAATTTCGTTTCCCTTAGGAGTTTTATAAGATTCAATTATCGCCGCTGAAACTTTATGTGGTCCGAGATATTTATTTTCCATATTAGAAGGCATTAATAAATCTAATATCAAGTTTTATTTTACGACCATCTTTAAGTTGCATTGTCCAATACTGACCATTTTCATTTTCAGACCTTTCCACAACTTCTCCAGACTGAGAAGATGTATTCTGCGCCCAAAAAAGATAATCAACCTCGACTTCTTTAGGTTCCTTTTTCCCTTCATCGAGAAAAAGTTTTATAGTTTGATTAACTGTCAAACGTCCATCACGAAAACCAACTTCATCTTTTCCTTTTGACCAAGCAAGAATTGGTAAATCATTCCAAAAAGAAACTTTTGCTGTCGGAATAAGTGGCCCTTTTTGTGAATCTTCATACTTAGATAGACGACCTTTATCAGAAATGTTTTTAAGCATTTCAATTTCTCCCTCTCTTTTTTTATCTCTAACAACGAGCGCATCATTAGACTCCTGTAATGTTTCAACAGTTTTAATAAGAGCTTTCAGTGTTTTTTCACCGACCTCTATTTTCTTTTCTTCTTCAATTATTTCTGGTTCTTTAGCCATGATATTTATGATTTATGAGTTTTCTTATAAACTTCAGTTGCTTCACGGTCTTTATCAGTGATACCAAGAACTTTTCCGATAGCTCCTTCATTTGGGGTCACTTCTTTTTTCTGATTACCACCACCAGGTACGCCCGTTCCCCTATCCCCCCCTCCAGTAATATTATCCAAAATAGCGGGTTCTGGTTTATTACCAGTAGCTAATTGATAGGCTTTCAACATTCTGTCTTCAACATCTTTCTTAGTTGTAGCATTCGCTCTGTAGCTATCAAACTCAAATTTAATTTTCTTTCTCATCTCGGCATCCCCTTTCGAAAGTTTATCCAGCATTTCAGTTTCCGTATTACCAGCAAACTCTTTCCTAAAATCCTCCAGTTTCTTATCAAAAGAAGCCTGAAGGTCAGTGGTTAATTTTTTAGCGGCATCCCTCTCATCCCTTAACCTCTTTATCTGCTCATCATCCGTTCCCGCCTCGGCAACTTTAAGTTTTTCCTCAAGGTCAGTAACTGACTTTTTAGCAGCATCAAGCTCTGCCGTCTTGTCTGGATTAGCCACTTTAAATTCCTCAACCGCTTTAGTTGCGGCAGCCTCAGAAGTTGTTTTTACTTTTTCAGCGACTTCCGCTTCAGTAAAAACTTCAATGTCTTCGCCCTTCTCGTTTTTTATCTTCATATTTAATTAAGGATTAATTTTAATATCGGCGCCATTATTTTGATTATCAACCTGTTCACTTACCATCAACTCTCCCCAACGCATCAATTCCCGAAAGGCATATATGGTGCCTTTTATCGCTTGGTCATATTCCCTGTCATTCGATGCCTCTTCGAGCATGTCATGCGCTCGTGTAATCATCTGCTTCAATTTCGGTTCGAGAATTTCTTTATATATTCCAGCGACTTGAGATACATAAAGCGCTCTCGCTTCCTTATCTGTCGGAGAGGGGTCTCTCGCAGACACATCAATTAAATCTTTTTTATCAACCATAATATTATTACATCGCTCCCGCCAACGCTCCTGGTGTCATTGGCACACCAGCAGTATTCCCTCGACCTGGGGCGCGCGCACTCCCGCCCGCGGCAGATATCCCCGCCATATCTGGCGACATTTGGGTGCTGGCGAAAAGTTTATTACGGGGTTTGCCCCAAATACGGGCAAATTCTTCTTCGAGTCCTTCTTTATTTGGGACAGAGCCAAGTTGCATGAGTGAGAGCATGTCCGCTAACATTTCCTTAAACATTGTTTTAAAGAAAGGAGATGATTCGCGTTCCTTACTATTTATAACGACATACCAAAGAATTCCAGCCTTTCGAAGTTCCGTAGGATTAATATAAATTTGTCGGACAGGAGTTCCTCTTGCTTTTTCAGTAACAAGTTCCAAATCTCGAATTGATTGAGCGTCAGGAAGTTTATCATCCTGCAATATTACTTGTCTTTCGCCAGGCCCTTCTCCTGGGATAGCGGTTTCGCGGGTGACTTTTCTATAAGAATTTACAAGTTTTCGCGCTTCTTCAACCCCCATAACTTTAGTATCGACTGGCTCGAACCAATTATCTAAAATATTATATAGGCGAAGTAACGCCAACTTTTTCTCAAGTAGCATACAGGCCGCGACAGTGAGACCAAGAGTTAAGCGAGCTTGCCTCTGTAGTTCCAAGACCTCAGTCGCGGTTTGCTGAGCGCCACTTTTTTGACCAGTAAATTGTTCCGAAACAGTAGACTTATCTATAAGCTGGTTCATTTTATCAAAGAAGGCCGTCTCTCCAGCTGTAATTCCTTGTACTTCGTTGCCCGCAATCGGAGTAAGGGAACCAGGGTCTATTCCCATTGAGATACGCCCAGGAGACAACACTTTTCTATCTATCACCCGACCAGAAGTATTAACATATGCGGGAGTGAAACTCTTACGTGTCTTAAGAACAAACAACTTTAACATCTCATCAAGAATCGCTGAAATTTCCTTAACCGAACCAGAAGAAACAAAAGACGCGCCAAAGGCGAATTTATCATTAATGATTCTAAATACCTGCTTGGCAATATTGTATTCTCCGCGAGGCGAGACTGCCGACAAAGGAAATCCGACTGGTAACATTAAAACTCCATTGATGACTATTTGGAATTCATCCGATGGTTTAGCTTGATATAAAATAATTTCTACCTGGTCATCTTTAAGGTCTGTCAACCGCCACTTATTATCAAAAATAGTTTTTGGGTCACTAGCATTAATTAATGGAACCCTACCCTTATGCACAAACTTCCAGTTCTCAAATTTGCCGTAGCGCGCCTTAGCATCGTCATAGTTAGTTTGAATTAAAACAAAAACATCTGGCTGATTTTCCATATGGAACTTAGTGAGGTCTCCAAGAAAAACATTCGGTGTATATAAAATAGTTCTGGATGGACCTTCAAAAACCAATTCAAGGGCATCGGTATAACCCGCAAAATCTTTAAATTCTCCCTTATATTTTTGTTTGAGAATTTTTTTAGTCTCAAATTTCTTGACCCATTCTTCCTGAACAAAAACAGTTCCCTGTTTTAAGAGTTCGCGCTGGCGCGATAATTTTTTCTCTTCGTCTCCCCCACCATCCGCCCCGTCTCTGATTTCTGTATCGTAAATAATATCTTCCAGGGCTTGTCCAAGCGCTGTCACCTTGTCATTATTTTTATCAAAAGCAAAAACCTCTGGTGAAAGATTTAAATTATTTATATGGGACAAAAGTGAATCTAGTTTTTGTTCAACGGTTCCAGCACTGACCACGACATCATCAGGATTTTTCTTTGGGTCAAGATGATGGGTATTGGCAATTTTTTCGTTGTCTTCGTAGTATTTATAGCGGGTAATATTATTAAGTTCAGGGAATGATTGGTTATTTAATTGATAAATCCTTTCCAATCGCGCCTGTAAAAAACTTAAATACGCCCTATCTTTATCACTATAAATACTAATCACGCTCTCTTCGGATTTTTTTTCCTTATCAAGAGGATTTTCTGGGATGGCTTTTTGAGTGATGTCTAATACTGGAGGCATTTTTTTTTATATTAGCATTTAATATATGTCAAGCATATGTTTTTCTGTGGATAAAGGTAGGGTGTTCTATTCCCCTTCTTAGAATTACACCTTCTACAGCGCGGTAAAATATTACTAATCAAATCATTTCCTCCCCTAGAAAGCGGAATAATATGGTCTTTTTCGATATTTTCAGTAGTTTTGCAATCCACACATTTCCCCTTATTTTTCTTTAAAAGCTCAAGCCATTCTTTATCAGAATGATGTTCTAAAATACTCAATATTGCCCTATTTTTATATTTCTGAATTTTAGCATTATGTTTAGCTTTCGGAGTTTGCCAATATTTTTTATATGTTTCTTTACACCTCTCATAAGATTCTCTTTTCTGTTGAAGAATTTTTTCTCTATTTTTTAATTTATATTCTTTTACTCTTGTATTTTTATTCTCCTCATACCATTTTTTACAACGAATAATAACTTTTTCTCTATTAAGAATATGCCATTCTTTTTTATATTGTTTTATTTCTTCTTTTGTTTTCATTTTGAAAAAAAAGCCTGGTCTTGTTCTTTAATAGATTCCCCATCAAGAACTAAAATTTCATCACGCCACAATTCACCCAAAAGCCTCACTGGGTCAGCAAAGTGTGAATTATCATCATGACGTGGCTTATCTTTAAAAGTACCCAACTTATCATCAAATTCTCTACGATAATTAAACAGTGCCTCGTGAAGTCTCTGGCACTTTTCTTCGTCAAATTCAAATTTATAAAATAATTGTCGCACTCTCTCTATTCCATCTTGTATGGGGATTTTAGTACCAACGCGAATATTTCTTAATCCCAAATTATAAAGACTTTGTTTCCTGGAAACACCAGTACCAAGTTCTTTAACTTCAATATCGTGAGGGAAATGATGCGTCCCATATCTATAACCAGAGTTTTCTTTTTTATCCTTTAGCCAATCATAATAATGTGAAAGGGGTTGGTTTCTACTCCAGTACATATCTATAAAACGAATTTTCTGATTAATATTTTGAGTCAAAAGAATAACAGTAAAATCATTCATACCGAGGTCAAACCAAGTATCAACTGTTTTCATTGGGTCGCACGGTAATGGCTTAATTCTATTTTCTAAATAAACTTTCGCCATCTCCCGTGCGTAATAAGAACCCTCGACATTTGTTTGAAAACATTCATCAAGCATTGACGGATATTCCGAGAAAATCTTGTCCTTCATTAAAACTTTTTTCTTGACATACCAATTTTGTTGCTCGGTATCAAGAACAATCCCATGCTTATCCTTTAACATTTTAAAATAATCCTGAAGCTCCTGTGGAATAATTACATATCCTGAAAGCCTATACTTCGGGTCCACCCACCATGGGAAAAATATTATTTTAAAATCAAACGGGGTTAACTCCCGTCCTTCCTTCCGCGCCCTCTCGGCATCCATGCAAAAATTATAAAAATATCCCTCTCGGCCAGCAGCGGTAGACTCAATCGATACCACATTCCCTATATGCACCGAGTTAATCGCCCCCGTTACAATCTCTTCAGCCTTCTCAGGAAACTTCTGACAGATATACCCAAACTCTGAGACGTGCAAATATTGTATCGTTCCAGAACGAGTGGACATCGAAACGAATATCGTCCCCCCATTCTGCCCCTCGCCCGTCCAAGAAAGTTCATAAGCGCTGTTTGTATTCGGCTCCCCAAGATATTTCTTTAACCACGGGTGCATATTATCCCAGGCGAATTTAATTTTGTTTTTAAAAATCTTTTTCATGTCATCCTGACGGTGAGCGATAATGCCCGCGGTTTTATTTTCCTCAAAAAGTATCGCATCAAAATAAAGAATGGCGTAAAAAGTCGTGACCCCAAGTTGACGGGCTTTTGGAGAAATCATGAAGTACCAAAAATTTTCATAGAGAGTTTTTTGGATTTCTCTATTTTCTGGTTTAAATAAAACCTTTTTTCCATTCTCGTCTTTTATAAAATAAAGATTGTTTAAGCGCCACCACCTGTCGCCTAATTTTTCTACAACTTCTTCTACTGTCATTTGTTCGGGATTCATATAGCTGCGCTATTAGTACCTGATAAAATATCACCTATTTTTTCGACCAATCCTTTTGAAGTTTTTTTAACAACAACAGCGCGACCTGATGTTTCAGAAATAAGCGGGGTGCTTCCTTCTTTACGGATAAATTCAAAAGCTTGGAAAATGACATCATCTCCATTCCCTTCTGGTCTTTTTTTATCACCATATTCATCTGGAAACTTTTTTGAGAGGAGCCAAGCCGCTAGTTTATCATCTCCGCTTCGCGCACGCGAAGCGATAGTGTGGAGCATGTCTTTTTTAAATTCTAATTCCTTCATCCTGATTATTTTACCAATCAGGGGTTCGAGCTTTATATCTTCCTGGAACTTTTTAAAATCAATATCCACGAGCATGCACGACTCTTCGAGTGAGAGGCCGACCTTGGATGTGTAATAGGCGATTTTTTTGACAATGAGAATTGTTTCTGGTTTAAGTTTTTTCCTTGCCTGGTCCTCAAGAGATTGTGAAGCTAATTCTAAAGAATTAGCTTCTATTTCAGTTTGACTGGGTTCGAGAGCGGGAGGGGTTAATTCTTTTTTTTTACCTGCCATATGTGGAAACTATACAATACATATTTTTTTTATCAAAGCCTTAAGGGTGGATATCTGAAAATTTGAAAAAAATTTTGGGGGATTCCTATGAAACAGCCCCCCCTCTAAAACTTAGGGGATGCCACCCTTCCCTTCCATCTTTCTATGAAACAGCACGCGCACGGAACCAAGTACCTAACCATGAAATTTTAGGCGTGGGGGTCGTTCTTTGGGGGTATGGTATGCCCTGTATCGTCTTGTGTATAAAATAACGATTTATAGCCATATTTAGAGTGTCGCACAATCTACATTTTCCGCCACTAAAGAAAAAAGCTATATATAGAGCCATATAATCAACATACCTTATGCGACATAGAGCGTTTCTGTTGTGGTTTCGTGGTTTTCGCGTTCGGGACATAAAGAGCCAAAAGAGAGAAATACCCTATAGATAGCTATATATTCTATAATAGATATAATTTTTTTTTTATTTTTAATTTTTATAATTAAACATGTTTTATAGAGCATATGAAAAACATATATAACATATGTTTTATGAAGTAAAATAAGGATGAAAAGTTTTTCTTTTTTAAAAAATATCACTATCTGGCTCGCTCACGCTCGCCTTAATAGGGAAAATATCCTTATTTTAAGCCATCACCATTTGACAAAATATCATCATTTATGTTGTAGTGGTTATCCACAGATAGATATTTACATATGTATCACATATGCTATATACTTGTTTTATATATGTATTGTATAATAGAATATATATAGAACATATGTAGTCAATATGTTTTTATTAAAAGAACTTTTTAACTGCAAAATAAATATGATTACGAAGTCAAGTTTACGAAGTATACGAAATATCCTCTTAATTGTTGCGTTAGTGATTGCGTTCCTAGTCGCAGTCCATAACGACTACTTAATGCTACAAGGTGGATTTATAAATTAAATAAATAAAGTTATGTTTGTAAAAAAAGACACTATCCTAGATATCAATCATTCCCGTAAAGGGCAATTCCGCGCCATTGCTTTGGAGAATTTTGACACTAATAAAACTGAGTTTTACCCCGTCGCTATCGCTCTTTTGAAAGGTAAACCGAGCGCGGTCCGCGGCTTAAACCCCAATAATATCTGGGTAGCGGGAGACGCCATCCCCTGCCGAAACACTCTCTGTATTATTAAAATAGTAAAAAATTAAATTATATGGAAGATAAAAAATACCTATTAAGAGTTTTAGAGCATTTACGCAAAACAGGTCAATACTTCTGTTTCACGGGAAACGGACAGCTATTGACTGCTGAAGAATTACTAACAAAATTAAGAGGTCATCAAGTCAGTTATGGCGAAGCAGTCAGATATTTAACAGGTAAGCGAGTAAAAGTATAAAAAAATGGAAACAAAAAACGAATTTTTGGTAGTAAAAGACGAAGAGGGTATTTATAGACCATTAGCGGGTATGTGGGTTGATTACGGAAGAATGAAAGGACTTTCAAAGCTTGAAATAGACAAGTTTTTGAAGAAAAACAAGGATAGTAAAGTTGTCAGAGTAAAATTTACTGAAATTAAATAAAATGGAAGTTGCTTACTATAAATATCAAAACACCGATTTATCCGTCTATTTTCGTGGATACATAAAGAAATATCAAGGAAATAAGCTACTGGTAAAAACTTGTGGACAGGTCAGAAAGACACGAGCCGAAGCGTTAAAGGACGCTAGGCGATTATTGAAAATAATTAGTATCTAAATTATTTATCCTTATATCGTATATAAAAAATATATGCGATACATAGGGCAAAGAATTATTATAAAGCCCTAACGCTACACTTTTGCTAGTGGAAGCGTAGCACATTGAAAATTAAATATGGCACAAGAACAAAACGAAAAAGAAGCGTTAAAATATACGCACGGAAATTGTGAGAACCTACAAACAGAAGACGGGGAGTTTTGTAAAGAACATTACCCGTCCGTAGATACATCAAAAATAATCCCCAGTTTTACTTCTTATGGCGAGTATTCGTCATCAAATTACGGGCTTAATTCTATCCGTTTTGACTTGCCTAACGGACTATCGTTTTACTTCTCTTACAGCACGCTAGTTGCTTTCAATAGCGGACATAGCGGATTTATAGTGAGGAAAAATGACTGGTCAACAACAACGGGTAAGCATTTAAACTGGATAGACGGAGGAAGTAAGGATAAGCGTATAGACGAAGCTAGTTTTAACCTAAAACTAGCCGATACGCTAAAACATTACGGCCTTTATGATGAAAAATGCTTGATATGCGGAGAAAACTTGCACGGACAAGTCCGTGTCCATCATCATCACAGGGACGATTGCAAGGAGCTACACGATTGTGCAACAGATACAGCGTGTAAAGGGAAGGGTCAATAGGACTTTAGAGAGCGAATAGGAAGGGCAGAGACCGTTAGCGTCTCTTAATAAGCCGAACCGAAAGCCGATAATACACTAGCAGTTATCGGCTTTTTGTTTTGTCAGAAATTAAAAATAATTTTTAACTAAAAACAAAACAAAACAACATAGCAGGCCATGATAACGGCATTTTACCATCATGAATTATTTTGTTTTACTACCAAAATTTTGCGCTTTATCCAGTCGCTAGAGCGCAAAACATTATTAGTAAAACAAAAATCCTATATGGAATTTGGAATTGGGCTTGATGTTTATTATCTATTGAGCGATATATTCTATCAAGTTGTTTTTGTGGTACAAACAATCGCTATTGTCGTTATAGCGGTGAAGATTATTAGGAAATAAATCTTAAAATGACGAAAAAGAAAATTGAGATTGAGGTAGAAGAACTTTCGGGAAAAGCTCTTCATCTTACACAACATTTAGGCAACGGAACTTTAGGTAAAACAAAGTTTGACGCCTGTTTTGTTTTACCAACAATGAGTTTATTGGTTGAAGTTGATAAGAAAAAGTATTTAGTTGATAGCCAGTCGCTTATCAAAAGTATAATTGATGCTCATTTAAGAGTAAAAAAATAAAATGCCTAAAATAGAACTGATAAATACCGAAACACAATATATGAAAGTAGTAAAAACTTTCACTATAAACGCTTTCGGTATAGAAATAAAGGTTGATAAATGGTGCGAGGATGACGCGCTTTTTAATCAGTACGACAATGATTACGAAATACAGGATGAAAAAAAAGTTAAAGAGAAATTGACCGAAGAGCAGTTGGACGAGTTGGATGAGTTTATTAGCGAATTGGTTATACACTAAAATGAAAAAATTTATAGTTTCTTTTTCTGGCGCGGTGGATATTGAAGCTAAAGACGAAAACGAAGCCCGCGAGAAGTGGTTAGATATGGAAGATGTTGATATAGGCCACGCGGTTGAAGAGTATGACGAGATAAAAGAAAGCGACCATAATTAAGTCGTTCTTTATCCTTTCTGTACCTGTACACGGATTATGGGTGCAGAAAAGGGTATGGAATTAGCCATAGCCCGTTAAATTGGTATCTGCTAGTGGTACTTTGAAAATTAAATATGAGAAATGAACCAGTTGAAGTGATTGAATACAAAAAATATCACATCAATATATACCAAGATATTGACGCGCAATCGCCTGAAGAGTGGGATGATAATAGCGTTTTTCTAGTCGGCTTTCATAGACAATTTTCGGTGAATGTAGAGGGTTTTTCTAAAGAAGTATGTCAAATGCTTTTTGAAAAGCCATCAGATATTTACGAGGAGAGTTTAAGAGAGCGCGTCAAGCAAATTAAACGCGAGTATCACTTTTTCGGCCTTGAAGCGTATATCCATAGTGGTGTCGTACTTGCTCTATCGCGCGAGGGAAACTTTGTGGATAGACAATGGGATGTTTCACAGTTAGGTGTTGTTTTTGTTTCTAAAAAAGAGGCAAAAAACAGGGCGAAAGCCAAAAAACTTGCAAAAGTTTTGATTGAAGAATGGAATGATGCTCTTTCAGACAATGTTTATGGTTATCGCATAGAAGAAACGGATGATAGTTGTTGGGGTTTCTTTGGCGATTATCGTAAAAGTGGATTGATTGAAAACGCGCAAGGAGATATTGAAAATGCGATTAAATTAAAGAATGATAATAAAGATTGTCCGCACGAAGATAATATCACTTACGGAAAACTTGAGCAGGTTGATGGCGAGCCGAGATATAATGTCCGTTGCCAAAAGTGTGGCCGAAACGGGATAATTATGTTAGTAGAGGGTAAAAACGAATGGTATGACTAAAATCCCTATAACCAATGCCGAACATCCCTTTCGCCAGTCGGCCATCCATATCATTGAAGAGATTATTGAGCCATTACTGATGTCAAAATGCGGTGATGAGGATGGACTTAATGGCGAGGAATACTATCGCGTGGAGGATGATATTACTAACTTAATTGCGAACCATTCTTCTAAAAACTATGGACTACGACAAAATAACACTAAAAGAACTGCTGTGCGTCAAAAATGAGACCATATATCGCAATGCAAAATCAATCTTTGAGCAGATGTTAAAGAAAAAGTTTTGCACGAATTGCGGTTATGTTGAAGCCCAGAGAGGTATATATTGTGTGAAGTGTAAGAGAGAAATGACAGGAATAATCTAACGCTTTTCTACCCCGTAGATAACACTACGGCATCAAGAAGCCCCTTACTAGCAGGGGTTTTTTGTTTGCCTAAAATCCCTATCCTAGTAAGGTTATTCTTTTAAGGAAACCAAACCAAACCAAACTAGCGGGCCATGTTAACGCCTTTTTGCAGACTCAATTTAAATATAAATAGTCCTAAATTTGTACTCAAATTTAGGCTCATGTTGCGGTTAATAGGTGTTTATCCACACCTTGCGGTTGCGTTTATTTTAGGATGTGATATGTTTTACATATGTTCAGTGCTATCAGTCGCTATAGTATTTAAGTAAAAATTTTAGCTTATGTTAAAAACTGAAAAGAAAGGAGTTTTACTCGTTCAAGATAAAGAAAAAAATCTAGTTGCTATCGTCCATAAAGATGATGCTACTAGAAAAAATCTTCTTTATATTTGCACTGAAGCTACTTTGGACCAATTCGCTCAAATAATTGAGGGAACGATAGTTGAGGAGAAAATTAATGTAGAAAAACCAGTATAAATATGATTGACTCCATAAAATTCAGATTGTCCATGCGCGGTGTCCCGCATACCCTAGTGGAAGTAGACGGCATAACTTACAGCATTTGTTTTTTTGGTAAGACAAAACTCTATCGCGTCTGGCGCTATGATAATCAGAATGAATTACTTTTTGATATTGCTCTCGAGAACGGTAAACATGTTAGTTTTGAGGATGAGGTAAGAGCTTTTTTAAAAGAAAAAAATATATGAAAAAATTCTATATTACTTTCGGGCAAGTTCACACACATTCCTACAATGGAAAAACTTTAGATAAGGACTGCGTTCTTGAGGTTTGGGGCGAAGACGAAGCACGAGTGAGGACTTTTGCTAATAATACATTAAAGGGAGTGTATGCGAATATATATGACAATAAACCAAATATGAAATATTTTCCACGAGGAATAATTAAAGCTTCATGAACCCAAATAAAGTCATAAAATTTACAGAACGCCTCCTCGAAATGGTAGAGGAAATAAAAGCTCGCAAGGGCTTCCCTACTTTTACCGCTGTGGTTCACGCCGCTCTTATTGAAATGTACACCCGCATGAACCCCGACTATAAGGCCACTCTTCGCCCAGAGTCCCCTGAAGACAGGGTGAAGCGAAGGAAGGCAGAAAAGGATGTCAAGGCGGAAATGGTCAGAAGCGATTCCTTTGAGGTGGTCGCTCTTCTGGGCGGTCAAATAATCACCGAAGCGGGCAAAGAATTCTGTAAGTATTTTACCTACTCTGGCAAGAAACGTTTCGAACAAAAAGTACCTCTTAACATGCTCTCAAACGATTTGGTAATTACTCAATTTCAACCATCGCGTGAGAAGGTCGAGATATTACAAAAGGAGGGGAAGGTTGATTATCAGGTTTAAAATAACATAATGAAAAAAAAGAAAATTGTTAAAGTTAGCTCTATAGAATTGGCATTTATTATATTAATATTTGGAGCATTGTTAATATATTGGCTATGAATTGAATCTCAATCTTGCTCCTTTATGGGGGTAAGAATGGGGATTTAATAATTAATTAAATAAAATGAAGCTTTTATTACTTCTTTTTGGGATACCATCAGTCGCCAGCGCCGATATTACTGAACCTACGGGAACACTACCAGATATTGCTGTGATGTGGATAGTGGGATTGTTTATTTTATTAATAGTGGTAAGTAAATTTTATAAAAAATGAAAATGAATCTAGGCTCAATTCAAATACCGATTAACGCCGCGACTAAAGCTTTTGCAATTTTAGCCAAGCGTGGTGCGGGTAAAAGCTATACGGGGGCGGTCATGGCCGAGGAGTTTCATAAAAATAATATTCCTTTTGTGGTCTTTGACCCGATTGATGTCTGGTGGGGCCTGCGCCTATCGGCCAATGGTAAGGAAAAAGGATTGCCGATAGTTGTCTTTGGTACGGAACATGCTGACATTTCACTTGATAGAGATATGGGTAGGAAAATCGCTCAAGCTGTCGTCCAGGAAAATATTTCTTGCGTTATTTCAACTTTTGGTATTCCTGGTGGTAAGACTGCGGAGCGTCATTTGATTGCCGAATTTTCCGAAGAACTTTTAAGAATTGTTAAAAATCCAATTCATGTTTTCATTGAAGAAGCTCACGAATATGTTCCACAGAGAGTATTCGGTGGTCTTGGTAAGACCTTTAATGCAGTTGCAAATCTGGTGGTTATGGGCCGAAATCGTGGAATTGGAGTGACGATGATTAACCAGCGCGCCTCCACCATTAATAAAGATGTTCTTACGCAACTTGATACACTTCTAGCGTTTCAAAGTACATCTCCGCAGGACCGTAAAGCTCTTCAGGATTGGGTAGAATATCATTCTGCCGAAGGAGATTTTGAGAAATTTATGAAATCTTTACCGCACCTACCGCGCGGTGAGGGGTGGATTTGGTCGCCAGAATTCTTGGGTAAATTTGAGCGTATAAAAATAAGGAAGCGGGAAACATTTCATCCTGACAGAGAAAAAGCTGGTGGTAAATTTACGATGCCTGAATTAAATCAAGTAGATGTTCAAAACTTTATTTCTAAATTCACAGCTTCTCTAGTAAAAGAGAAAAAACCTAAAGGAAAAAGGGTTAAAAGTATTACTGAAGATACAAGAACTTCAACCGCGACATTAAATATTACTATGCCTCACCGCGAGACTCAAGAAATCATTAACCTGCGAAATCAACATGAATCCCAACTACTTCAAAAAGACGGTGAAATAAGGAGATTACAAGGGGTTATTACTCAAGTTCAAAAAATAGTTGGAGAGAACTCCGCTGGTAGTTCCTCTGTGTCAGTTTCAAGTGATGCTGTGTCGCTCTGGCAATCAAAACTCGGCGGTGGGCTGGCTGGAAAAGCGTTTAAGTTTCTTTCTGAAAATCCAAGTCGTCAATTTACTCGTGAACAGATTTGTTTGGCGATAGGGGTTCCCTTAAAGGCTGGCCATACTTCAAACGAGTTTAGTAAAATGATGAGAACGGGTGCAGTAAAGCGAGAGGGTAATTTATATCAACTTAATTCAAATTTATGATTAAAAACAAAAAACTAAAGTGGTATTCCTATAAACAAGTTTTTGGTAAAGACATGAAAAATCCTAAATTTAAAAAGGCTTATAAAAAAGAAATGAAAAGATTAAAAGAAAAAGGTCAAGTTATTTTTTATACAGGCACCTTCCATTGGTTCACCTGTAAACATTGTAAAAAACTAAATATCCTTTCCTCGCCAGACGGGGTTAAAGTCTTAAGAAAATGGAAAAAAATAAAATAGACGAAATCGCAGACAAATTACTCTCCCACGAGGCGATAAAATTTGCCGATAGTGCCATTGCCCTTCAAGCGGCCAGGACAAGCTCAGGTGGTTATCAAGGACCAAGTTTTCGTGAGGCGATAATTTCTGCTTTAAAAGAATATTCTCAACAAAGAGATGAAGAGATAGTGGGGATGGTGGAGAAAATGAAAAGACGAGAGAGGAAAATAACCGAACAAGAATTGACGAAAGACGAAAAAACTTATGATGAAGGTTATAACAAGGCTTTGTCTGTCCTCATTAATAAAATATATGAATTGGAATAATACGGGGAATAAAAATAATATGAAAAAAATACTTAAAAAATTTGTTGTATGGTGTATGTCGAACGATAAAGACTATATTTCTTATGATGATATTAGTAGAGCATTTTGGGTTTTGGTTTTTTCACCAATTTGGATTCCTTTTTATGTTCTTTTCCATATTATCAGATATTCGTGGCGAATTATAAAAAACCCCTTTATTTATCTTGATAACAAAATATTTATGGCAAAAATCAACCTTGCTAGGTGGCTTGAAGATTAAAACTTAACAATGAATAAAATGCCAACATTATATTACACCCCTCCCCCAGACGAAGCCTTCGATGAAATGCGAAAGGCGTGTATTGAAGTCTGGGGTCAA
>Ga0247727_10004634_pt1 | contig 28916 bp, 26 predicted proteins | sample WisWelCaveWW1625_FD_202498 | JGI IMG/M metagenome (GOLD analysis project Ga0247727, IMG submission 202498) | Biofilm microbial communities from Wishing Well Cave, Virginia, United States - WW16-25 | ecosystem: Environmental > Aquatic > Deep subsurface > Groundwater > Cave microbial mat | place...
CAAGCGCGGAGGTAAATGAAACCGCGCGCACGTTGGCGTCGCGGTTCGCGGCGTTGACTTCCCTGAACTGCTCCATGTTTTCATCGGCGCGGTTGAAGGCTTGCACTTCACGCACTGACGAGATGGATTCCTGCAATTCGGCGTTGACGTTGCCAATCTCCTTGCGGCTCGTGCGGAACGCTTTGCGCGCCTGCGCCGAAAAATATGCAGTAGCGATAAACATAAGCGGCGCAACCGAAAGCGATAACAATGCAAACGGCAGACTCGCTGTGAGCATGTTGTATGAAATCCATACCAGTTGAATGATGCCGCTAATGAATTGCACCAGCGCGAACGATGTGCCTTGTTCGAGGGCGGAGGTATCGTTGGTGATGCGGGACATCAAGTCGCCTGCGGTGTGTTCGGAGTAATAACTGAGCGAGAGGTCGTGCAATTTTTCAAAGACTTGCAAGCGCAGTTGACGGATGACGTGTTGCGCCGCCCACGTCATCACGAGGAAGGTGAGACCGAAGAGCAACGCGCCAGCCACGTATAGCGCCGCCATAATCATCGTCAGGCGGAAGAGACCCGCGATGCGTGAGTCGTTCGTCATCTCGGAGGCGACGGGGATGGGGAAGTCGTTCCAGGTGTAGGCTTTGAGAATCAGTTGACGCGTCAAGGTGAGGGAGGCGGGGTCGGTCGTCCCAAGCCAACAGGCTGAAGAAGAATTTTCGGATTGAGTCAAGCCGAAGCTTCCGAATGAAGCGGTTTGTCCTCCCAATGGCACGATGAAACAATCGGTGGCTTGCCCTGTTAATTCGGGAGTCGTCACGTTCATCCAGGTTGAAGCGATGATGACCGCGAGGGCGAGGAGAACCATGTACCAGTACGGCGCGAAATAGCGACCGAGGCGCGCGAGGGTGGCGCGCACGTTGCTGGCTTTGACGGTTTCCTGTTTGAAGAGGTCCTGCCGACTGCCCATCATAGTGTCACCTCGTTTTCACCACAAAGGACACTAAGGTCACGAAGGTTTAAAGATGGGCAAGCCGTGATGCCTTTCCCCTTTGTGTACTTTGTGCCCTTCGTGTTTAAAGATTTTTTATGAGTGTTGTTCATGTTCATGTACCAATATCTGTGAATTATAAATTTCCGCGTAGATGGCGCTGTCTTCCATCAGGTCGTTATGTTTGCCCTCGGCGACGATCTCTCCTTTATCTAGCACAATGATTTTATCGGCGTTGACAACGGTGCTGATGCGTTGCGCGATGACAAAAGATGTGCGCCCCTGCATGAGAACTTCGAGCGCAGTTTGAATTTGCGCTTCGGTGTTGAGGTCAACGCTTGAGGTGGAGTCGTCGAGGATGAGAATGCGCGGGTTGAGGAGCAGGGCGCGGGCGATGGCAACGCGTTGTTTTTGTCCGCCTGATAATGTGGCGCCGCGTTCGCCGACGTGCGTGTTGTAACCATCGGGGAACGACGTGATGAAGTCGTGCGCGGCGGCGGCTTTGGCGGCAGATTGAATTTCATCAAGAGTCGCATCGGGTTTGCCGAAGGCGATATTCTCGCGGATGCTTCCACTGAAAAGAGTTGTTTCCTGCAAAACGATTCCGATTTGCGAACGGAGCGATTCGAGTCTTACGTCGCGCAGGTCGTGATTATCAATCGTGATTTTGCCTTCGCTGGGGTCGTAGAAGCGCGGCAGTAAATTGATGATGGTGGTCTTGCCTGAACCTGTCGCGCCGAGCAGGGCAATCGTTTCGCCTGGGTTGGCGGTGAACGAAACATTTTTCAACACGGGGTCGCCGCCGCCGAAATAACGGAAGGTGACATCCTCGAATTTCACCGTGCCAGTTACATCAGGCAGGGTCATCGCGTTGGGTCTATCAACAATGTCGTTCTTCGCATCGAGAATTTCAAAGATGCGTTCGGCAGAAGCGGAGGCTTGACCGAGTTGCGTGATGATGAATCCGAATTGCGCGATGGGAAAGAACAGATAAATGAGATAGAGCGAAAACTCCTGCCATTCGCCGAGCGTGAGCAAACCCGTGATGATTTGTTCGCCGCCCACATACAATATCGCGGCTTGACCGAGATTCGCAACCATGAAAATCAACGGGAATAAAAACGTGAATAAGCGTGCCACATGGATTTGCTGATTCATCGTATCGTTTGCGGCGGCGCGGAATTTTGTTTCCTGTTCGCGTTCGCGCGTAAACGCTTTAATCACTTTCACGCCCGCGAGATTTTCCTGCAATATCGTATTGAGCGCGGAAAGTTTTTCCTGCACTTTTGCGAACAACGGCTGGCTGATGATTCCGAAAAACACAAACAGCCCAAACGCAATCGGCAAAATCGGCATGGATGTCCATGCGAGGGTCACATTCGTGCTGAACAAAATGATCACCGTGCCTGTGAGCAGGATGATCGCGCCTACAAGTTGCAACAATCCCTGCCCAATGAACAAACGCACTTTTTCCACATCGTCGGTGGCGCGCACCATCAACTGCCCCGTCTGGTTTTTATCGTGATACGAAAACGACAGCGACTGTATCTTCGAATACAACTCATTGCGGATGTCGTACGCGACCGCCTGCGAATTTTTCTCCGCCCAGAACGCCTGTAAAAAGGAGAAGACACCGCGTAACGCGGCGAAGATGACGATGAAGATGAGCGCGTTGATAAGAATCTGCGGCGCGGACGAAACATCCGCATCCAACTGGACTTTGAGTTGGTCCAGCGTTAAGGAGTCTGGTCTACCCGCGGCTTCGAGAATCTTCGGCAATGCCGCGCCGACGAGTTGTTCTGGGATTTTAGTGAGCGCGTCCAAAATTTGATTCGCAATGAATCCGCTCGTCACCGCGTCAATGACATTGCGGATCATACGCGGCACCGCGAGTTGCGCGAGCGTCGCGATGATGAGAAAGACATACGGCAACGCGGCTTGGCGTCCATAACGCGTGAGGTAACGGATGGCGCGTCCAATCCCTTTGAAAGAGGGGCGGGAGCGCGTGCGGGTTTGAGGTTGAGTGAGGGTGGCTTGCATAAAGTCCTTTGGGTAATTGGTAAATGGTAATTGGAGGAGTGGGGAATTGGAGACTCGGCTACGGAGGAAGTATAAAGCCTGTACATGAATTGAGTGTGAACAGGCTGAGATGTATATCTGCTGAATCAAGATTTGGTCAAGGGATGGGATGTAGGAGGAGCGTTAGAGTTCATTTGGCGCAGTAAACCGCTAATCACGGAAATGCAATGATAATTACATCCCCGTTAGCTAACGAGGATGAAAACTCCAATGGGTGGATTCCCTACTATACTGCGCAAGTCGTTTAGTAAATCTTTTATTCACAAGGAGTCAAAAATCATGTTTCAGTTTCGTTCCACCAGGTTGTTCGTTGTCGTATTGGTCGTTTTGGTCTTCGCAACTGCCGCGTTCGCTTTCGCGGCGACCAACACGGTGCCAGCCAGCTACGCCGGTGAAGGCGCCAGCGTGACCAGCGGCTACACGGTCACCAACGTCGCCTACAATCTGAACGCCACCACGCCGTCCAACATTGACAGCGTGACGTTCACCTTGAACGCCGCCGCCGGTACCGTGAGGATCAGGCTTGTGACCACCGGTTCCTATTATTCCTGCACCAACCCCAGCGGAAATAATTGGAGTTGTGCCACGACCTCCCCACAGGCCACCGTCGCTGCGGCGGATGAATTACGCGTCGTCGCCACGCAGTAATCCTCACAGGGTAACGCCCTGCATTAGATGATGACAAAAGACCTGCAGATTCCCAAGGGGACTGCAGGTCTTTTGATTGGAATGTATAATCCTAGTTGCAGAAATGACAGTATTCAAAAGATTTTCCCCAAATGTGTCGGCGGCGTTCTGGGCCGTGACGATGATCGCGCTCTGGCTTGCGTTTGCACCGGCGAAGGCGGGGGGCGCGGCATCCTACATCATCGTCATCGGCAACAGCATGGAGCCGGAGTTCCACATCGGCGACCTGGTCATCGCCCGCGAGACGGCGACGTATCAGGTCGGGGATGCGGTGGCGTATCGGAATGCGGAATTGGAGAGTTATGTTTTCCATCGCATCGTATCCAGCGCGTCGGGACGATACTTGCTCAAAGGCGACAACAACGCATGGACAGACACATACCAGCCCACAGGGGATGAGGTGATCGGAAAATCATGGTTGCTCATCCCAAAAGGCGGTATCATCATCCAGAAAATGCGCGCCCCAGCCAGCATGGCTGTACTGGCTGGACTGTTGGGATGGTTCATTGTCGCGAGCCTGTGGACCAGTAAAAGGAAAGGCAATAATCGCATGAAGAATAGATCCATACGAGAGTGGTTCGTCTCGATCAAACAAAAAACGCGTATCTGGCTTGCTCAAAGAAAGGGTTTTAGCGGAGACAAGCCCTCCGGTTTACTTCAGGGAGGAATGCTCGAAGCCTCGTTCTTTGCGCTGGGATTCATCGCAATCGCATCCGTCGTTCTCGGCATTATCGCTTTTTCCCGCCCCACCACCCGCCTCGCGCAGGACGAAATCAGTTACGAGCACCTGGGCGTTTTCTCCTACTCAGCCGCCGCCCCGCAGGGCGTCTACGATTCAAACACCATCAAGAGCGGCGACCCGATCTTCCCCCGGCTGACCTGTTCTGTGGATGTGACTTTTCACTACACACTCATCGCCGGGCAGACGGGAAACATCACCGGAAAGTACCAGATGACGGCGATCATCTCGGAGGAAGTGAGCGGCTGGCGGCGAACGGTTCCCCTTCAGGAGCCGGCTTCCTTCACCGGAACCACCTTCGGCACCACAGCCAGGCTCGACTTGTGCAAGTTGGAATCGCTGACCCAATCGCTGGAACAGGGCACGGAATTTCACCCCGGCGCCTACACCCTTACCATTGTCCCCAACATCGAAGTGGACGGGATTGTTTCAGATCGCGCTCTGAACAGCGCGTTTAACCAAGGTTTGACGTTCCGGTATGACCGTATCCATTTTTATCTGGTCAGCGAGGAGGAGCAGGACAATCCGCTGGTCGTCTCAGAAACGGGGATGCTGAGCGAGGAGTATGAGGAAGCCAATACCATGTCCCTGTTGGGCGCGCAGGTCGCAGTTTCAGCGCTGAGAATGATGTCCGTGCTCGGTCTGGTCGTTTCATTGGTCGCGTTGGCGATGCTTGGCTTGAAATTGCAGGTCTACTCCAAAACCAATCAGGCAATGCTCGCGCGCATGAAATACGCTTCGATGATGATCGATGTTCAAAACGCGGCTTCGTTTCAGGGCGCGGGCTTGATCGAAGTGAAATCGATGGACGACCTGGCGAAACTGGCGGAACGATTCAATACGGTCATCCTGCATGAAGAACGGGGCAATTCCCACGCGTATTACTTGCAGGGTGAGGGGAGCGCCTATCGGTTTGTGCTGGCTGATGAGGCGGGATCAGCAGTCCCTGTGGAGGAAGCGAACGATCTGGGAGGTGAAGCATGATGAAAAATAACATGCCGCGTCTGTTCCTCGTCATCTTGATCGCACTCATTATGGTCAGCGTTATGAGCGCGGTTGCCGCGGGGATCGTTGTCCCGCCTACGCGGCTCGATGACCAGAGTTTTGCGATCACCATCGGCGACTTCACACCCGCCGACTGTTCGAGCATGTCGTTGAACAATGTGGTCACCGGGTCCGGGTTGATTTTTGGCACCGCGGGAAACGACTTGATCCTTGGCGGCGGTACAGGTGATTTGATTTTTAGTCTGGGGGGAGGCGATTGCCTTGTCGGAGGCGGCGGGGACGATTTTATGTTCGGCGGCGGCGGCACCGATGTTTGCATCGGCGGGCCGGGGAACGATTCGTTCAATCAGTGCGAAACGCAGGTTCCATAAGAATGGGTTTGAAATTCAAAAAGGTCCTGCAGAAATACCCATCCCAATGAATGTGGCAAGGAAATAATCCCGCTCGATAGTTACACACATCGAAGGAGTGCTGGAGAGCGGGTTTTCATTGCCAACCGTACCTGGATTCACCCATAAACAATTCACCTGAAGGGAATAGAATATGCCCAAAGGGAAAGCGCTATGGGCAGTCTGTTTCGATTTTTCCTGTTTGGGATTCTTGTCGGGGCTGTGATCTTCCCGATCTATGCCCTTGCTTCATCCAACTCGGGCTCGCCGGTTGGGGGCGAGGGTGCGGGCACGATCAGCGGGTGGGAAGTGTCGAACATCAAGTACCTGCCTTCGAGCGACCCATCCCGAATCGCCAGCGTGGAATTTGATTTGAACAGCCCGGCCCGAACAGCGTCGGTCAAACTGGAATCAGACGGTGCGATCTATTATCAATGCACGAACACCAACGCACTCCACTGGCAGTGCGATCTTGCCGGCGGCGTTGGCATGGCGGGCGTGGACGAACTGCGCGTGATCGCATCCGACTAACAAGATTTCATACTGTTTAGGGGATCAACGCATACATGTGAGCGTCGTGGCTGGCATTCAATCCATTACTACGAAATATATTCCTTCAGATTATGTTGCACCGCGTACGCCGCGGCTTCGGCGCGGTTGCTCACGTTCAACTTCGAGAGTATGCTCGAGACATAATTTCGCACTGTGCCTTCGCCTAAAAATAATTGTTTGGCAATCTCGCGGTTCGTTCTCCCCTCTGAAACGAGCAACAGCACATGCTTCTCCTGCTGGCTCAAGTGCGAGAACGCCGACGCCTCCTCGTTCTTCCCCGCGCGCCGCACCTCCTGAAAGACGCGCTGCGTCACCGCCGGGTCGAGGAGCGCCTCGCCGCGCCCCACCGCTTCGAGCGCCTTCACCAGATCGTCGCTCCCGATCTGCTTCAACACATATCCCGACGCGCCCGCGCGGATCGCGGAGAACAGCATCTCGTCCTCCCCGTACGAAGTCAGCATGATGACTTTGATCTTTGGGTGCTTCGTCACGATCTGTTCGCAGGCTTCGATCCCCGACGTGCCCGGCAAACGGATATCCATCACCACCACGTCCGGTTTGAGCAGATCCGTTTTTTGGATGGCTTCGCGCGCCGAACCCGCCTCGCCCACCACGTCGAACTGCGGGTGCCGCTCCAGCAGTGAACGCAATCCCACGCGCACCACCTCGTGGTCGTCCACCAGCATGACACGTTGTTTGACAGTTCCTTTTGGCATGTGAGAATTTTACCCCAGGATGACGATCCGCTTCGCCCCGACGGGGAAATTGATTCCAATCCCGATGCGTTTTCTCCCCTATAAAAGAGTAGAGCGGGATCGTCTCCCGCTCTACAACGCTTTTTGTCTTTTGTAATCCACGAAGCGATAGCCCACGCCGCGCTCGGTGAGGATGTACTTCGGGCTGGCAGGGTCTTTCTCGAGTTTCTGCCTGAGGTAATTGATGTAAAGACGGACGTAATGGGGTTCGTCGCGGTATTCGTAGCCCCACACTTTCACAAGAATTTGGTCGTGCGTCACGACCCATCCCGCGTTCTGCACAAGATGATACAGCAGGCGGTATTCGGTTGGGCGCAGTTTGACGAGTTTGCCTTCGAGCCACACTTCGCGGCGGTCGAAATCGATCTTGAGTCGTTCGTCCACTTCGATGATATCGTGCATCGAACCGCTCGCGCCCTCGGTGCGGCGGATGACTGCTTTCACGCGGCTGACCATTTCACGCGGGCTGAACGGTTTGGTGATGTAATCGTCCGCGCCCAGTTCGAGTCCGCGCACCCGGTCATCCTCCTCGCCTTTGGCAGTAAGCATGATGACGGGAACAGTACTGCCTTCGCGGATGGTCTCGAGGACTTCAAAACCATCCAGGTCGGGCATCATTACATCGAGCAGAATTAAATCGGGGGTTACGTCGCGTATTTTTTGGATCGCCTGTTTGCCGTTAAAGGCTTCCGTCACTTGAAAGCCGTCGTGCTCCAGGTTCATGCGGATGAAGCGCACCATCCGCTCCTCATCATCCACCACGAGGATGCGGCGGCGGTCAAACTTTTCTGGCATGTTATTCCCTCACGAAGCCGATCAGGCTTTCCTCTTCCTGGCTTTCGAGCACTTCGATCAGCCCGATCTTGTCAATGGGCCAGATCACCTTGACCACGTTATGCTCGAGGTAATGGATGTCCTTGCCATCGCGCAGGCGCGGGTTGTTGACAACAATGATCGTGTCGGCGGGTTTGGGAAGTTCATCCACTTCGCCAAGGATGGAGGATTCACCTGTAATGTGAAGGATGACAGTGTATGCCATAGGTATTACCTTTCCAAAATATTATTCGATTAAATATTGCGGAGGAGGATCTGGAGCTTAAGTTTGCCGAGCGCAACAATATCGCCGTGATTTAATGCCTCTTCCATGTGAGGGGTGAGACGGCGTCCGTTGAGATAGGTGCCGTTGGAGGAGCCGAGGTCCATCACCATCACCTGGCTTCCATCGCGTTTGACCACTGCATGCAAGCGCGACACGCCGGATGCGTATGCCTGATACGGCGTCAGGTCAATATCTGGCATGATGGGTTGCCCCTCACTGAGGCGCCCAAGTGTGAATTCATTACGGGAGGCAAGCGGGAGGATCTTTCCGCTGTCCATCAGGTGCAGGGAAAGCCAGCTGTTGGCAGGAACAGAATCCACTTCAGGGCGCGGGGCTTTCCTCCGCAGTTCCTCCGAGATCTGCTCATCGGTAATTGCCTCGGTGGTCAGCGTTTGTATCCCATCGAGTTGCGCGCCGCATTCAACACAGTACACGGTTCCTGAGAGATTTTCATGTTGGCAGTTTGAACAGATAATCATTGGACCAACTCCTTTTTTGGCGGCGCAAGAAACAAGGCGCGTGTGCCATATTTCATCTTTTTCGTTCCCTCTTCAGAGAGGGTATGTTGTTTTTGCAGGTATTCCACTTCCAGCAGGATGGTTTGCGCCAAACTCCGTTCGCCCTGTGACAGCAAATTCGAGGCGAGTGTTTCGAGTTGCCGTGTAGCGGTATCTATGTTGCCTTTCTCGATTTCCTTACGCGCCCGCTCCTGCATACGATACAACATGAGACGCGATAGGGCGTGGACAATTTCGGGGGGCGGCGTATCAGTCTCGGATGAGTCGGAGATGGAGCGCCGCAGGCGCATCCGCAATGGAGGCATGGGCATCGGATGTGAGACGATGGAGACTTTGAGGGCGCCATCCATAAATTCGATTGTGTCTGATTTTACCGCTTTTGGCTGAATAATGTATTCAAAAATGACGCGAGTGGAAGTATCCTGCAATATTGAGCCGAGGCGCAGTTTGGCATCCACGGGAATCGGCGAGGGGTCGGGCTGGAGGCGGAATACGTAGGAAAGTTCCACGCCTTCTGTCTGGTTTATTTCCATGGTTACATCTTCCGCGAAGGTTTGGGCGAGGGCGTTAAATTTTTCGAGCAGGAGACGCCTGATATCCTGCGGCTCGGCAACGTAGGCGCTGGCGGCTCCGGTGCGGGTTGAAAGGACATCGAGAAAAATATCATTCCATTCTTTTCCGATCCCCATACTGCTGACGCCTATTCCCTTTTCGGCAAGTTTGGAGGCAAGGGCAAGGCATTGTTGCTCATCGCCATACGTGTGACCATCGGTGAGGAGGATAATATGGTTGATGCGTTTGGAATCAATACTGCGCATCACTTCCTTTACCCCTGCTTCGAGTCCCTGATAAATTTCTGTCGCTCCGGAGGGTTGGATCATTTGGATGCGCGCTTCCAGGCGCGAACGCTCCTGGTGATATGCCGCGGGGATGATCACATCGGCGCGGTCACTGAAAGTGACAACACTTAGTATATCCTGAGGTCTCAGGCTGCGAAGTACCTGAATGGCTGTGGCTTTGACTACGTCCATCTTCTCCCCTTTCATGGATGTGGAACGGTCCAGCACAAGCGCAACATTGAGCGGAGGAGAAGGCGACTTCCGGGCTTCCGGCGGCGCCTGCAATTCAACAATGACATATAACATTTGCGGCTCATTGAGCCTGACCAGGCTTGAACGGCTATACAGGAACCTGTATTCGTATGGAAGCGCAGGTTTTTCTTCCACAGGCAGAGTGGCGTCATATTGCGCGCGGCGTTTGGGATTGGATAAAACTTCGTACGCCTGTTGAACCCCTAAAAATAATTCGGTTTCCCCCGCGGCTTTGTTTTTATCGGGATGCAGTTTTTGCGCGGCTTCAAAATAAGCGCGCTTGATCTCCTCTTGCGAGGCGGCCCGCGATATGCCAAGAAGAGCATAATGGTCCCGCTGATCAGGCAACATGGCTAGCCAATTAATTGAGCAAGAATCACGCTGATGTTATCGGGACCGCCCGCCGTATTCGCCGCGGCGACAAGATTCTGACAGGCGCGTTGGAGATTGGGCGCATCAACAATCGAACGGACGATATCCTGCTCGGCAACCACGCCCCACAAACCATCACTGCAAATCATTAAATATCCGGGTTGCGGGAAGGCAATAGTAAAAATATCCGGGTCCAGGATTTCGCCCTGACCGAGCGCGCGATATAGCACATTCCGATGCGGATAATTCACGGCTTCCTCAGGGGTGATATGACCCAGTTCCTCAAGACGTTTTACAAGCGAATGGTCGCGCGTGATCGGCTCGATCCTCCCATCCGGGAAGACAAAATAGGCGCGGCTGTCGCCCACATGAGCCACAGTGATCTGTTGCCCAAGCACGAGCGCGGCAGTCAGCGTGGTTCCACTACCCGGGGCTTCGCGCTGGATCGCGCGTTGCGCTTCACCAACCGCCGCGATCATGATTTCCTGGAACGATTCATCCATTGTGTCTGTTTTGACCTGGAAGAGATAGGGATGGAATTTTCGCAAAATGAATCCGGCTACAGAACGGATCGCGGCATTACTGGCGACTTCCCCGAATTGATGCCCACCCATGCCGTCTGCGATCACATAAAGACCGAATGGCAAATTTCCTGAATTGCCCGCCATGGTGGTCGTCATGGCAAGCAGGCTGTCTTCATTCAATTCCCGTTGCTTCCCTACAGATTGTCCGCAGGCGGCAACCAGTTGCTGCAGATCAAATCGCGGATTCTGGTTAGAAACAATCGCCTCGATCTGCTGTTCCGTGAGAGGAGCAGTGTTCGCCACATCCTTGCTTTTTGCCGAGGGTCTTTTATTACGAAACAACCAGCCGAAAAATTTATCCACAAGGACTCCTTCTCACGCAAGCAACGCATACATTTGATGATCGGTGGAACCGATGTAAACAATATCGTCATACACCAGAGGCGAGCCGGTGATGGCTCCTTCTGTGCCAAATTTCCAACGTAAACGACCCGTGCGATATTCCAGGCAATACAAGTTGCCATCCACAGAACCACAATACAGTGAATCTTTATAAATCACCGGCGAGCCATTTACCTGATGTTCGGTTCTGAAACGCCAGACCTCTTTGGAACTTTTTGCCTCCACAGCATAAATGAATCCATCCGACGCGCCGACAAAAACCAGATCATCCATCATACAGGGTGTGCTGATGGATGCCTTGCCCAGGCGGTAACGCCAGATCACCCAGCCATTGCGCGGATCGAGCGCATAGAGCGTGCCATCTACAGATGTGAAATATAACGCCTGGCCTCCTCCAACTGTGGAGGAGGTGATCGCCCGCTTGGCATGGAAACGCCATTTCAACTCACCGCGAAAATCCACCGCATAATAATCGCCAGTCTCACACCCCGCATACACAAGATCGTTCATCACGAACGGAGTTGAGCGGACCGCATCCGCCGTCTCAAACCTCCACACCATTCTGCCCGAGTTTAAGTTGATCGCGTGAAGATATTTATCGTCGGAGCCGACGAATATGTGTCCCTCCGCGATGCGCGGGGAAGAACGAATGGGACCATCGGTGAAATAAGTCCACACCACCTTGCCTGATCGCGCGCTAACAACGTGCAGGCGTTTGTCTTCGGAACCAATAAAAACATTGCCTTCATAAATTGCAGGGCGGGAAACAATGCCTCCGTCGGTTGGGTATTTCCACTGGAATTTCCCATCCGCCGCGTTTAATGCATAAAGATTATTGTCGTATGAACCTACAAACAATGTTCCCTGAAAAAACGTTGGCGTGCCGCGAATCTCATCTTCACACTTAAACTTCCAAAGGGGTTTGATCCCGCCGGAGTTTGTAATTGGATTGGTTTGTGAACTCGTGCGCACGGGCGCGCCGGTCTTGCGTGCAACCGCCGTGAGCGCCTGTTTCATATCCGCCGCAGTATGGAAACGACTCTCAGGGTTGTATTCCAAAGACATGTTGACGACCGCTTCCAACTCAGCCGAAACGGCGGGGTTGATGCGGCGCACGGGACGTTCGGCAAAAGAAAAGGGCGGCTCAATGCGGGGGTCGCGGCGCGTCAACGCATGGTGGATGGTCGCGCCCATGGCGTAGATATCTGCGGAGGGCGTGGCTTCGCCGCGATACTGTTCGGGGGGGGAATATCCCTCGGTTCCGATCATCGTCCCCTTGATCCCGGATTGAAACGTTTTGGCGATCCCAAAATCCACGAGCATCACATCGCCGTTATGATTGATCATCACGTTCGACGGTTTCATATCCCTGAAAATGATCGGGTCTGGTTTGTGCCTGTGCAGGTAATCGAGCACGTCGCATAATTCGACCGCCCAGCTCAACACCTGATTTTCGGGAAGGAATCCGTTTGTATCGGTGATGATCGCTTCCATATCCTTGCCATGGATAAAATCCAATACAAGATAGGAGCGGCTATCCATCGTGAAGTAATCATTGATGCGCGGGATGGATGGATGGCTGAGAGTGGCGAGCATATTGGCTTCCCGCTCAAAGTTTTGCACGATGGTCTGCCGCACAAGGGGATCGGGCGCGGTATTGATCATTTCCTTCACTGCCACCAGTTTGGTCACACTTGGGAAGTGCATGTCGCGGGCGCGGTAAACCGACCCCATGCCGCCAACGCCAATCACCTCCTGAATCGAATAGCGATTGGCAAGCGTTACGCCTGCCTGAAGTTGACGCGGGGTGGAAGAACCTTGATCACCCCGATCATCGGACAACTCAGGGAATATTCTTGTTTCCAGAGCATTTCTCCAATTTTGGCAAATTATAGTTTGCAGTGCTTTGTTTGACAACCACCCAAACGCTTTTGCTTTCAATTTCGTATACCACGAGCCAGCCTCGGGTGGGTTTCCCTTGCGGCGAACCATATTCCGCGGCACAATACACCGTGTGAAAATCCTGGCGGTGAGCGATGAAGTGGTTGAACGCCTCTACAGTCTTTGCGCAGGCGGTCACTTTAACGACATTGAATTGATTGTTGGATGCGGAGACCTGCCCTACGCCTACCTCGAAAACCTGGTCGCCTTTTTGAACGTGCCTTTATTTTATGTGCCCGGAAACCATGACCCAGACTACAATCCTCAAAATGCGCTTGCCCACGCGGAAGGCGGTTCAAACCTGGACTTGAAACTGATTCGCCATAAAAAATTCCTGATCGGCGGCTTCGGCGGATCCATCCGATACCGCCCCGATGGAACAAATCAATATTCGCAGGCTCAAGCATACCTGCGAGCCTTTCGGCTCCTTCCTCGATTATCATTCAACCGCGCGAACTACGGGCGCGCCCTCGACATCCTGATCACCCACTCGCCTCCGTTCGGAATCCACGATGAGGAAACGCAGGCGCACCGGGGATTGAAAGCCATCAACTGGCATCCGAAGAGGGCATCCCTCTCCAGCCACCCGAGGAAGCCGCGCGTGATTTTTTCGGAGATGAGGATGAAAAGCCAGCGCGGAAGATAAAAAAAGTAAAAAGCAAATCGCGCAATATGGAGAAAAAGAAAAATGACATCCCAACACCTCCTCGCTGGAGTCTACGCCGCGGCAGTGACGCCAGTCAATCACGATTCAACATTGGACCTTGAGGCTGTTCCCGTTTTGATGCGTTTCCTCGCCTCACGCGGATGTCACGGCGCGGTTCTGTTCGGTACCACCGGCGAGGGACCCTCGTTTTCGCCCTCCGAACGCGAAGCGCTGATGCGCTCCGTGCGCGCCTATCGCCATCAACTTCGCGGTTTTCGTTTGATCGCCGGCACAGGCACTCCTAGTCTTTCCGAGACTATTGACCTCACCAAACTCGCGTTCGATCTCGGCTACGACGCGGCGTTGGTCGTGCCGCCGTATTACTTCCGTAACGCCACCGACGATGGCTTGTTCGCGTGGTTCAGTGAAGTGATCAAGAAAGCCGTTCCTTCGGATAAATATCTGATTGGCTATCACTTCCCCAGCGTGGCAGGGATTGGGTTTTCCATCGAATTGCTCGCGCGATTAAAAGATACATTTCCCATACAATTCGCGGGCATCAAGGATTCTTCACACGACGCCGATCTTGCCCGCAACCTTGGCGAAAAGTTTGGCTCCGATTTGGTTATATTAACCGGAACAGACACCTATCTGAAAATGGCGATGGAAAATAACGCCGCCGGTTGCATCACTGCTCCAGCCAATTTAATTTCACCTGACCTGCGCGAAGTATGGGATTTGATGAACGCGGGCAAAGATGTTTCAGAAGCACAGGAACGCGTGAACCAACAAAGATACATCCTTGAAAAATACCCACCCTTCCCGCCGACGTTGAAAGCCCTGCTTCATCGTTTGCACAGGTTGCCGCGCTGGGCGGTCAAGCCGCCGCTGGAATCAATTTCATCCGAGATGGAAGAAAAAGTATTTCAAGAATTTCAAGAAATTTTGATTCGTTTTTCCAGAAAATGAATTGGCGGAGCAAACTGCCGGCAATAATATAGAAATGATAAAGCGACAGGAGCGCCCATGTGACGCGCCTGTTTTGTTGTATACTGTTGAAAAACGAAGGTAGTGGCTCATGAGCAAAAAGACCCTTGAAAAGAATCTCATCAAAGTATTGCTTAATGACGGGGAGATGGCATACGCGCTTTTCGAGAATGAACTCGAAGAACATATCAATGAATTCATGAAATCCAAGAAGAAGGACGGGGACGATTATTTCTTCGCGGTGACCGAACACACAAATGATGTTGCCATGCTTTTGATTGACGAAAAGAACAAAGTTCATATCAACGAGAAAGCCCGCGCAGTGTTGAGAAAATATTGGGATAGGTCGTACGAGCACAATATAGAGACCATGATTCCCCACATGGTGGATGAACTGAGTAGAGGATTTTTGTCTGTCAATGGCGTAAAGATAGAAGGTCGGTCATTGCCTGACGGAGGAAAGATGGCAAAGCAATCCACAAAATCAGTTGCGAAAGAAGTGGCGGAAAAGCCGCGCTGTGGGCTGTGCGGAAAAACCAAAAACCTGACCAAAACCGAATGTTGCAGCAATTGGATTTGCGATGACCAGCATAAATACGTTATGTTTTCCTATGCTCATAATAGTTGCAGTCGAAACCACGATCGCTATACATTGTGCAGCCACCATTTCAATGAAGGACATTTTGGTGACTGGAAAACCTGCAAGAAATGCCGCAATGAATTTGAAACCGAAATGTACGTCTATTACGGCACTAACGAATTTAATTTTGAAAAACTGGAGAATCCGCCAAAGTTTGAACCCGCTCGTTGCGCGAAGTGTAAAAAGGTTATCAGCCTGGGATATGACGGTTACTCCATGTATATGGGGAAATATTACTGCATGAAATGCTCGGCAACCATGCGATGATTTTTTGTCTTTGTTCCGTCGGACTAAAGTCCTGCCTCAGTTCGTGGAAGTCCGCTCAAAGCGGACTCGTTGCGCCAGCCCGTGAGGGCTTCCATGCACTGAGCACGGGATTTATCCCTGCGATTCTCCATGCGACGTGCCTGTTTTGTTGTATACTCGAAATAACCCATTTTCAAGGTAGATGCTGTGAGAAAGATTATCTTCCTATTTCTTCTTACTTTCATTATTTTGAGTTGTGGTGGTGTGACGCCAATTCCCACTTCAACAACTGTACCTACACTAAACATAGAGACAACCAATACTCCCAATATAGCTGAGACTAGTGTTACACATCCTGAACTTGAGATAATCACGCCTGAAAATATCCATCGAATCGAGTCAATTGAACGTTGGGGGAGAGGAATGGTATATGGTGTGGAAATATCTCCTGACAGTAGGCAGATTGCTGTAGGAACAAGCACTGGCGTATATTTATACGACAGAATAACGACTCAACAAATTGGATTTATTAATCTTCCGATTGCTTCTGATGTCAAATACAACGAATGTAATTTACAAGAGAAAAATATTGCATTTAGCTCCGATGGAAAATATTTAGCCATTGCAGATGTACATATTAATATTTGGGATTTGTCGACTAACAAATTGTATAAGACAATAGTTAACAAAGTAGATAATCCATCCTCAATTATTACTGAAATAAAATTTAGCCCCAATGGAGATCGAATTGTAACTCTCCAGAAAGATAGATTTGTTGGCTATCCCTGTTACATTGGCTGGAGAAGTTTTTTGATTTATAACGTAAACAATGGGGAGCTGGTATTTCGCCAAGATTTTACTGGAAATGACGAATTCGCTAGATTTTTTCGATTCGATAAGAATGAGGTAGTTAATTTCTTAAATCCTACGACAAATGGCTTGGAAGTCTTAAGCAGTGATCTGACTGGCGGAAATACCATTAAGCAAGAAGTCATTGAAACTAACTATTCGGCTGATGTCGAAGGCTCTGTCATAACATATTGGGAGATGGAGAATAATAAGGTTGTTACAACCCATTTGATTGATTTACTTACGAATAATGATATAAGAACTATTCCCGATCAGGCAACTATATTACCATCTGCTCAATATGTATTGATTGGAAAACAAAATTTTACTCTTGAAACTCTGAAAGGGGATCAAATTTGTTCGTTCTCAAATACATATGGCGTTTATTCGCATAAACTAGTCTCCTTTACAAAGGATGAGAGTATAGGGATAAGCTGGGATGACGATAGAGGAGAAGTAAGGGTTTGGGATTTCAAAAGGTGTCTGGTGTCGGAATCGATTTTGTTTTTTCAAGAGATTGCGAGAAAGATGAAATTCTCTCCTGATGGAAAAAGCTTGCTTACAGGAAGTCTTGGAGGGTATAGTTACCACGTGCTTGATGTACAAACAGGGTTGGGACGCTATACAATTCAAGGAGTTTATGACGCTGAATTTAGCGCAGACGGAAACAGCATCATCGTTCTTGCTGGCGAAACCTTAGATGCTTATGATGTTGAAACTGGCTTGTTACTAAAACCTATCCTGAAAGTAGAAGAAGAATCCCTTGGTGCTTCTCTTATCGTAAGTCCAGATGGAAATACAATCGCTCTTCGAAGAAGCGGGACATCTCATGTTAAAGTGTTAAATTTACAGGATGGCTCTGAAATCACAAATATTTCTGATACCAATAATTGGCAAACTGTATTCAATAAAAAAGGAAATTTGCTAGCAGTAGTTCGGTCAGCAGCAGATGGTACAGAGGTAAAATTTTGGAACGTAATTACAGGGCAGGAATTAGACAATTGGCACGGGCTTCTTCCTTATGGACTACCAGTTGTTTTCAATAAAGATTTATCTATGTTGGCATCAATTGATGAAAACAAAGTTTATTTATGGGGAATACCAGAGTTTTCAATTGATAAAATCCTTGATCCTACCGATATATACGGACAACATATAGCAGGCGGATTAACTTTTAGTCCTGATAGTAAGTTATTGGTTGGCCTCGGCCATGACCCAAATGAAATACTTTTTTGGAATGTTGAAACCGGACAATTCTTATATAAAATTCCCACATCTGAAACATACCTTGAGCTTGGTTACTATATTGATTTAAGTCCCGATGGACGTTTGCTTGCAACAATGGGCAATCATGGCACAATTCAAATTTTGGGAGTCAAGAAACCGTAATCTTTATTGCCCTCTTGACATCCTCCTCCCTCCGTCATACAATCCCGCCCAATAACATACCAAAAACGCTGACGAGGACGAGTACGTTTCAAAGCGATTTCCAGAGAGCCGAGCAAAGTGGTCTAAAGACCATAATTCTGAAAGCAAGGCAAAAGCGCAGAAACCGAATGGACCTTTGAGTTGAAAAGGTGAACATGAAAATAAGTAACCTAATTCGGGAGCTCCCGTTATCGAGCAAGGGTATAACCTCAGTAATGTGAGGCGTACCTGACAAAAGTGACGCTGGCTTATCTTCTCTGTTATCACACAGAGAATTTTTTTAAGACAAACGTTTAACTTGGGTGGCACCACGAGACCTCTCTCGTCCCAACGGACGGAGAGGTATTTAATTTAACAAAATCAATTAACCGCGAAGAACGCAAAGAGCGCGAAGAAGACCAAAAGATTTTTCTTGGCGACCTTAGCGAGCTTGGCGGTTCAAAAAAGGAGTGCTCATGTTATTAGAAGCAACAGCCACTACCCAAACCATTATCCGCGAAATCTCTGCGGACCTCGAAACGCCTATCAGCGTGTACATGAAACTGCGCGGTGAGACGCCGTCGTTCTTATTGGAATCTGTCGAAGGCGGAGAACGCATTGCGCGTTATTCGTTCATCGGTATCAAACCCAAGGCGCAATATATTATTCGTGATAATCAAATTGAAGTAATAGAAAATTACGAATCATATAATCCCGTAGCGAAGCGAAGCGGACGAATTACGAATTACGAAGGCGACCCAACATTTTTCTTGCAAGAAGAAATGAGTAAGTTTAATTTCAAAGCGCAAGCGGGTGTGCCGCGATTCATCGGCGGGTTGGTGGGCTATCTCGGATACGAGTCGGTTCGTTTTTTTGAGCCAACCCTAAAGTCCAGTTTGACGCGCCGCGCTGAGCGGAGTGACTCGATAGGGGAGCGCAGTCGAAGCGTCCCCGATGGAATTTATTTGCTCGCCGATACCGTCATCGCGTTCGACCATGCGCGCCGCAGTCTATCCCTCATCGCGAACGTGCTCGATGGTGGCGCCAGCGGCGCCATCGAATCCGCGAATCGCAAACTCGATGAGATTGAGTCGCGCATCCATCAGCCTTTGCCGCCAGTCGAGAAACGCGATGTGAAAACATCCAGGACGCGCTCGAACATGACGCAGGGACGATTTGAAGACACGGTGCGCGATGCCAAGGAGCATATTGTTGCGGGCGATATTTTTCAGGTGGTGCTCTCGCAGCGTTTCAGCCGCGAAACGAATGTCGAGCCGTTCGATGTCTATCGCGCTGTGCGCCGCCTGAACCCATCGCCGTACATGTTCTTTTTTGATTTCGGACTCGTGGACGACGAATCGCTGTTCATTGTTGGATCATCGCCTGAGATGTTTGTCCGTTTGGAAGGAAGAACCGCTTCACTCCGACCGATTGCTGGGACGCGTCCACGAGGAGCCGACTCGGACTCTGACGCCGCTCTCGCGCAAGAGTTGCTCGCCGACCCGAAGGAACGCGCCGAGCATGTGATGCTGGTGGATTTGGGTCGCAATGACCTGGGTCGTGTGTGCGAATATGGTACGGTGAAAGTCTCCGACTTTTTCACCGTTGAAAAATATTCGCACGTTATGCACATCGTCTCGCACGTCGAAGGCAAACTGCGACCCGAACTCACCGCCTTCGATCTGGTGCGTGCGGCATTCCCCGCTGGGACAGTCAGCGGCGCGCCGAAAGTACGCGCACTGGAGATCATCTCCGAACTCGAACCCGATGCACGCGGCGCGTACGCAGGCATGGTCGGTTACTTCGGCTTCGATGGCGCAATGGATACCTGTCTCGCCATCCGCACGATGATCGGACGCGGCAGTACGTTTAGTGTGCAGGCAGGCGCGGGCATCGTCGCCGATTCAAATCCATCCACTGAATTTCAAGAGACAGTTAATAAAGCCAGTGCAATGCTGAAAGCGATTGATGTTGCAGAAACAAACAGTTAACATGTCGTTGCGAGGGCGCTCTTGCTTTTTTGCCCGAAGCAATCTCCTCATCGAGTTGGAGATTGCTCACTTGCACCAGCACGCAAGCGCAGGTGTCGTCGGGGAGTGCGCCTCCTCGCAACGACATATAATATTCATGTCGTTGCGAGGAACGAAGCAATCCCATTGTAATGAAATGGAGTATTTTTATGGCAGTTGGAAAAGAATATTGTGTTTACATCATGACGAATGCACATAATACTGTTTTATACGCTGGCGTGACCAACGATCTGGCACGCAGGGTTTACGAACATAAAAACGGTTTGGGCAGTGCCTTTGTCAAAAAATACGATGTTCATAAACTGGTCTATTATGAAGTTGGCGATAATATTCAATCTGTACTTGCAAGAGAGAAACAAATCGAAGGTGGTTCTCGTCAAAAGAAAATTAATTTGATAAGCAGTTTGAATCCCGAATGGAAAGATTTGTTTGAAGAAATATCTTAATGACATGTCGCTGCGGGCCGCTCTTTGGTGAAGCAATCTCCAGTTAAGCAGAAGAAGCTCATCGAAGAGCATTCACCACTTGATCGGAGATTGCTTCGTCGGGAAGAACACCCTCCTCGCAACGACATAAATGAAACGAAAGGACAACCCTCATGACAAACCCCAAACCCCGCCTCCTTACAGGTGATCGCCCAACAGGACGACTTCATCTCGGTCACTATGTTGGCTCGCTTGCCAATCGTGTGCGGCTTCAGCATCAATACGAATCCTTCTTCATCATTGCGGACTTGCACACGCTGACAACCAAGCCCGAGCCAGAATATATCAAAGAGATCCCAACCTTCATCCGTGAAACGGTATTGGATTATCTCGCCGTTGGCATTGACCCCGATGTAAGCACGATTTTTGTCCAATCGGCAATTCCAGAAACATATCAACTCAATCTCTTGTTTGAAATGCTCGTCACCGTACCGCGACTCGAACGTATGCCTACTCTTAAAGACATGGCTCGTGACGCCAACATTGACTCCATGCCGTTCGGTTTGCTTGGCTATCCCGTTTTGCAAGCCGTGGACATTCTCCTGCCGCGCGCGCAGGTGGTCCCTGTGGGACGCGACAACCAATCGCATGTCGAACTTGCCCGCGAGATGGCGCGTCGCTTCAATAACTTGTATGGTGAAGTCTTCCCCGAACCAGAACCGATCATCGGCGATGTGCCTTTGCTCGTCGGCACAGATGGACAAAACAAGATGAGCAAGTCTTTAGGAAATGCGATCTATCTCTCCGATGATGCGAAGACCGTTGAAGAAAAAGTTCAGGGCATGTATACAGATCCCAAACGCCTCCGTGCTACCGACCCTGGAACGGTTGAAGGCAACCCTGTCTTCATCTATCACGACGCGTTCAATCCTTCCAAAGCCGAAGTGGACGACCTCAAGGAACGTTATCGCAAAGGGCAAGTCAGTGATGTGGAAGTCAAGACCAAACTCGCGGCAGCCATCAATGCCTTCCTCGAACCCTTCCGAGAAAAGCGCGCATATTACCTCGCGCATCCAACCATTCCTCAAGATGTCCTCGCCAACGGAATCCGCCGCATGCAAACAGAAGCCAAAGCCACCATGGAAATCGTCCGTTCAAAGACTGGGCTATCCTATTCCCTCGACCTCTTCGCTGACGAAGTAGATTTGTTCGGTGAATATGATGAATAATATGTCGTTGCGAGGAGGGCGCTCTTCCCGACGAAGCAATCTCCCCTTTGTTGGAGACTCCACTTGATCAGATTTCCTCGTTTGACTGGAGATTGCTTCGGGCAAAGAACAAGAACGCCCTCGCAACGACATATGAAATGGAGAACCCATGCTCGTCCTCATAGATAACTACGACTCCTTCACCTACAACCTCGTCCAATACTTCGGCGAACTCGGCGCGGCCATTCGCGTCTTCCGCAACGACCAGGTCACGCTCAATGAATTGGTTGCCCTCAATCCAAGTCACCTCGTCATCTCCCCAGGACCTGGCGAACCCATCAAAGATGATGGCATCTCCGCGGATGCGATCAAACATTTCACAGGCAAAATTCCCGTGTTGGGTGTTTGTCTTGGACATCAATGTCTCGCAGCAGTCTTCGGCGGCAAAGTGGACCGCGCGCAACGTCTCATGCATGGCAAGACATCGCAGGTGACTCACAACGGACAGGGCATCTTCAAAAACATTCCCTCGCCATTTGAAGCCATGCGCTATCACTCGCTCGTGGTCTATGACCCGATCCCTGCCGAACTTGAAGTCACAGCCATCACTGCCGAAGAAGAGATCATGGGACTCAAACATCGCGAGCATCACACCTATGGCGTGCAATTCCATCCCGAGTCCATTCTTACGGAACACGGCAAACAACTGCTCAAAAACTTTCTAGACCTAAACATCCCTCCCGCAAAAGGAGAACAATCCATGCTAAAGCCTTTTATTGCCAAGACCATCAATCGCACCGACCTTACCTCCGATGAAGCTGAGCAGGCGATGAATATCATCATGACGGGTCAAGCCACGCCCGCGCAGATCGGCGCGTATCTTGTTGCGCTGCGTATGAAAGGCGAGACCATTCCCGAAATCACAGGTTCCGTCCGCGCGATGCGCGCTAATGCTGTAAAAGTCGAACTCGCCAAATCCGACCAACCTGTCTATGATATTGTTGGCACAGGAGGAGATGGCGCGCATACATTCAACATCTCAACTGCGGCGGCGTTCGTCCTCGCGGGCACAGGGCGTAAAGTTGCCAAGCACGGCAATCGCGCCGCGTCCTCACAATGCGGTTCTGCGGATGTCCTCGCCGCGCTTGGGCTTAATCTCGATCTCACTCCTCAGCAGGTTGGCAAAGCCATTGATGAGATCGGCATCGGCTTCATGTTCGCTCCCAAGTTTCATCCTGCCATGAAACATGCCATTGGTCCGCGCAAGGAAATTGGTCAGCGTACCATTTTCAACATCCTTGGCCCTCTTACCAATCCAGCAGGCGCGAACATTCAACTCACGGGTGTCTTCGCTCCCGACCTCACCGAGCCGCTCGCCAACGTCCTCAACGAACTCGGTTCACGCGCCGCGCTTGTCATTCACGGCGCGGGCGGCACCGATGAACTCAACACCTGCGGCATCAATCGCATCAGTCATCTCAAGGATGGCGCGGTCAAAACTTATGATCTTGATCCCACCGAACTCGGTCTTCCTACTGCAACTGTTCAAGATTTGCGCGGCGGCACGCCCGATGAATCCGCGGTCATGATGCGCGAATTATTGAGTGGGAAATTGAACGGCGCACGTCGAGATGCTGTCCTGCTCAATGCAGCAGGCGCTCTCGCCGCCGAGACAGGCGATTTCAAGTCCGCTCTCGATGAAGCCCGCGCCTCCCTCGACAGTGGCAAAGCCCTCGCCAAACTCAACGCGCTGATCGAGTTCAGTCAATCCTTTGTTCAAGCAACGACTGCATGACAAACATCCTCGCGAACATTCTTGACCAAAAGAAACTGGAGATTGCGGCGCTCGACGTCCCAGCCTTACGCCGCGCTGCCGAACAGAGTCCAACGCCTCGAGATTTTCTCGCCGCAATCAAGCGCCGCCGCTTCGGACTCCGCCCAAGCCTGATCGCTGAACTCAAGCGTGCCTCTCCCTCCAAAGGGATTCTCGCCCCGCACCTTGACCTTTTCCAAGTGGCAGATATTTACACCCAAAATGGCGCGTCTGCGATTAGTGTGCTCACCGATGAAAAATTCTTCATGGGCAAGTTGAAAACACTTCACGATTTACGTTTCACTCATCACTCAACATTGCCTTTACTTCGCAAAGACTTCATCATCGCTGAACCTCAAATCTACGAAGCGAGAGCCAACGGCGCCGACGCCATCCTCCTCATCGCCGCTGCATTGACCGACGATCACCTCTTCGCTGATTTACACGCCTGTGCCCTGAGTTTGGGATTGACCGCATTGGTCGAAGTCCACGACGAAGTTGAAACTGAACGAGCATTGAAGTTGAAAGATGTGAAGTTGATTGGCATCAACAACCGCAATCTCGCCATGTTTGAAGTCTCACTCGAAACCACAGAACGATTACGACCTATGATTCCTTCTGACATCACCGTTGTCGCTGAGTCTGGTATTTTCACCGCAGCCGATGTTGAGCGATTAGCAAACGCCAAAGTGGATGCAATCCTTGTCGGTGAAGCATTGGTAACTTCGGATGATATTCCTGCGAAGGTGAGAGGACTATCAGGTATGAATGTAATTGCGAGCCGTTCTTTGGCAAAGCAATCTCTTAATTAACATGTCATTGCGAGGGCGCTCTTGCTCTTCGCCCGAAGCAATCCCCACTTAATCGGAGATTGCTTTGTCGGGAAGAATGCCCTTCTCGCAAAGACATATAACATTCATGTCACTACGAGGAACGAAGCAGTTTGCTGTTGCAAGGAGATTGGTATATGGCAGTAGGAAAAGAATATTGTGTTTACATAATGACCAACGCTCATCATGCAGTCTTATATACTGGTGTGACAAACAATCTGGCACGCAGGGTTTACGAACATAAAAACGGATTGGCAGCGCTTTCGTCAAAAAATACAATGCCCACAAATTGGTCTATTATGAAGTTGGCGACAATATTCATTCTGCAATTGCGAGAGAAAAGCAAATCAAAGGCGGCTCACGCCAAAAGAAAATTGATTTGGTAAACAGCCTGAACCCTAAGTGGAAAGATTTGTATGAAGAAATATCTTGATAACATGTCATTGCGAGGGCGCTCTTGCCATTTGCCCGAAGCAATCCCCAGTTAAACGGGAGAATCTCATCGAATAGCATTATCTACATAAGAGGAGATTGCTTCGTCGGGAAGAGCACCCTCCTCGCAATGACATGATAGAGAGAGTATGACAAAAATAAAAATCTGCGGAATCAAAACCTTGAACGATGCCCTCGCCGCCATCCACGCGGGAGCGGGTTATCTGGGTTTCAATTTCTATCCAAAGAGTGTGAGATTCATTGAGAAAGATGTCTGTGCGGAAATCACGCCTGTTTTGAAAAGAGAATATTCACACATCAAACTCGTCGGTGTGTTTGTAAATTCAGCCGTAGATGAGGTGAAGAATATTTTGGAATCTTGTTCGCTGGATTTGGCTCAACTCCACGGCGATGAAACACCTGCGATGTTGAGTGCTCTTAATGGAAAGGCATTCAAGGCATTTCGCGGAGTCCCTGCTGATGTAAATGGTTTTGCAAGAAGTGAGTCTCCCGCGTTATTAGTTGATGCCACAGTAAAAGGTGTGTATGGTGGAAGTGGAGTCACTGCCGATTGGAACGGCGCGGCGGAGTTGGCGAAGAAATATCCGTTGTTGCTGGCAGGCGGATTGACTCTGGAAAATGTCGTGGACGCGGTGTGGCAGGTCAAACCCTGGGGCGTGGATGTGGCGTCGGGTGTTGAATCAGCTCCGGGGGAGAAAGATGCGAGCAAGATGAAAGCGTTCGTGCAGGCAGTGCGTGATGGTCAGAGTCAGGTTTGAGCGAGAGTCAGAGTCTCAATCATCAAAAAGAGGAGATTGCTTCGGGCTAACGCCCTCGCAATGACATAATATGACATTATTACCCACAAAATTCGGTCCCTACGGCGGACAATTTGTCCCCGAAACGTTGATGCCCGCGTTGATTGAGTTGGAAGAGGCGTTTGTATCGGCGAGGGCGGATGTCCAATTTCAAAACGAGTTCAACAAATTGATGGCGTCATTCGTGGGGCGACCGACACCGTTGACGTACGCAAAACGATTGTCTGAAAAATTGGGCGGCGCGCAAATCTATTTGAAGCGCGAAGATTTGGCGCACACGGGCGCGCATAAAATCAACAACGCGTTGGGGCAGGCATTGTTGGTGAAACGGATGGGAAAGGGGCGCATCGTGGCAGAGACGGGCGCGGGGCAACATGGCGTCGCGTCGGCAACGGTCGCGGCGTTGTTGGGACTCGAATGTGTCGTGTACATGGGCGTCGTGGACATTGCGCGGCAGGAGCCGAACGTGTTCCGCATGAAGTTGCTCGGCGCGGAAGTGCGACCCGTGACATCTGGCACGCAGACGTTGAAGGACGCCATCAACGAAGCCATCCGCGATTGGGTGACGAATGTGCGCGATACGCATTACCTGCTCGGCTCGGCGCTGGGACCGCATCCGTATCCGACCATCGTACGTGAGTTTCAGTCTGTGATCGGAACGGAAGCGCGTGAGCAGATAATGTTGGAAGTGGGGCGTTTGCCCAATACGGTCATTGCGTGCGTTGGCGGCGGGTCGAATGCGATTGGAGTATTTAGCGGATTTATCAACGATGAGCATGTGGAATTGATTGGTGTCGAAGCGGGCGGAAGTGGAATTGAATCTGGCAAACATGCGGCGCGATTCGGCGACCCGTCGAAGGGACGCGTGGGAGTCATTCACGGCACGCGGACGTATATCTTGCAAGATGAAGATGGTCAAATTGCAGAGACACATTCGGTTTCAGCGGGGTTGGATTATGCGGCAGTGGGTCCCGAACACGCGCTGATGCGAGATAACGAACGCGCCTTTTATACCTCCGCAACGGATGAAGAAGCGTTGAGCGCCTTCCACACCTTGTGCCACACCGAAGGGATTATCCCCGCGCTGGAGTCGTCTCATGCCGTGGCGGAGGTCATCAAGCGCGCGCCGAAGATGAGGAAGGATCAGGTGATTCTGGTCAATCTGTCAGGAAGAGGGGATAAGGATTTGAATACGGTGATAAAGGAACTGGGAGAAAATCTTTAACCACAAAGGACACAAAGGTCACGAAGGTTTAAAGCCTTAAGGCAAAACGAACTTCCCCCTTTGTGTACTTGGTGCCCTTCGTGTTTAAGTTTTTTCAGAGGAATTATTATGAACCGAATCGAAAACGCATTCAAAAATAAACCGATCTTCATGCCCTACTTCCCGTTGGGCTACCCTGACTTGGAGACATCCATTGATGTGATCGAAGCGCTTGCCAAGAACGGCGCGGACTTGATTGAGGTAGGTTTGTCCTTCTCTGACCCGCTGGCAGATGGACCTGTGATTCAGCACGCAACACAAATTGCGCTGGAAAAGGGAATCACGGTCAAGAAGTCGCTGGCGGCGGTTGCAGAATTACGCAAACGCGGCGTGGACATCCCCTTGATTCTGATGGGCTACTACAATCCCATGCTGGCGTATGGACTGGAGAAATTTATCCACGATGCGCGTGTAGCAGGTGCGGATGGATTTATCATCCCTGATTTGCCGATGGAGGAGGCGGAGGAGTTTGAAACTTTGTTAAACGCTGGTCGAGTAGACGGCGATGATCTTCCGCCGTCGTACCGAGACCTGCCGTTAATTCAAATGCTCGCGCCGACATCACCCAACGAACGCATGGAAATGATTGCTAGAAACGCAAAAGGATTTATTTATCTCGTTTCAGTAACAGGTGTGACGGGTGCACGCACGTCCATTTCAGAGGGACTTGGCGATTTGATTGCTCGCGTGCGTGAGCACACGTCCGCGCCTGTGTGCGTGGGATTTGGAATCAGCACACCCGAGCAAGCGGCACAAGTTGGCGCGCTGGCGGATGGAGTCATCCTCGGTTCGGCGTGTGTGAAGACGATTGGAGGGAGTGAAAATCCAGTTGAGGCGGCGAGGGTGTTTGCGAAGAGCTTTAGTGACGCGCTCAAATGAGATTCGGCGGACTAAAGTCCTGCCTCAGTTCGTGGAAGTCGGCTAAAAGCCGACTCGCTCTACAGCCCGAAGGGCTTCCATGCACTGAGCAAGCGGCTTTAGCCCTGCGTCGGCTCGGCGTGCGTGAAGGCGGTTGGGGGGAGTGAAAGTCCTGTTGAGGCGGCAAAACAGTTTGCGGCTGAGTTCCGAAGCGCATTACACAAACACCGCGCTTGAAACTTTGAACATCTTCGCCAGCAATCGCACTTGACGAACATTCAGTTCACGTTTGCCATTCAAGATTTCAGAGATTACGCCTTGCGACCCTACTTCGGAGAGATCGGATTGTGTCATGCTCTGTTCATCCATGAGAAACCTCAATGCCTCTGCGCCAGTGACATCAGGGATGGGATAATGTTCTTCTTCATATGTGTGAACGAGCGTGCCAAGCGTATCCAGCAAACTGTAAAGCGGATGTTTTTCGTTATCGCCAATCTCATCCAGTAATTCATTGAGCCGTTTTACTGCCGCGTTGTATTCACGCTCGTTGCGAATCGTGAGCAGGGGAGCGATATTCATCCAATGGACTTGAAGTTCTTCATTTACGAGGGTCATTCTTTCCAATCTCCTCGGTCATATTCTGCGTGAGTCAGAACATGACGGATATAGACTTTGCCGCGGTTGAAATGGATGGAGGCAATGAGCCTGTATTTGTTGCCGCCGACATTGAAGATAATCCAGTGATCCACTTTATCGGCGGAAGGGAAAACCTGTCTCAATTCGGCAAAACTGCTGAATTCGGTCTTTTGCACAATCTTGAACCAACGCCTCAATGCCATCTGGCTGTCGGGATGTTTCTCCCAAAACTGGATCAGCGTTTTGCGGGTAATGATGTGCACGCCAAGAGTATATCTCAAATTGAGATTTTACGCAAGGATTTTCCTATATTGTCGGTTCGGCGTGTGTGAAGACGATTGGAGGGAGTGAATGTCCAGTTGAGGCGGCGAGGGAGTTTGCGAGAAGTTTTCGAGACGCGTTGACCAAGTAATATATTTCAGATTATCTTTGGTCGTGGGCGAATCGTGTAGTTCCATGTTGGACATGGAACGAGATATTTTATGTTTAGAGATTTCATTTTCTCTTTTGATATTTCTTGACCATCTTTATATTTGGTTTCTTGCAAAACGGCTTTTACTGTTAACCCTTTAGTTGTTTTCGTTCCGCGTATATACGCCAACATTGTGCTTACTGTTTTTAAAGGCTTACCTGCCCAATTCATGCTAATATAACTAAATAACCGATGTTCAACAGGATTCCATTTCGAACAT
>Ga0247727_10004635_pt1 | contig 28911 bp, 15 predicted proteins | sample WisWelCaveWW1625_FD_202498 | JGI IMG/M metagenome (GOLD analysis project Ga0247727, IMG submission 202498) | Biofilm microbial communities from Wishing Well Cave, Virginia, United States - WW16-25 | ecosystem: Environmental > Aquatic > Deep subsurface > Groundwater > Cave microbial mat | place...
AAGACTTCCAGCTTCGGATCCAGGCGACGACGATCCGGGATCTCCGTGTCGACCGCCTGTGCGACTCGTCGTCGACAACGACCCAAGCGGTCGCGCCGAGCTATCTGCTGTATTTCGACCAGCCGCACCTGACGCTCGCCGGACGGCAAAACGCGATCGACATCGCGCGCCAGCTCGCCACCGATCTGGTCGAGAGAGGCGCACGCGCGATGGTCGTTTCGAACGCGCGAGCCGTACAGATCGTCCAGCCCCTGACGGCCGACCCTGCGGTTCTCGCCGCGGCTTTCGATCGGCTCGAGGCGGACCGCCGGCAGTGGGACGAGTACGCCGAGATGGAGGATCGGCGCGTGGCCGAGGTGACACAAGAGCTGAACACGATGAACAACCTGCACCGAGCGGTCGCGCTGGCGCGCCGCTACCAGCAGGAGGAGCGAGTCCGGACGGAGCGAGACCTCAGGCGGCTCGCCGCCACTCTGAGCCAGCTCGCCGAGGCCACGCCTCCGCGGTCGGTCGTCTACTTCGCCGACACGACCCGCGGCAACGCCGGTGAGCACTACCTGGCGTTTTTCGGCCGAGGGCAACGCGTCCAGGAGCCGGTGCTGGGCTCGATGGTGGTCGACGCCGTGACCGCGCAGCTCGCGCTGGACCGGGTGCTGAACGAGGCCGCGGCGCAGGGGGTGCGAATCCACACGATTGAAGCGCGGGGACTGCAGATGGGCGCCGACCTCGCGATCCAGGCGCCGCTGGGGATGGCCACGACCGGCGCCGTCGCGTCGTCGTCGCGGGTGCGCCTGAGCGACGCGCATCGGACCCTCGAGGGGCTTGCCTCCGAGAGCGGCGGCCAGTCGTTCCTGCACGGCATCGGAGCGGCGAAAATCGCGCAGCGCCTCGCCGCCGACACGGCCTGTCTGTATCTCCTCAGCTTCGACCCGGTGGGCTTCCGCGAGGACGAGCCGCTGCGCGTAGCGATCCAGATCCGGCGTGCCGGCGTGACCCACCGCACCCGCGGACGGCTCGTGGTGGCCAGCGCGTCGGCGCGCCTGACGGCGGAGATCCTCCGTGCGTTCGCCTCGCCGGACACGATCCCCGACCCGTTCGAGATCCGCTCGGGGCTGATCCCGACCGGGTTCCGCGATGGCCGGTACACGGCGCTGCTCCAGATCGCCGTGCCAGGGTCCGCACTGACCGGAGCCTCCTGGGACCTGGGCGCAACTCTCGTCGCCGGCGAGAAAGTACGCGGACGGGCGGCGGGCCGGCTCGGGTCGACCGCACCCGGTGTGCCGGCGATCCTCGAGACCGAGGTCGAGTTTCCGGCCGGCACCTACGAGCTCGTAGCCGTGGCCCACGAGGAGCGCACGGGGCTCGTGTCGTCCCGGAGCACCCGCCTCTCGTGGCCCGCGCTCCGAGCGTCCGACGCCGGGGTTGGGCCGATCGCCGTGGTCCAGCCGACGATCGGCGCGTTCGTTCGCGGCGGGGCGACGCGCCGAACGGGCTCCGTGTACGTCGGCGTGGATGAGCCGATCGATCCGACGAAGCCGACCGCAGCGATCACGATCGTCTGCCCGGGCGGTGCGCGCGGCGCGCCGCGGATCGTCGAGCGGACCCTTGACGGCCCGACCGAGCACGAGTTTCCCCCGCAGGACATGACCGGCGAGACGGAATGCGCGCAGCTGCGGGATGTCGTACCCTCGAACACACTGCACGGTGGTCCGTATCGATACGTCGTACGGGTCGTGACCGGAGCGCGCACGCTCGTCGAGCGAGAGCGCGAGATGGTGGTCGTCGGCCCCGCGGGGGAGTCGCGGCCGTGACCGGGGAGGGCGGCCAAATGATCACCCGCTGGCGTGACTGGACGTGGGGGGGCGGCTGGGTTCTCGGGCTTGCCACGGTGGCGACGCTCCATGCCGCGCAGGAGCCCGCGGCACCGGACTCCGCTCCGAAGAAGCTCGATCTCGTCGAGACCACCGAGCGGCGGCTCGTGCAGATCGACGTGACCGCGCGCGGTCCCGCGGCGGAGATCGAGAGCCTCACCGCCGACGACTTCGACCTCGTCGTGAACGGCGAGTGGATCGAGTCGTTCACGGTCGATCGGCTCTGCGGTGATCCGCAGGCCGAGGTTCGCATCGCCGAGGGTCGCGTCGAGGCCGACCGCCCCGCACCCGCGCCGGCACCCGGCCGGCCGGCGACGAGCCACCTCGTGTACTTCGATCAACACCACCTGACGCTCGCCGGGCGGCAGAACGCGATCGACCAGACGCGGGAGATGATCCCGGGCCTTCTCGCGGACGGGAGCCGGATCGCCATCGCGTCGAGCGGCACGGTCGTCGATCTGCTGATCCCCTTCACCACGGACCGCGACGCCCTCGTCGAGACGCTCGACCGGCTGGAGGGCGACCGCCGCTACTGGGACCAGTACCCCGTGCTCGAGGAGTCCCGCATCCGGGAAGTGTTCGAGGTCCAGAACACGCTCGGACAGGAGGCCGCGTGCAGCAAGGCGCGGTTCCTGCAACAACAGGATCTGTATCGGACCGACAAGGCGCTGCGGCGATTCGCCATGATGCTCGGACTGCTCACGGACCTCGACCCGCCGAAGGTCGCGCTGTACTTCGGCGACACGGTCCGACGGGATGCCGGCGCCCATTACTTTTCCTACGTCGGCCGGTGCTCATACGGCGGCGAGGGCCGCGATCCGAGCATGTTCAATGCCGAACACGCCCTCGATCGGATCATCGCGGCGGCATCGTCCAACGGGATTCGTCTGTACACGGTCCAGGCGGAGGGGCTCGTCACCGGCGACACGCTGGCGCTTCCGGGTGTGACCACGGCGGGCGGGCGGTCGTTCAACCCGAATCAACAACGCATTCGCCAGGCGCAGGACGCCCTGGCGGGGATGGCCCTCGAGACCGGCGGACAGGCGTTTCTGAACGGCATCGCGTCGAGCAAGATGGTGACGGCAATCCACGACGATGTGTCGTGCCTGTACCTGCTCAGCTTCGACGGCGCCCAGTTCCGGCTCGACTCTCCGTTGTCCATCCGCGTCACGACAGAGCGCCCGAAGGTCAATCTGCGCACGCGCGGACGTCTCGTCCTGCCGAGCGAATCCGAACGACGCACGGCGCGTCTGCTCGCCGCGTTCGCCGCGCCCGGAGCCGTGCGCAAGGACCTGACCGTGCGCGGGGCGTTGATCCCGCTCGGGTTCGAAAAAGGCACCTACCGCGCGCTCGTCCAGGTCGCCGCTCCCGGCTCCCCGGTTCCCGAAGCGGTGTGGGACCTCGGTGCATCGCTCGTCTCGGGCGGCGAGATCCGGATGGACGACTCCGGGCGGCTGACGATCCGCCAGAGGGGCGTGCCGGTCGTCTTCGAGACCGAGATGCTATTCGAGCCGGGGCCCTACGAGCTGATCGTCGTGGCGCACGACACGACCACGAACCAGCTCGGGACGCTGCGGCTCGAGGGCACGTGGCCGGAGCGCGCCGACGGCCCGGCGATCGGTCCGATCGCGGTGGTGCAGCGCGACGCGGGGACGGTGTTCCTGCGCCAGGGCTCGCCTCGGGTCGGGGGCTCGATGGCGCGAGCGCCGCGCGAGCCGGTGCGGTCCTCCGATGCGACGGCGATCCTCACGCTGGTGTGCCGGGGTCGCGGCAAGGGGATCCTGCGCATCGCGCGCTGGCTCGGCGGCGAAACGGCGACCGAGTTCCCCCCGATGGACATCGAATTCGGCGCGGAGCCATGCGCGCAGATCCGCGACGTCATTCCTTCTGGGACGATGACGGACGGACGGTTCGAGTACCGCCTGAACGTGCTCGACGGGGCCAAGCAGCTCGCGACCTCGACCCAGACGATCTACGTCGTGGACGACGCGAGGATCGCGGCCGACGCCGACGGCTCCTGAGCCGAATCAGGGCAAGGACGGCGCGGTCACGCGCACCGCGACGCGAAACGGGTGCCGGAGCCGCGCGGCCAGCGCCTCGACCGCCGATGCGTCGAGCCGCGAGTCTTTCGTCTCGTCGAGGCGCTCGAGCGCCTCGGCTGGCGCGAGGGGACGCGTAAGACGCGTGGTCGTCATGCCGTCGTACACTTCGGCCACGGCGAGAATGCGCGCGGCCCGTGGCACGGCGGCGCCCTGCACGCGATAGTACCCGCCACCGTCCGGCTGTTCGTGGTGGTGCAGGATCACATTCGCCACGTCGTCGTCGCGACCGAGCAGACGCAGGAGCGCCGCGCCGCGCCGCGGGTGGGTCCGGATCATGGAGCGCTGGCCTTCGTCGAGCGGTGCGCGCTGGTGCAGCACCTCGACCGGCACGGCGACCTTGCCGATGTCGTGCAGCATCGCGGCGCGCAGCAGGGTCGTCGTCTCGTGGTCGTCGAGCTCGAGCGGCTCGGCCATCATCGCGCACAGCGCCGTGACCCGCTCCGCGTGGCCCGGCGCGAACGCATCGCGCCGGTCGGCCCAGCGCGCGACACGGCCCGCGACCTCGTGATACGGACCGATCGCCCGATCCCGCGTGCCGTTCACACCGAGCATCCGGGCGCACCGGCGGCCGAGACCGCGCCAGCCCCCGCCGAGGTAGTCGTCGTGCGTGGGCTCGTCGCTCCCGTCCGCGTGGGTCTGGCCGAGCACGACTCGGCGCACGCGCACGAGCGCGTCGACGCGGCCGAGCAGCTCTTCTCGCTGGAACGGCGTGACGATCCGGTCGACGAGGCGGTTGTCCAGATCGACCTCCGTCACGAGGTCGTCCTCGCGCTGAACGAGCAGCAGCGGTGCGGGAAAGCCGCGCGTTCGCGCGACCGCTTCGGTGAGGATCGCCTGGGTCTCGTCGGCCGGGGCGACGACGATCTCGGGGCGTAGCGCCGCTTCCCGCTCCCCCCAGCCGGTGGTGCCGAGATGCACCTCGACGCGATGGCCGTCTTGCCGCAGCAAGTCCCCGACCTCCCGAACTCGCAGGCGCTCGGGACTCACGACCAGGACCCGGGCCATGACACACCTCCCGCGACGCGAATCTAGGGTCGACGGGGCGGATTGTCACGGAGCGACGCGGGTCGGGGCCGTCACAGCGGCGAGGAAGCCGAGCGCGGCCTGGGCGGCCCAGAACCGGTCCGGGCCGCGGGCCCAGTAGCCGCAGTGCCCGCCCGCCGCCGGGTGCTCGAACCGGATCGCCGGCAAGCGGTGGTACGGCCTGAGCGTGCCGGCCGGGACGATCGGATCGTTGGCCGCCGAGAGAACGAGCGTCGGACGCGCGATCCGGTCGAGCCACGGCCCCGCGCTCGCGTCGGCGTAGTACCGGTCGGCCGACTCGTACCCCGCGTCCGGTGCGGTGAACAGCTCGTCGAAGCGCCGGACGGTGCGCGCGGCGCCCAGCCGTTCGATCCCGGAAACCGCGCGCACCGCCGCGACCTCGCGCAGCTGTCGTCGCAGCTTCCGCGCGTAGTACGCCTGGTAGATCCAGTTGCGCGGCCGCTCGATCGAGGCCGCACAGGCCGCGAGATCGACCGGCGGGTTGACGGTGACGAGCGCGTCCGCGGTGCACTCTCCCCCGGCCCGTCCCGCATAGCGCAGGAGCACGTTGCCGCCGAGCGAGAACCCGACCGCCAGGAGCGGCCGCGCGTGCCCGTCCGCTTCGAGGGCCTCGAGGACGCGCGCCACGTCGTCGCTCTGGCCGGCGTTGTACAGCGTCGTCGCGAGACTCGCCGACCCGCCGCACGTGCGGAGATTCATGCGGGCGACGACGAGGCCCCGCTGCAGCGCGGCGACCGCCGTGTGTCGCATGTACGGCGACTCGGACGAGCCGCCCATCCCGTGCAGCAGCAGCAGCGTGCCCTGCGCTGCTCCTCCCGGCCGGTCGAGGTCCACGCGCACGGCGTCGTGCGGGCCGACGGAGACGATTCGGGACTCGGGCACCGGCGCGTCGCCGGCGGGGCGAAGGAGCGCCGGCACGATCGTCTGCAGATCCGGTCCCGGAAGCCACGGCACCGGGCGGAACGGAGGCCAGGCGTCGGGCAACGGACCTAACCGCTGATGCGAGCCACGACCAGCGTCACGTCGTCGACCGGCGGCGCGCCCTCGTTCCACTCGTGGAGCCGATCGAGGACCGCGTCGACGATCGTCGCGGCATCCTTGTCGCGGTTGGCGCTCAGCGTCTCGGCGAGGCGCGCCTCGCCGAACTCCTCGCCGGCCGGAGACACGTCCTCGGTCACGCCGTCGCTGTACACCGCGAGGACGTCGCCGGGCCGGAGCTCGGCGCGCTGCTCGACGTAGCCCACCTCGGGCAGGATGCCCAGCACCGTGCCCTTGCCGGGAAGCATCTCGACCTCACCCGTCTTGCGCACGAGGATCGGCGGGTTGTGACCCGCGTTGCAGAACACGACCTCGCCGCCGCGCGGATCGATCACGCCGAAGAACATCGTGATGAACCGATTCGCCGGCGAGTGCGCGGCCACGCTGTGGTTGAGTCGTACCATCAGCTGGGCCAGGTCGCTCGGCTCCTCGGCCAGGATCTGCACGCGCGCCTGCAGGTTGCTCATCAGCAACGCTGCGGACATCCCCTTCCCGGCGACGTCGGCGACGACGACCGCGACCCGCCCGTCCCGGTACTTGATGAAGTCGTAGTAGTCGCCTCCGACCGTTCGGCACGGCGCGTTGTGTCCCGCGAGATCGACGCCGTCGACCTGCGGTTGTCCGCGGGGCAAGATCCCGCGCTGGATCTCCGCGGCCTGCGCGAGGTCGGCGGTCCGCCGTTGCTCGCGGAGCTCCATCTCGGCGAACCGCTCGTGCTCGATGCGAATCGCCGCCACGTTCGCCAGAACGGTCAGCAGGTTCAAGTCGTCCGGGGTGAACGAGCGGATGAACGAGCGCGAGTCCACGTAGATCAAGCCGATCACCCGGTCCTCGGTCTGCAACGGCACCGCCATCATCGTCTGGATCTGCTGCTCGCTGATGCTGTGCTGCTGGCGGAACGCTTCGTCGGTCGCGAGGTCGCGCATCAGGACCGACGCCTTCTCGCGGATCACGCGGTCTCGTACGCTCGTGCTGATCCGGAAGCGGTCGCCGTGCACCGCACGCGACACGAGCTGCTCGCCCTCGATGGTCATCAGCACGCCGCGCTCTGCGCCGACCGCCTCGATCGACAGATCGAGGATCAGCTGGAACAGCTCGCTCAGCGGTCGTTGTCCCGCGAGCTCGCGCCCGGCCCGGACGAGCGCCCGGACGACCGGCGTACGGAACGCCTGGCCACGCGAGTCGTCGTCCCGACCCGCGCGGAGCGCGATCTGGAGCGGCGCCGTGGCCTCGCCCGACATCACGCCCTCGAGGCTCGTCAGGATCGTCGCTTCGCGCCGCGGCGCGCCGTCCGCCTCCTCCCCGGGAACGAACATCACGCTCTCCTGGGCCGCCGCGTCGGCGTCCACGACCGAGATCAAGAGGTGCCCCGCAGCCAGCCGATCGCCGGGCGCGACGGGCTGTCGCGCCTCGAGTCGCGCGCCGTTCCGCAACGTGCCGTTCTTGCTTCCGAGATCCTCGGCGAACCAACCGTCGGTCGAGCGCGCGAACTGCAGGTGGCGGCGGGACAGACTCGCGTCCTCCGGGTAGCACAGGTCGTTGCTGTGCGCGCGACCGAGCGTCACACACTCGCCGTCGAGTGGAACCCGCCGCGTCTGATGGTCGGGGGTGACGAGGATGAGTTCCAGTCGCATCCAGCCGCTTCCTCGGGCTCGTCGCATCCGTCGGCGGTCACGACCGCACGGGAGCCGGCGCCGACGTGGCGCTAGAATACCACCGTGCCGAGCGGGGAGCGACGCCCAGCGCGGCCCACACCGAGGGCGATGCCTCCTAGCGACAGCTCGAGCCAGCCTGGTTGGTCGGTCACGATCGCGCGAGCCCTCGGGATCCCGATCCGGATCCATTTCACCTTTTTGCTGCTGGTCGCCTGGTTCGGATTCTACGGTGCCCGCGTGGGACACGCGCCGGGGCTCGCCGTCCTGTTCCTGCTCGCGCTGTTCGCGTGCGTCGTCCTGCACGAGCTCGGACACGCGGCGATGGCGCGGCGGTTCGGCGTGCGCACGCGCGAGATCGTGCTGTACCCGTTCGGCGGCATCGCCCGGCTCGATCGCATCCCGGCGGGACGAGGCGAGCTGGCGATCGCCCTCGCGGGACCGGCGGTCAACCTGGCGCTCGCCGTGTCCCTCGCGGCGGGGCTCGCGCTCGCCGGCGTGGAACCGCTCCCCGGCGAGCGCCTGCTCGTTGCGTGGGATCTCGTGCGCCACCTGACGATCGTCAACGTGGCGCTCTTCCTGTTCAACCTGCTCCCGGCGTTCCCGATGGACGGCGGACGGGTGCTGCGCGCCGCGCTGACCCTCGCCATGCCGACCGACCGCGCGACCGAGATCGCCGCCGCGGTCGGCCAGGGCATCGCGATCCTGTTCGGCCTCGCCGGGCTCGTCGGCGGCAACTACATGCTCGTGTTCGTCGGGCTGTTCGTGTTCGTGGGCGCGATGCAGGAGAACGCGTTCCAGCGCGAGCGCTCTGCGGTGCGCGGGCGGACGGCCGGCGAGGCGATGGTCACGCGATTCGAGACCCTGGCCCCGCAGGACTCCCTGCGGTCCGCCGCAGAGCACCTCCTGGCCACGCACCAACGTGACTTCCCCGTCATCGACGCCTGGCAGCGCGTCGTCGGCATCCTGTCGCGTGACCGGCTCCTGCACGGGCTGGTGCAGCACGGCGGCGCGGGCGCGGTGCTCGAGATCATGGAACGGGAGCCTGCGTTCGTCGCACCGGAGGACGATCTCGAGCGCGTGCTCGAGGCGCTGCGTCGCAAGCCCGGATGTCCCGTGCTGGTCCATGACGGCGCGCGACTCCGCGGGATGGTGACGCTCGAGAACGTCGCCGAGTTCATCGAAGTGTCGAAGCGCGTCCGACCCGCCGAAACCTGAATTCGGGGGCCGCTAGCGGAATCCCCGCCCGCCGGCGCGAGCCAGGCTTCTCAACCGAGGTAGGTGTACCGGCGCAGGCGCTCGCGGTAGTCGGCCAGGAGACGGCGCGCGTCCCGTTCGGCGAGCTCGCCGCGCTCCACCTTGTCGCGCAGGCCGGCGTCGATGCTCGCGATCAGCTCCTTCTCCCGGTAGCCGAATGCGGTCATCGTCTCGGCGGCGACCTCGCCGGTCCGGACGCTCCGGATCACCGGCCGGCCGGCGTCGACCAGCACTTCGGCCTCGTGCACCCGGCCGAACAGGTTGTGCATGTCGCCCATCGTGTCCTGATACGCGCCGATCAGCAGGAACGCCAGGTAGTACGGCTCGCCCTCGATCAAGGAGTGCAGCTCGATCGCCTCCTTGATCTCGCGCTGGTCGACGAATTTCTGCACCTCGCCGTCCGAGTCGCAGGTGATGTCCACGAGCTGGGCCTTGCGGTTCGGTGACTCGTTGAGCCGGTGGATCGGCGTCACGGGGAACAGCTGGTCGAGCGCCCAGTGGTCGGGCAGCGACTGAAACACCGAGAAGTTGCAGATGTACTTATCGTGGAGCTTGGACTCGAGCTCGAGGAACTCCTCGGCCACGAACTTGGCCGACTTGGAGAAGCGCACCGCCTTCGAAGCGATGCTCCAGAACAGGCACTCGCCCTTGGCCCGCTCGGGAAGTCCGAGCAGACCCAGGTTGAACAACGAATACATCTGGTCGCGGTACTCGATCGCATCATGGTAGAACTCGCGATAGTTCTTGACCGTGATGGTCCGATCGGCCTCGGCGAGGTTGAGGACGACCTCGTGCTCCGAGCCGTCGACCTCGGGCGGATGCGGCTCGATCCCCGCGATCGTCCCCCGCACGTCGGTCACCAGCATCGAGTGGTACGCCACGAGCGCGCGACCCGACTCGCTCAGGATCGCGGGCGGCGGGACCTCCTGCTGCTCGCACACCTCCTTGATGCCGAATACGACGTCGTTCGCGTATTCCTGCATGCTGTAGTTCACCGACGCGTCGGACGAGGTGCGCGAACCGTCGTAGTCGATCCCCAGGCCGCCACCGACGTCGAGGTACCCCACCTCCCAGCCGAGGTGACGCAGCTTGGCGTAGATCTGCGTGGCCTCGCGGACCGCGGTCTTGATCTTGCGGATGTCGGTGATCTGGCTCCCGATATGGAAGTGCAGGAGCTTCACCCGGTCCTTCAGCCCGGCGGCCTCGAGCATCTCGAGTGCCCGCAGCAGCTGCAGCGTCGTGAGGCCGAACTTCGACGCGACCCCGCCCGACTTCTCCCACATTCCCGCGCCGCGCGCCTGGAGCCGCAGCCGGAACCCGATCAGCGGCATCTCCCGGCCCGTCGCCGCGAGGTTGACGATCGCCCCGAGCTCGAACGGCTTCTCGACGACGACGACGACGCGCTTGCCGAGCCGGACGGCGAGCGAAGCCGAGCCGAGGTACTCGGCGTCCTTGAACCCGTTGCACACGATGAGCGCGTTCGGTGGCGTCGGCAGGGAGGCGGCGGCCATAAGCTCGGGCCGGCTCCCGACCTCGAGGCCGAGGCCGTGGGCCCATCCGCTCCGGAGCAATTGCTCGACGACCGAGCGCTGCTGGTTGACCTTGATCGGAAAGACCGGCGCGTACGGCTCCCCGTACTCGTACTCCCGGATCGCGTTGCCGAACGCCCGGCACAGCCGCTCGACTTGGGCCTCGAGGAGCTGCGGGAACCGCAGCAGCACCGGCGTGCGGACGTTGCGACTCGCGAGCTCCTGGATCACCTCGAGGACCGAGGCGCCTTCGCTCGGTTCCCGCTGCGGGGTGACGACCAGGTGGCCGTCCTCGCGGACCGCGAGATAGCCGTTCCCCCACCCGTCGAGTCCGTACAGCTCGGCGGCGTGCGCCGCCGTGAACCGCTCGGTGACATACACGTTCATCCGCTTGCCTCCGCGCGATCGCGCGACGCTTCCCCGACCGACGAGTCCGCGTCATTATAGTCACACCGCAAGGGAACGACATGACCGACGATCGAACCACCTCGGACGCCTGGCCGCGGTCGCCGCGCTCGTGCCGCCCGGGGCGCGTGTCGCGGACGTCGGGAGCGACCGGGCGCTCCTTTCGCGCGCGCTCCTGGCCGCAGGACGCGCCGCTTTCTGCGTGGCGATCGACTCGAGCGCGGCGGCGGTCCGGGCCGCACGGGCCGCCGCGCTCGACGGCGGCGATCGGCTCGACGTGCGCGAGGGCGACGGCCTCGGCGCGCTCGATAGCGCGATCGGATCGACGTCGTCGTCCTCGCCTGGCTCGGCGCCCGGTCGATCATCGGCATCCTCGAGGACCCGCGTGGCGGCAGGCTCGCGCCGTTCCGGCTCGTGCTCCAGCCGCAGACCGAGCCGCAACGCGTACGTCGCTGGCTCCGCCTGCGTGGGTTCACGATCGTCGAGGAGCGGACGGCCGTCGAGCGAGGACGGTCCTATGTCGTGATCGCCGCGGTACCAGGCGCCGAGAAGGCCCCGCGACCTGCTATACTCCGCCGACTCGACGCCCGCCGGAGGCCGCCGCAGTGAGCCGCCGACCCGTCATCCCGCGCTCTCGATCCGGCATCGCGCTCTGGCTTTCGATCGTTGCCGCCACGATCGCCACGTGGGTGCTCGCGAGCGCGACCGAGCCGGCTCCTCGGACGCGCCGGCCCAACGTACTGCTCGTGACCGTCGACACGCTGCGCGCCGACCGGATGTCGGGCTACGGTTACGCCCGGCCCACGACGCCAGGGATCGACGAGTGGATGGCCGGCGGGGTCCGGTTCGATCAGGCCCGGACGAGCGAGCCCTTGACCGCGCCCGCACTGGCCTCGATGCTCACGTCGGTCGATCCCCACGATCACGGCGCGTCGCGCAACGGACTCCGCATGCGCGTGGGCCTGGCGTCGCTGCCCAAGGCGCTGCAGGCCCACGGCTACCACACCGCCGCGATCGTCGGGAACTGGACGCTGCGCCACAAGCTGACCGGTCTCGGCGAGCACTTCGAGAGCTACGACGAGCTGTTCACGCGCCGGCGCTGGCTCGGGCTCGTGAACGCGGAGGCGAACGGCAACGACGTGACGCGGGCGGCGGTCGAGTGGCTCGACGCGCACGCGAGCCGAGGGAGTGCGCAGCCGTTTTTCCTGTGGGTCCACTACGTCGACCCGCACGAGCCGTACGTCCTGCACGCCGAGCACAGAGCGCGGCTCGGCCTGCCGCGATCGGGCGACCTGCCGCGCGCGGACCGGTACGACACGGAGGTCGCGTTCGTCGACGAGGCCGTGGGGCAGCTCCTGGCCCATGTCCGACACCGCGGGCTCGAGCCGGAGACGCTCGTCGTATTCACCGCCGATCATGGAGAGAGCCTGGGGGAGCACGGCTACTGGGGGCACGGCCGGAATCTGTACGAGCCTGCGCTGCGCATCCCGATGGCACTCGTCTGGCCGGGGCGAGTCGCGCCGCGAGTCCTTCACGCCCCGGCGCTGCTCCTCGACGTCGCGCCGACGATCCTCGGACTCTTGGGCACAGGCGCGCCGGCCTCGTTCCGCGGGCTCGACTGGTCAGGCGTGCTCGCGGGCGACCCGCTGCCGCTCGATCGAGTGACGCGCTACCAGGCCCACCGCGGCGTGGTGCTGTCGAAACACGACTCCGAGCTGGCCCGGCGATCCGGGCTGCTCCAGGTCGGACTCATCCGTGGGAACTCGAAGGAACTCTTCCACGTGCGCACCCAGCGAGGCGAGCGCTTCGACCTGGCCGTCGACCCGGGCGAGCTGCGCAGCCTCGGCGGACCCGCGGTCCCGCCGACCGAGGGTGTGCTGGGCTGGATGAAGACTGTGTACGACGGCCTGGCGCGGGGGGACGACACGCCGCTCGAGCCGCTGGACGCCGAGACCGCCGCCCGCCTCGAGTCGCTCGGCTACGTCGACTGACCGTCGAGCGGGCGCGCGAGGGCCTCGCGAACGACGCGCTTGATCTCGGTCGGAAAGTCGGCGTCGAGGATCCAGCGCAGATAGTCGGGCGACTCGCGCGCGACGTCGGCGACCGTCCGACCCTGGTGACGACCGAACCCGAACACCGCCTCGCCATCCCGCCATCCGAACTTCGCCGCCCGCTCCGAGCCGTCGCCACGCTCGGCACCGATCCAGGCCACGAGATCACCAAGAGCGCGTGGAAGGTCCTCGTACCGCCCGAGCTGCGCGTCGAGCACGTCCGCCGCCGCCTCGACATCGGCCGCCGCCGAGTGGGCTCCCGCGTGCTCGCGCCCGATGTAGAACCGCACCGCCGCGGACAGGTCCCGGCGCTCCTTGCGGTGGAAAATCGTCATCGCATCGACGATCCGGCGGTCGGCGCGCCCGAGATCGAGGCCGCTCTCGCGCATTTCGCGCTCGAGCAGCGGCAGGTCGAATCGCGCGACGTTGAAACCGGCCAGGTCGGCGCCCTCGATCCAGCGCAGGAACGAGCGTGCGATCTGGCGAAAGGTAGGTGCGTCACGGACGTCCTCGTCACGGATGCCGTGTACGGCGGTCGCTTCCGGGGGGATCGCCCGCTCGGGGTTCACGCGGCGCGTGCGCGTCTCGCGCCGGCCGTCGGGCTCGATCCGGAGCGCGGCAAGCTCCACGATCCGGTCGGTCGCCGGGTCGATTCCCGTCGTCTCCAGGTCGAACACGACGAGCGGGCGGTCGAGGGCGAGGTGTTTCACGGTTCGCCAACCGGGCGAGTGTCTCTGCGAAGGAAGCCACACTAGCCGGATCGAGCCGCGCGATGCAAGGGGCGATCGACCTGCTAGAGTATGCGGGGGATGTTGCCGACCGAGATCAGGACGCGTCCGGCGGCCGCCGTCGCCATCCCGGTCCAATTCTCCCGTCTGACGGACATCGCCTATAACCTCTTCTGGACCTGGCATCAGCCGTCGCGGCAGCTGTTCCACCGGCTCGACCCCACCCGCTGGGCTCACTACCGCAACCCGATCGAGCTCCTGATCGATCTCGAGCCCGAGCGCTGGCACTCCCTGCAGGCCGATCCGGCCTTCATCCGGGCCTACCGCTCAGTCGTGGAGCAGTTCGATCAGTACATGGCGCCCGACGAGCCGACGTGGTTCGAGCGGCGCTACCCCGGCTACGCGGGCGGGCCGGTCGCCTACTTCTCGACCGAGTACGGCTGGCACGAGTGCCTGCAGATCTACTCGGGTGGCCTGGGCGTGCTGTCCGGAGATCACTCGAAGGCGGCAAGCGACCTGGGCCTGCCGTTCGTCGGGATCGGCCTGATGTACCGGCGCGGCTACTTTCGGCAAACGATCGACGCCGACGGCGAGCAGCAGCACTTCTACCCGGACTACGACCTGCACCGGATTCCGCTGCTCGCCGTCGTCGACGCGGACAACCGCGATCTCGAGGTCGGGATCGACCTCGCGGGTCGCCTGGTCCGCGCCAAGGTCTGGAAGGCGAACGTCGGTCGGGCGCCGGTCCTGCTTCTCGACACCGACGTGCCGTCGAACGACCCGGCGGATCGTCCGATCACGTCGCTGCTCTACGTGAGCGGACGCGAGATGCGTCTGTGCCAGGAATACGTCCTCGGGATCGGCGGGGTCGAGGCGCTCCGTGTCCTCGGCATCGAGCCCGCGGTCTGGCACATGAACGAGGGGCACTCGGCGCTGCTCTCGCTGCAGCGCCTGCGCCGCGTACTCGAATCCGAGCCCGCCCTGTCGTTCGACGATGCGCTCGGACGGATCGCGTCGAACGCCGTGTTCACGACGCACACACCGGTCCCGGCGGGCAACGAGATGTTCGACGCTCCGCTCGTCCGGCGATACTTCGAGCCGTGGCGCAACGTCCCGGGGATCGATCCCGAGCGGATCCTCGGCCTCGGACGTTCCGGGACGGCCGGGGCCGACGACGAGCCGTTCAACCTGACCGTGCTCGCGCTCCGCACGAGCCGTGATACGAACGGCGTAAGCCAGCTGCACGGGCGGGTCGCGGGCGACATGTGGAACCCGGTGCTCGCCGAGCGGGGTGCGGGCCGCAAGGTCGGCGCGATCACGAACGGCGTCCACGTGCCGACCTGGCTCGGGCGAGATCTGCGGGGCCTCTTCGACCGTCACCTCGAGCCGCGGTTCGAGCGCCACCTGCTCGAGATCGACTTCGAGACCGCCGTGGCGGCGGTCCCGGACCGCGAGCTGTGGGACGCGCACGTGCAGCAGAAACAGCGGCTCGTGCGCCTGCTGCGCGAGCGAGCGCTCGACCAGTGGGCGCGCCATGGCCGGTCACCGGACGAGTTGCGTGCGCTGCAGAACCTCCTCGACCCCGGGGTCCTGCTCGTCGGCTTCGCGCGGCGATTCGCGACGTACAAGCGCGCCGACCTGCTGCTACGGGACTTTGACAAGCTCCAGCGGATCGTGTCGAACGACGAGCGACCCGTCCAGTTCCTGTTCGCCGGCAAGGCCCACCCCGCCGACCGCCCGGGCCAGGAGCTGATCCAGCGGATCTGGCAGGCGACGAACAACCCCGGCCTGAAAGGGCGCGTCCTCTTGATCGAGAACTACGACATGCGGGTCGCACGGTACATGGTGCAGGGCGTCGACGTTTGGCTGAACAACCCGCGCCGGCCGCTCGAGGCCAGCGGCACGAGCGGGATGAAGGCCGCGCTCAACGGCGGTCTCAATTGCAGCGTTCTCGACGGATGGTGGTGCGAGGGATACGACCCGGCCCATGGTTGGGCGATCGGCGAGTCGAAGGATTCGTCCGACCACGAGCAGCAGGACCGCGGCGATGCCGAGGACCTGTACCGCATCCTGCGCGAGCAGATCGTCCCCTGCTACTACGAACGCGACGCCGAGGGATTGCCTGGTGACTGGATCCGGCGGATGAAGCTCGCCATCGGCCGGCTGACCCCGCGCTTCTCGGCCTCGCACATGGTCCGCGAGTACACCGAGCGCTACTACCTGCCCTGACTCGACACCGACGACGCGCCGCCCGCACAGCCACCCACGAGCCCCGAAAACACGATGGCCCCCCGAACCCGCGTGGGACCGGGGGGCCATCGCGACGCGCGTTTGACGCTCAGGGAGTCGTGTCGGTTCTCCGAACGTTCTGCACCGTGCCGAGCGGCGGCAACGCCGCCTGCGGCGTGGCCTGCGCCGTGGCCGATGTCGAGGCGTTGCCCGCCCCGTCGACGACGAACACAGCGTACGAGTGCGCCGTGCCGTTCGTCAGGCCGGTGTGCGCCACGCTCTCGGCCGTGGACGCCGTGCCGGTGATGTCCGCGACGGCCAGCCCGTCGAGCGGATGGAGCGGGAAGCCGCCGGTCGTCTTGTAGCGCACGACCACGCGGAACGGACCTGCCTCGGCGGGGTTCGTCCAGCCGAGCGTGACCGTGGTGTCCCCGGCGGTCGCCGTGAAGAACGTGACCGACGACGGCGGAGTCGTGTCGCCGTTCGGGGCCTCGGTCGGCACGAACGCCGGGTCGTTCGTGATCAGCATGCGGTCGATGCGCGCCTGAGCCTCGTGACCGCCGAGCGTCAGCGTGTGCAGCCCGCCGGTCAGACCGTACGACCGGCCCTCGATCCATTGCCAGACGTTGTTCTGCACCGCGGCGACCGACTGGAACGAGCCGCCGTCGACGCGCTCGAACCACGAGTTCGAGTTCGTGTTGGCGCCGTACAGCCGGTACCAGAAGTACCAGGTGCCCGTCGACGGCACGTTCAGGCCGTAGTTCCACGTTCCGGACGGGTTGCCCGTGGTGCCCGTCGCGGTGCCCGCGGCGAGCCGTACGTACGCCCCGCGGAACGACGCCGCGTCGGCGACGGTCTCGGCGGGCGCCACGATCGGGCCGCTCTCGGCCTCGATCCGCAGGTAGGCGAACGAGTTGGACCCTGTCGTGAACGGCGCCGCCGCGGCCGCGGTCGTGCCGAGACCGCCCGAATCCACGCTGCGCACGGAGTACTCGTAGTCGCTGTCGGGCGCCAGGCCCTCGAGCGACACGGAGTGGCTCGTGACGAGCGTCGTGACGACCGGTGTCTGCTGGAACACCGTCTCACCGACACGGCGATACAGGACCTGGCTGTCGGACAGCTTGTCCGTGGTCCAGGTGATCGTCGCCGTGGTCGCTCCGACGGTCGGCGCCTGGATGTTCGTGACGACAGGCGCCAGCGCCGCGTTGACCGTGACGCTCACCGTGGCCGGTGTCGGATCGGCGAGGGCCGATGCGTCGGTCACGGTGAACGCGACCTGGAACGTGCCGGCGCTGTCGAACCGGACGGCGCCGGGATTCTGCTGCGTCGAGTCGGCGATCGCCGGATCGCCGAAGTCCCAGCCGTACGTGAACGGCGTCGTGTTGTCGGGATCGGTGGCGCTGCCCGAGAAGGTCACGCTCGATCCCGCGGTGATCGTCTGGTTCGAGGTGGGCGCCGTGATCGTGCCGTTGGGCGCCGCGTTCGTCACGCTCAGCAGACCCGTCCCGGTGCCGGTCGTCTGGTCCGTGTTGCGCACCGATACGTTCTTCGCACCCAGGCCTGCCGTGACCGGGACGGTCAGGTTGGCCACCGCCTGCGTGCAGGTGTTCACGGTGACGCTGTTGACGACGATCGTCGCGTCGGACAGGAGCACGCTCGCCCCGGTCCGGAAGTTCGACCCGGTGAGGGTCACGCTGCCGGTCGCTCCGCGCGCGAGCGAGGTCGGGCTCGCCGCGGTCACCGTCGGACGGGACCAGCCGGAGAGCTCGGCCGAGTACGTCGGGCTGAGCGAGTTGTCGCTCGCGCGGCCCTTGACGGCAACGTAGTACATCGTGCAGTCCGTGAGCCCGGTGAGCGTCGCCTGCGTGGTCAGGCCCACGTCGACCGACTGCGGATAGGTTCCGGAGGCCGTGCCGTAGAACACACGGTAGCCCACGAGATCTGGATGGATCAAGGCGTCCCACGCGACCGAGATCGTGCCGGCCTCGACCGAGGCAGCAGCGGCGATGACGACCGTCAGGGCGGCGAGGAGCCGGAGCGTTCGAGTCATGTGCACGAACATGTGTTTCACCCCACCCGCTGAGTTGTCAGTGTCGGACGTGGGGCCGGAGTGCCAGATCCGTGCCACTGGCCGGTGCTGTGGGTCAACCCGTTTCGTTTCGGGCGCTTAACGCCGCGCGGCATCGCGCGTCGACGCACGCCGCGCGTGCGATCTCGTAACGCACGGTGACGAGGATGGTGTGCGTCGCGGAGCCGAAGTCGCTGTTTCCTCGAAAGAGCGCGAGGGGTGCGGGTTTGCGGGGCTCGCACCGCGCCGAGCGCCGCGCGCGTGGGATCGGGACGACAGCGTGGCGCGAGCCGCCACGCACCGCGCGACGCGGGCGTGTTCGTCTCGCCACGGCGCGTGTCAGGCGGGTACTTCGGAAACGTAAACGAGTGTCGGGGAGCGGCCACGGACGAAAGGAGGGATGGAGGCGGCGACCGGATTTGAACCGGTGACTGGAGGTTTTGCAGACCTCTGCCTTACCACTTGGCTACGCCGCCCGACGGACGGAGTACTATAGCGGCGGCCGCGACGCCGGGTCAACGCGACCCGGTCGCCTCGACGACGGCGTCCGGGGTGGTGCGCTGCCAGGAACGGATCGCGGATCGACGACATGGCTACGAATCTCGCACCCGGCTTCCTCGTGGCGGTTCCGCAGCTGCTCGACCCGAACTTCCGCCAGTCGGTCGTGCTGCTCCTGGAGCAGACCACGGACGGCGCGCTCGGTGTGGTCATCAACCACGTGAGCCCGCTGCTGCTCAGCGAGCTATGCGCCGACCACGAGATCCGGTACGACGGCGATCCCGAAAAGCGCGTCCGGCGCGGCGGGCCGGTCCAGCCCGAGCAGGGCCTCGTCCTCTACGGCGCCGAGCACGAGGACCTCGAGGGGCGCCCGGTCATCGACGGCCTCCACGTGAGCGTGTCGCGCGCGACCCTGTCGCGTCTGTGCGAGGCGCCGGGGGGCCGATTCCATTGCTTCTCCGGCTACGCCGGCTGGGGCCCCGGACAGCTCGAGCGCGAGATCACCGATGGGTCGTGGATCTTCGCGCCCGTCGACCCGGGGCTCGTGCTCGATCTCGATCCCGAGCGCGCATGGGCCGATTGCCTGCGCTCGCAAGGCCTCGACCCCGCGGCGATCGTCCCCGGCGGCGGCGGGGAGTCCTGACGCCTGGCGTCCCGGACGATCCACCGGGCTACGGCAGGAACTTCTGCGGCGCGGCGAGCTTCGCCGGCAGGTACTCGTCGATCACGTAGTTGAGACCCCAGCGGGCGAGCGCTTGCTGCTCGGCGCGAACCCCCATCTTCAACAGGCGTTCGATCGCGTCGCGCCACGGCTTGTGGCGCTGAAAGAACGGGTCGTTCTTCAGCGCGTCCTTGGCGCGCTTGACGTCGACGTCCTTCAGCGGGTGAGTCGGTAGCTTGTACTGGACGATGTCGTCCGGAGTCACCCCGAGATACGTCGCACCGGGTACGCAGAAGAACCGGTTGATGTGCGCGGCGTTGCCCGAGCCGACCTTGAGTGTGCGGTAGATGTTCGAGATGCCGTACGGGTCGCAGTCGACGAACGCGTAGACCGGGAGCTTGCACTGATCGGACAGCAGGCGCACGAACCGACGTGTCGCGCGCGTGGGGACGCCGGCCATCGACACCAGGATGCAGTGCGACTTCTTCCAGAACTTGTGGCTCTGCAGGCGCTGGAACATGCCGCCGGTCTCGATGCACAGGATGAACTTGGCCTTCGTCGCGAAGCGCAGGTGCTCGACGAGCGACGGGATCGAGTAGGCACCCGAGCCGAAGCGGGTGCAGTCGATCGCCTCGGTCGTTCCCGTTTCGAGGTCGGTGTCGTGGACGATCAGCTCGCCCGCCACCGCGCCGCCGTGCTCGTCCGGGATGTAGCGGAGCTGCTCGCGGCTGACCCCGTGCATGGCGAACATCGCCTCGATGTCGTCCATGACCGTGTCGGACTCGGTCTGCTCGTCGAAATGGGCCTCGCCCCAGTTCTTCGACTGGTAGTACGCGTCTCGCTTCGTCGCGAAGTCGCTCGTCTCGACGAGCTCCTTCGACAGGGCCATCATCTTGAGCGTCTGGGCGAAGGTCTTGACCGTATGGACGGTCAGCGTGCGTTTCGACCGCTCACGTCCGATCTCGAAGTATCCCTTCTTGATGTCGTAATGGACGTTGCCCAGCGAGCGCACGGGAAACTCGACGACCGGCTTGCGCAGCTTCTCGATCCCGCCGTGGATCGAGTCGGCGACAGCGACGATCGCCTCGACCGTGACGCGATCGAGGCGCGCCTTCTCCGCCTTGGGCGACTTCATCGAAACCTCCGTCGAGCCGCAGCGAGGCTACGGTAGCACGATGCTCGGCGCTGCCAGCGCCAGCCGGAGGGGCGCGTCGTCTCCGATCACGGGACCGGACACACCACGGATGCCAGCGCCTCGCGGCCGGGACCGGCGGTGCCGACGGCGCAGGCGTTCCGGGCCCGGGGCAGGAAGTAGCGACCCTCGCCGGGAGCCGGATCGGCGTCGACGTCGCTTGTGGTCGCGGTGTCGAGGTCGCCCGCAAGGCAACTCGTCGCCGCGACCAGACCGCTCGAGCGCAAGACCGACAGCGGGCCGCCCAGGACGTCGTAGACGAGCCCGGGCCCCGTCGTCGATGCCTGAGCGTCCCACGCGAGCACGGTCTCGGGCGCCTTCGACAGCGTGAGATGCGTGACGTCCGCGGGCGGGCTCCACGCGCCGGGGTCCGCGGACGCGCAGTCGTTGCCGTCGAGCACGCCGTCCTCGTCGCGATCTCCCCCGAGGCGCGCTCCCGACGCGAGCGGCGCGCAGAGGAAGCTGATCGTGCCCGAAGCGGACTGCCGCAGCGACGTCGTGGTGCGTGGCGCGTCTGAGGCCAGGTCCGAGATCCATACTCCGCCCGCGTAGCGGAGCCTCCGCGCTTGCCCACCCAGACGAGCCGACGCCACGAGCTCGCAGTGGTGGCCCGGATCGTTCGCGTCGCCGAGGGGCGGTCGCGGCGGGATGCTCGTCGGGTCGCCGACGAGCCAGCGCAGGAGGTCCTCCTCCTGGGGCGTCCCCGTGGGCGGCGTCCCCGCGGGAACCGTCACGTGTCGGCCCACCGCGGGACGCGTGCCGGTCGGGAAGTGGGCCACGAACGCCGAAACGTCGCGCACCTGCTGAGCGGTCATGGTGAACACGCTGAACGAGAGGAACGTGCCGAGGTCGGGAACCGCGCCGTCGTGGGCCAAGCCGGTCCCCGAGCGCGCGAGCGGCGCCGGCCCCATGCGATCGCCGAACACCGGCCCGATCTTCTCGTACAGGTTGCGCAGGTGGGACACCTTCAGGTCGCTGTGCGGCGACTGGTCGGCGTCCCCGTTGAACAGCGCGGCGGCCCCGGGCGACGTCGGATTCGCCGGCGCGACTCCGCCGAGCGTGCCACCCGCGGCGCCGAACGGGTGCGCGTGGCACGACTTGCACGGTTGACCCGCATCGGTCGAGCCGGTGTCGAACACCACGGCCCCGACCGCGGGGTTGCCGGAGAACGGCACCCCGGGAACGGGAATCGCTGCGTTCGGCAGCGTGTCGTCGACGAGGCGCAAGGGGTTCGGCGGGAAGCGCATGCGCAATGCGAACTGGCGGAATTGCTCCATCTGCGCGGCACTGAGCCCGGCGGGCTTGCCGAGGATCGGGCCGATGTCGGCCGTCCCCATCAAACCGACGAACGCCGGGTTGAAGTCGTTCATCGTCGGCCGATCGCCGCGCCAGTGCAGCGGCTCGAGCATCCCGCGCAGGGTCTGCGTGACCATCGGGCCTTTCTGCGGATCGAACCCGTCGTGCGCGGCACACACGAGCGGATCGGGGCACGCCTGCGGGTTGTCGTTCACCGGGACGATGAACCGCACGTTGTCGCCTTGACCCGTGTACGGCGCGAAGTCGCCCTGGGGCGCGCCAAGATCCCACGACAGGTCGTCGCGATCGCCCGACACGTGACAACTCGAGCACGCGGCGTCGCCGTGGCCCGAGCCCAGGATGGAGTCATAGAGGAAACGCCGGCCGGCCTTGTCGATCGCGGGGCTCGGGTCGTGCAGCGGGACCTCGTCGAGCTTGACCAGGGTCGTCGCGTCGACCACGGCGATCGAGCTCGAGAACCGGTTGAGAACGTACACGCGGTTCTTGCTCTCGAGGAGCGCGACGCCGGTCGGGCCGTCGCCGACCTCGGTCGCGCTCGGCGTGGCCCGTGTCGCGCCGAAGATGCACGACCCCGTCGCGCAGGCGCCGTCGACGGAGAACAGCTTCCGCGAGCCGATGCCGGTGAGATAGCCCCGCGACCCGTCCTGGCTCCACACGAGCATCCCGGGTTGCGAGATGCTGGCCTGGCGCTCCGCCAGGTTCGTCGCCGGATCGCTTCCGCGATCGATGTGCACGTTGAGGTCGATCCGGTTGACGGCGAATGCGCTCGCCGGATCGACGACCGTGAACTGATTGTCGACCACGTGTCCTTGCACGCCCAGCGGGTGCTCGAAGCGCACACGGTTCCGCGCGTCCGTGTTGGGGATCCAGATCTTGCCGGTCACGGGCTGGACCGAGACGTCGAAGAGCGTGGTGCCGAGGCGTGCGACCTGCTGGCTGACCGCGAGGGTTGCCGCGTCGATCACGAACAGGTCACGATCGGGCAGCCGGAACGGCAAGCAGTTGCTCCAGTCCCCGCCCACCTCGTCGCGCCACTGCTGCGACGCCTCGTCGAAGCCCACGATCAGGCCCACACGCGGGAAGCGGGAGCGGTTGTCGGGGTCCTGCGGGTCGACCGCGGGATCGGCGAGTGCCGGGTTGCGCTCGATGCCCGGGGGCAACGCGGGGTAGAGGGGCCGCGGCCCGACGCAGCCTGGCGGGTTCAGGCCGAGCTGGGACAGCCGCGTCAGATTCAGGCCTGCGCCCGTACCCCAGATCTCGTTGGCCCCGATCGTCGTCGTCTGGTTTCCCGAGAAGAGCGCCACAGCGTAGACGCGCGTCCCGTCGTTCGAGACGGCGAGCGCGCGCGGCTTGCGGCTGAAGATCGGGACGATGACGGGAGGGGCGTCGAGATCGGACAGGAGATACGCGCGCACCTGGTCGAGTCCGGCCACGGACACGAACGCGCGTCCCGCGGCGAACGCCAGGTCGGTCGGCTCGTCGCCCACGGCCAGCGTGCGTGTCACGAGGCCCAGGTCGAGGTCGACGACGCTGACGCTGTCCGAGAGCTGATTGACGACCCAGGCCTCGGAGTCGGTGCGGGCGACGACGGTCACGGGCTCGAGGCCGACCGGCGCCGAGCGCTCGTGGCTCAGGCTGCCGTCCGACTCGATCGTGTAGATCTCGAGCACCGCGTCCGGCGTGTTCACCGCGAGAAGCCTCGCACCCGACGGCGTCCGCGCGATCGGGTGGACGTGCGAGGCCTCGAAGTTCGTGTAATCCGCGAACGCGAGCCCGGCGGACAGGAGGATCGCCGAAGCGGCGAGCGAGCAGGCGAAGCGGCGCACGATCATCCCGACCGAGCCTGTGTGCCTCTGGCGCGGCCGGCGAGGAGAACGCCGACGGCGCCGACGATCGGGTTCGACAGCGCGACCCACAGCGGGGTCCGGGCGTTCTGCATCGCCTCGATGTTGCCGACGTCGCCCGTTCGCACGGCCGGCTCGGCGCCCGACGCGAGCAGCATGGGGATCGCCGAGAGGGCGCCGAGGGCCACGACCACCACCGCGAGGATCGCGACCGGCTTGTGCGATCGGGCGATTGCGCGGCACACCGTGCCTCCGAGGAGCGCAGCGCCGAATCCCAGGACGAAGCTCACGACGAGCCACAGACCGGAGGGCTCGTACGACCCGGGCCGGAACGACCCGTCCGCACCCAGGATCAGGTACGCGCCCGTGAAGGTCCCGAAGACCGCCACCGCCATCGCCACATAACCCACGATCACCGCCAGTATTGCTCGCAGCATCGTTTCTCCCGAGGGGTCAGGTCTCGAATCTTCGCATGCGGCATGCGAAGATTCGAGACCTGACCCCAATCATTGGCACGGAGCGGTCGCTCGATCCTCGCCGCTCGTGGCGGTCTCCCAACGGCTCGCGCCGCACGTGTTGCGTGCGCGAACCAGGTAAAAGAATCCCGAGTCGGCGGCCGGGAGCGGCGACGGATCGGTCGTCTCGGTCTCGGCGATATCGGCCGCGACACAGACGTCCTCCGGCCCGGGGCCGAGGTCCGATACGCCGCCCAGGTCGCCACGCATGACCTCGTACCGCGTTCCGCTCCCCGACAATACCGCCTCCGCATCCCAACTCAGTAGCTCGGACCCGACCCAGCGCAAGCCGTCGATCTCGTCGGGCACCGCGAACGCGGACGGATCCGCGGGCGCGCAGTCACAGGCGTCTCCGAGACCGTCGCCATCCCCGTCGAACGGGCACGCGACGACGAGAACGAGGCGCGGCGGCTGCCCTCCCTCCCCGCTCCAGTACGTCTGCTGGCCCCCCGTCAGGGCGGAGAGCGCGACGGCGAAGCGACCGTCCGTGTCCGCGCTGAATTCGTCTGTGACGCTCGCACCGATCGTGCCGTCGCGCGAGGACTGGGGCATGTCGACGATCGCCGACCCGATCGCGGGAGCGTTCGACCAGGTGATACCGGTCTCGCTAAAGCCCGCATCCGGGACGAGCGATGCACGGCCGCCCCCGCCCTGGACGACCCGCAGGCTCAGCTTGGACATCACGACCGGGCGCGCGACCGTCGCCGCGTCGAACGCCAGGTACACGTTCGATGGGGTGGCGCTGCCGACCTGGACGAGCTGCACCGCCGCGCCGAAGTTACCGGCGGCGTCGCCCGCGCTGACGTGAGCGTCGTCCGTGACTTCGATCGTCGTGACGAGCGAGTCCCCACGAGCCGGCCACCACGCCGCCGCCGTCGCGTCGGCGGCGAAGAACGCGCCGAGCAGGTTTCCGACCTTCTGCTCCCCGGCGGGGCTGGGGTGCGTTCCGTCGGTCTCGAAGTCGGCCCGATGCCACACGAGACCGTCCGACCGAGGCTTCGTCCCATCGGCCCACAGATAGGGTCCCCACAGCAGCAGCGGCGCGCGTACGGGTGAGGCGAGCTGGCCGTGGTTCAGCCCGGGATCCCCGAGGATCTGGTCCTCGATCAGCCACTTCACCGAGAAGCCCGACTCGTAGGCTTGGGGCTCCGGGTTGAGCGATCCCGTCGCGTATCCACCATACGTCCGGCTCGACACGTAGCACAGCTTCAAGTTCGGGTAGCGATCGTGCAGGTTGTTGGCGATACGCTCGAGGTCCTCACGGAGCGCGATCGCGTGGCCCGGGAAGTCGTTCGGGGGACCGGCCTCGGCCTCCTTGAGCCAGGCCACCTGAACCTGCGCGGGGGTCAGCTCGAGCGCCGCGAGCCGACGGTCGAGAACTTGCCAGTAGCTGGCCGCGGGATCGGCGATCGTCGAGGCATCCTGACCCCCGAGCCCGCTGTCGAGGATCACCACGCGCGCGTTGCGCGCCCGGTTGCGGTCCTGGTCCCGCTCGAACACCGCGAACTCGTGGGTCGTGTTCGACATGCCGACCGCGATCATCGCGATAAAGCCAGCCGGGGCGGGGTTGCCGGCGGCATCCCGCGGGACGATCTCCGTCGCACACGCGAGCGCGGCGTCGAGGTGCGGCTGCGGCGGAGCATCGTCTCCGCCGGGATAGAGCCCACCCGGGAAGCCATGGTAGGGGTCGGATCCGAGGTCCGTGAGCGGAACGAGACCCGTGGTCTCGGCGAACGCGAGGGACGCCGTCAGGACCAGCACCGGGATCGTCGTGGCGTGCCGCGGCCGCATGCTCCCCTCCCCGTCACTCCAGGGCCGACTCGTTGCCACACGAGTCGATCGCGCTCACCCGGTACGCACAGTCGGCGGACAGCCGCGCCGCCCCCTCGTGCACGAACGTCCGCCCGTCGACCGTGCCGACGCGCACGGCCGTCTCGAACGTCGGTCCCGTGAGCAGGTAGATCACGAACCGCGCGCCGGGCGTCGGATCCGCTGTCCAGTCGAGCACCACATCGTCGCCCTCCCGGCGCGCCAGGATCGTCCCGACCGCGCTCACCGGCAGCGGGCAATCGAAGCACCCCTGGTCGCGATCGAGGATCGTCAAGTCATCGAACCCGGCTTCGACGAGCGAGCCGTTCCCGCGGTCCGAGACCTCGAACCGGAATCGCATCTGTGACGTCTGCGGCACCGTCGGGGGAAGCGGGATACGCGGCCTGACCCACGCGAGCGGTGTGCCGCCGCCCAGCTCCTCGAGCAGGGTCCACGTGCCGCCGTCGTCGGCGCTGACCCGAACGTATCCCCGGTCCTCTCCCGGACTCCCACCCTGATCGTTCGTGTACCAGCGCTCGTACTCGAGGATCGGGTCGACCAGGCCGAGCAGGCTGAACGCCGGCGAGAGCAGGGTCGTGTCGCCCCCGTCGACGTCGTTGTTGTTCCCGCCGGGAAGCTCGGCCACGAGCCCTGTGATCCAGCAGTGCGTGCCCTGGGCGCACGCCGCGGGCTGGATCCCGGTGTCCTCCGGAATGCCCCACTCCCAGTTCCCCGTGCTCGCCGTGTTCGGAGCGCTGACGACAAAGCCGCCAGGGCCTGCTTCGAAGTCGCTCCGGGCCACCACACGATTGACGATCCCAGCGCTCGCGGTGAGCCGGATCGTGGGGGCGCTCGTGTTCCCCGCGGTGTCGCGCGCGCGCACCACGTACGTGTAGGCAGCGCGGGGTGTGAGCGTCGGATCCACGAACGAGGGCGACAGGCTCGTACCGACGAGATCGGACGGCCCGGGATCGAACAACGGATCCACGCTGCGGTACACGTCGTAGGAGACGGGCCCGCTGCACGTCTCCCCGGCCACGCTCCAGGCGAGCATCGTCGCGGCGCAGCCCGGCGCGGTCGTTGCCGACTGGATTCCGGCGAACAGCGGCGGCGCAATGTCCGGTGCCGCCGGCGCCGCCGCCGAGTGCATCACGAGATTCGACTCCTCCCCCGAGCGCGTGTCGTAGGCACGCACGATGTAGTGGTAGGTCGCGCCGGGCACGAGCAGCCGATCGCCGAATGTCGTGGGCTGGATCCGCTCCGCGACGAGCGTGGCCGGCCCGGGAGCGAAGGCCGATTCCGTGCTCCGGTACACGTTGTAACGGATCCCGGCGTTGACGCAGTGCGTCTGGGCCGGCTGCCACGCGAGCGCGATCTCAGCGCACGACACGCCGGGGTCGGCGGAAGCGAGGCCGGCGAAGGTCGGCGGCACGTAGCACGCTGGCGTCGGATCACAGTAGTCGAGAACCCCGAGCTCGACGTCGAAGTACGACTCGTCGGTCGCGCACGCCGTGCTCTCGGTCGGATCGAGCCGGAACCGCAGCAGATCGCCGCAGCTGTTGGCCGGCGAGTCGGCACGGAATCGCAACACGTCGGCGCTCGCTTCGGACGCGCCCGGCGCGATATCGGCCCACGCCGAGGTCCCATCGAGCAGGACGAGTGGCGCGGTCGACGTGAGCGTGGCCTGAACGCCCTGTGCGGGGGCGTCGCCCGTGTTCTCGATCACGACCGCCAGGTCGACTTCCTCGTCCGGGTCCGGATAGCCGGAGCGGTTCCCCCGCGGCGTGTCGTCGGGTGTGACCGCGACGACCGACAGGACGGGCTGCGGCAAGCGTCGCGCCGCAACCGGCGCCTCGATCGTCGATTCACACCCCGCGCCGTCGACCGCGAGGACGACGTACCAGTAATCCGTTCCGGGTGCGGCCTCCGCGTCGTGGAACGTCGTGTCCGGCGCCGCGGCCAGGCCAACGGAGAAGAGCGCCTGATCGAGACGCAGCTCGCCGCGCAGCACCTCGTAGTACGCAGCCCCAGGCACTGCGCTCCAGGCGACGCCGATCCCGTCGCACTCCGGCGTGACGCTCACGACGGGCTGCGCCGGCCGCGCGCAGTGGGGCGTGGCGGGCAGGGCCGCGCCGGCGATCCCGTGGGCCGCGAACGCCGCGTGGATCTCGGCCGCGTGTGGCGTGCCGTTGGCCAGGTTCCCGTCGTCGTCGTCGGCGAAGAGGTACGCCGAGTAGATCGACTGAGCGGAGCTCGGGAGGTAGCCCCCGGCGTCGGGGAGCGAGGAGAAGAAGATTCGCTCGGACGCGCGCCACCCCGTGTGGATGCCGTGGCGGAGGACGAAAGCCTGCGCCAGCTCCCACGCCGTTTGCCCGTAGATCTCGCCCTCGCAGTGGACCTGGTAGCCGAGCGGACCGAGCGATCCGGTCTGCGGGCACTTCGATCCGATGTTCGTCGTCGTCAGCGGACCGCGCGGCCCCGCGGGATCGAGGTTGCGCACCGGGCTCCCGTCGACACGGAAGCCGGGGCCGACGAGCGGGCTGTGCGTGACGTGCATCGACACGACGTCAGCGGTGCCCTCGCCGGTCGCGCCGTCGCCGGGCGCGGTGTTCAGATCGATCCCGTGCCCCCACTCGTGGTACACGATGTCGGCGACCTCGCCCGTGTTGTTGCAGCCGCCGCCCGAGCGGAAAAAGTTCACGTCGCCGTCGTAGTACGCGTTGCAGGTGTCCTGGATGTTCGTGAACGACCGGATCGGCGTGTACAGCCACGCTTCGCCCGGGAGCCATTGAACCGCGACGCGCCGGACCTGGTTCAGGTGATAGAACGTGTTGCGGTCGGCCGGCGTCGATCGGCCGTTGCCGAGCTGATCCGCTCCCCCGGTCCCGAACGCGATGTGTCCGCCGCCGAACCCGCTCGCCCCGGCCTGCGCCGGGTTCGTGCAGAACTGACAGTCGGTGTCGAACCACGGGCCCGCGAGACTCGCGCCGGTCCCACCGCCGATGTTCGGGAAGAAGCCCGCCGCGTCGGTGTCCACCGACGACTCGGGGATCGCCACGCTCACGAAGGGGAACGGCACCACGACCTCGTTCTGCTCGTGC
>Ga0247727_10004636_pt1 | contig 28911 bp, 25 predicted proteins | sample WisWelCaveWW1625_FD_202498 | JGI IMG/M metagenome (GOLD analysis project Ga0247727, IMG submission 202498) | Biofilm microbial communities from Wishing Well Cave, Virginia, United States - WW16-25 | ecosystem: Environmental > Aquatic > Deep subsurface > Groundwater > Cave microbial mat | place...
GTGCTGGATGGCAAGCCCGTCGTCTACACGACCGACGTGGCGGTTCCGGACCGCGTCGAGCGGCCCTGGGTCGGCCGCATCTGGGCGCAGGCCCACGTGGCCGAGCTGCTCGAGGAGATCGCGCTTGGCGGCGAGCAGGAGGAGCGCAAAAACGAGGTCATCTCGCTGGCCCTGGCCTACAACTTCGTCACTCCGTACACGTCGTTCTTGGCCATCCCCGAAAACGAGCTCACCGACGCGGCGCGCGTCACGCTCGCCGGCGCGCGCGAGCACAAGCGCCGCATCCTAGAGGCCCATCCGGACGCGGCCGCGCTCTCACGCAGCAGCATGCCGCCGGGCGACCCGCTGCTCTCCGTCCGCGCCCCGCGCGACGCCGTCCAGGTCACGGCCTACTTCCCGTTCGGGCTGGTCAAGGATCTGCACTGGGACGCGCATGCCGAACGCTGGCAGGTCCGCTTCCTGGTGCCAAAGTCCGTGCCCGACGGCGCGTACCAGGCCCGTGTGGTCGTGCTGCACAAGGATGGATCCGTCGAGCTCATGAGCGCGCCGTACACGGTGGACAGCTCGGAACCGGACTTCGAGGTCGAGATCGCGCCGGTCGCGGGGGGCGTGATGCTGTCCATCGTCGCCAACGAGGTGGTTCGCGAGGCGCACGCGGCACTGGTCTCGGACCCGAGCGCTCGCGTCGAGCTTGGCCGGACCGACGGCCTCCGCTTCGGCGGCTTCCTCGCGCTGCCGCCGGGGCCGCACGAGATCCGCGTGGTCGTGGCCGACGAGGCGCGCAACGAGGCGGACGAGATCATCCGCGCCGAGGTGCTGTAGCCATGACGTCGCGAGTCTGCCCGGCCGTACCACTGCTGCTGGTCACCATGGCGCACGCGACGCCCGCAGTGTTCACCCGCACGGCCTACGTCGAGGACGTCGTGGCCCACCAGGACGCGCTGTGGGTGGCGACACGTGGCGGTGTGGAGCGCTACGACCTTCCGGGTCTTGCCTACCGTCGCGTCTACACGACCGCCGATGGCCTCGCGGAAAACGCGGTGCGCGCCCTCGAGATCAGTGACGGTCGCGTCGTCGCCCGGACCGAGCGCGCGCGGTGCACGCTGGTCGACGATCGCTTCACCTGCCGGCCGGCGCCCGCGCTGGCGCCGCGCGAGCCCGCCGTCGCCCGGCGGTTCGCCGGCGCGCGCGTCACCTGCGAGCGGACCGTGGCGGGCGTTCTTGTGATCGGCACGGCCGGCGCGGGCCTTTGGGCGGGCAACAAGAAACTCACGCCCGAGGGTCAGGTGTGCAGCAACCACGTCGTCGCGATGGAGCGCTTCCTTGGCCGGCTATGGCTGGGCAGCTTCGACGAGGGACTGTGTAGCTTCGACGGATCGAGCTTCACTATCGCGGCGCTCCCCGCCCGCATGGTCAACGACCTGGTGGCCACGCCGAAGTTCCTATACGTGGCCGCCAGCGAGGGCCTGTGGCGCACGGCCGACGGCGCGCGTTTCGAGCGGGTGGAGTTCATCAGCGAGCGCGGCGTCAACGACCTGGCCTTCGACGGCCGGTACGTGTGGGCCACGACGCCGGGCGCGCTGTGGCGCATCCGCACGCAGCCGGGCCTGCGGAGCCGTACCTACTGGCGTCCGGGAGGCACGCGCGCGCTCCAGGCCGTCGCCGTACGTGGCGGAGACGTCTGGCTGGCCGCCGAGGACCGCGGCGCGATGCGGCTGCGCGACGGGCGTTTCGAGATCTTCGATCGCGCCGCCGGCCTGCCCACCAGCTGGGCGCTGGACGTGGCGGCCAGCGGGCACGCGGCGTTCGTGGCCACACTGCGCCACGGCCTGTTGCGCGTCGACGCCTCGGGACGCGCTTCGACGATCCAGGGCCTACCGGACGAGTGGCTGCTGTTCGTCGCGGCCCAAAACGATGGATCACTCTGGATCGGCACGCAGAACGGCGCCGCCCACATCACCCCCGGCGGCACCGTCGAATCCGTCGCGGGTCTCCCCCACCCCTGCGTCCACGCCATCCTCCCGCTTGAGGACTCGACATGGTTCGCCACCGAAGGCGGCCTCGCCCGCCAGCCTACCGGACCCACCCTCGCCTCATCGGCTCCTTGATTCGCCCTCGCCGGCCTCCTGTGATATCATTGCTATCAGAGGTGGCTCATGGCCCAGCTCATCGTGCGTGACCTCGACGACGACATCGTGCGCCGCTTGAAGGAGCGCGCCGGACGCCACGGCCGATCGGCCGAAGCCGAGCACCGCGAGATCCTCCGGCAGGCCCTGCGCGGATCGCACGCGGGGCGGACCTTCAAGGCGCTTCTCCTCCAGATGCCCAACGTCGGGACCGACGCCGACTTCGCGCGCCCGCGCGGCCGCGCGCGTCGGGTCCGGCTGTGAGCTTCCTGCTCGACACGAACGTCCTCTCGGAGCTTCGCAAGGGATCGCGGTGCGACTCGCACGTCGCCGCCTGGGTCTCCGCGGTCGATGACGCGGGTCTTTTCCTGAGCGTCCTCGTCATCGGCGAGATTCGTCAGGGCATCGAGGCCGTCCGTGGCCGAGACGCACGGTCCGCCGCGGCGCTGGACGCGTGGCTCGCACGGATCACCGCGGAGTACGAGGACCGCATCCTGCCCGTGGACCGTCCGGTCGCCGAAGCGTGGGGTAGGCTCAACGCAAGCACGCCACTGCCTGCGATCGACGGCCTCCTCGCCGCCACCGCACGGGTACACGGTCTCACGTTCGTCACCCGCAACGTCACGGACGCGGCGCGCAGCGGCGTCCCGTGCCTCGACCCCTTCCAGCGCCGCGCCTGACCGGTACCGGCGGCTCCTCGCCGCGCTGTGGCTCCCCGGCGTTTCTCGGCTCGTTCCTAGGCCCCGACGCGGATGTCTGGTACGTTCTCGCCGCGATGCCGAAGGGCCCGGCGGCCGGCAAGGACTGGGGAGAGCCGGATCTCTACGCCAAGCTGCAGATCTTCGTCGACACTTGGCGTCACTACGAGGGCACCGAGCGGGCCGGGGCGCAGCCGTTCCTCCAGAAGCTGTTGGACATCTACGGCGTGGATGCCCCTCCCGGTACGCTCTTCGAGCAGCATCCGGTACGGCTCCCGGCGCGTGGCACGAAGGCCGCGCAGAACCACCTCTTCGAGGCCGACGAGGGCCCCCGGTACACGACCGAGTCGATGGACCTGTACATCGCCAAGGTGTGCGTTTGGGAGATGAAGGCGTCCTCGGAAAAGGATCTCCAGAAGCACCACGCCCAGCTCCTCCGCTACTGGGCGCTCACGCGTACCCGCTACATGGTGCTCTGCAACTTCCACGAGTTTTGGATCTACGACACCTTTGACGAGGGTGGGCAGCTTCAACCCAAGCTCCGCTTCACGCTCACGGAGCTTCCGGGGCGCAGCGACGCGCTCTTGTTCTTGCGCGGCCAGGAGCCGGAGCTGCTCGGGCGCGCCGAGCGCGTCACGTCCGAGGTCGCGCGCATGCTTGGCCGCCTGGTGCGCGAGGTCATCCAGGCGTCTCCCGCCCCTGACCGGGACCGCGAGCGCGTCACGACCCTGGTGCTCCAGTGCGTCTTCTCCATGTTCGCCGAGGACACGGATCTTATTCCGCCCCACCTTTTCACCAAAGCCGTGGCCCAGGCGGACGGGACCGGCCGGATGGACTCGGTCTGGTCGCTGTTCGACGACTTCGCGCGCAAGGATCCCGACGAGCGTGCCAACCGCTTCGCGCCCTACGTCGACGGGCCGCTGTTCGACCGCAACCAGCCGAGGCTCAAGCTCTCGGCCGAACACATCCACGAGATCCACTGCGCGGGCAGGGACTTCGAGTGGGAGGACGTCCGCCCGGAGATCTTCGGCTCGATCTTCGAGCAGGCGCTCGATCCCGGCGAGCGCCACGAGCTCGGCGCACACTTCACGCGCGAGGCCGACATCGCCCGAGTGGTGTGGCCCACGGTTGTGGAACCGTGGCGGCAACGCATCGCCGCGCTGCGCATGCCCAAGGACGCCGAGCGGGCCATCGCCGAGATGCGCGCCTTCCACGTGCTCGACCCCGCCTGCGGCTGCGGCAACTTCCTCTACGTCGTCTACCGCGAGATGAAGCGCCTGGAAGCGGCGCTCGCCCGGAAATGGCTTGAGCTGCAGCGCAAGGTGGTCAAGCGTCGCGCCGACATCCGGCCGCCGCCGCCGCGCCCGTACTTCACGATCGAGCAACTCCACGGCATCGAGAAGGAGCCGTTCGCCGCGTTCCTCGCGCGCGTGGTGCTGTGGATCGGCGAGCATCTCGCCAAGCGGGAGCTGGGCCTGGACGAGGAGACGCTTCCGCTGAAGAGCCTGGACAAGAACGTACGCCACGCCGACGCGCTCGAGGTCGACTGGCCGCGTCCCGACGGAGAGCTGGCCATCGTAGGCAACCCGCCCTACCTCGGTGTCCGCAAGATGCGCCACGAGTTCGGCGACGACTACGTCGAGAAGCTCTTCGCCCGCTTCCCGCAGAACCGCGCCGCCGATTACGTGACCTACTGGTTCACGCGCGCCCTCGAAGTTCTGCGCCCGAACGAGCGCGCCGGCTACGTGTGCACCAACTCCGTCGCGCAGAACGAGAGCCGCGAGGCCAGCATCGATCTGATCCTGGCCAAGGGCGGCTCGCTCACCGACGTCTGGAAGTCCTACCCCTGGCCCGGCGAAGCCGCCGTCCACATCGGCATCGTGAACTGGCTGATGGCCCCGTACGACGGCATCCGCACGCTGGACGGCAACGAGGTCGCCTCGATCTCGCCGGGCCTCACCGAGGCTGTCGACGTAACGACCGCGCGCCACCTCCCGCAGAACGAAAACCTCTGCTTCATGGGCGTGACTCCGGGCAACAACGAGTTCGTCCTATCCGACGAGCAACGCAAGGAGATCCTCGACAGCGACCCCAAGAGCGAGGCCGTCATCCGCCCCTTCCTCATCGGCCGCGACGTAAACCGCGAGGTCGACCAACGTCCCACACGCTGGATCATCGACTTCGGAACGCTGGAGAAGGGCGAGGCCGAGCGGTTCCAAGGAGCCATGCGTTACGTGCGAAGGCACGTGTATCCGATCCGAAAGGACAACCGCCGTGAGAGTCGCGCGAGGAATTGGTGGAAGTTCGCGGAACCGGCGCCGAACCTCCGAGAGGCGATCAAACCGCTGCGGCAAGTTCTCGTGATCCCATGCGTTTCACCCCGCCTCATTGTCTCGCGCCAGAAAAACGGCGCCTGCTTCGATCATCAGCTCATGGTCGTCGCGCTCCACGATTGGTACCACTTCGCCGTCCTCCAATCCCGCGTTCACGCGGTGTGGGCGCGGGCCCGCGGATCCACGCACGAGGAACGCCTCCGCTACACCAACACGACGATCTTCGAAACGTTTCCGTTTCCGTTGGCCGACGGAGACTACGACCCGCGACGCCGGCCCAAGACGGCGGAGGCCGACCGCGTCGCCGCCGCCGCCGAGACGTTCGACCGCCTGCGCTCAGATACGTGCCGGGCGCGCGATCTCGGCCTGACCAAGATCCACAACGAGTTGGAAGCCGGCGGCCTGCCCGATCTGCGCGCCGCCTACGACGCGATGAACGACGGCGTCACCGCGTGTTACGGCTTTGCCGAGGGCGCGTGGCGCGACGACCGCGAGATCCTCAGGTTGCTGCTCGAGCTCAACCGCCGAATTGCGGAACGCCATGAAGGGACCCTCTGAGCCGGCAGCCGTTTCGGTCGACGATCTGGCGCGCGACTTCGACCTCAAGCGCGCGCGGGTGCTCAACTACGCGCGACGAATCGGCATCCCGGCTCGACGGCATTTCGAGAAGATGCTCTTCGCAAAAGAGGATGCCCGGCTCCTGCGCCGCGAGTTCCGGGAGTGGCTGACCGACACGCTGACCATCCGCTGCCGCGAGTGCGGTGACAGGTTCCGCAGGCTGAACACGACCCACCTGGCCCGGCACGGCCTGACGGCGTTCGACTACAAGCAGGTCCACCAGACGCCGTTCGTTCTCTCCTATGACGAATGCGAGCGCCATGGCGAACGCATGCGCGGCCGCATTCCAGCAAGGGCCTTTCGCTGGACGGCCGACAGCATCGCCCTGCTCCGGCGAGAGCACGGCCGGCGGACGATCGTCGCGATCGCACGCCGGCTCGAGACGACGCGCGCCGTCATCCAGCGCAAGGCCTGGGTGCTCGGTCTGCCGCGACGGCCTCGGGGATGGTGGACCGAGGAGCAGGACGCCACGCTGCGACGGCTGGCGGGGACGGTCCCGGAGGACGAGATCGCGCGCCGTCTCGGGCGTTCCGAAAGGAGCGTGCGCAGCCGAGCGCGCGACGTGCTCGGCGTTCGCCTGCTGCTCATCCGCGCGTGGACTCCCCGCGAGGATACCGTGGTGCGGCGAGACTACGGCCGTATCTCCACGCGGGAACTGGCGCGCTGACTCGGACGAGGCCTGCGTTCCATACAGCACCACGCCGGCGCTCTCGGACTCCGTCTCAGGCCCGTGGACCGCCCGTGGAGCGATGGTGAACGAGACGCGCTGATCCGCTGGGGCGGGAAGATCCCGACTCGCGAGATCGCTCGGCGACTCGGGCGGAGCCTGGTCGCCGTGCGCGTCCGGGCGCGCAGGATGGGGGTGACGCTCCGACACGTATGGACGGCCGAGGACGACGCCAGGCTTCGCAAGCTGATTCCAAGCCTGCGTATGAAGCGAGCGGCCGCGCGCCTTGGCCGCACCTACAGCGCGATCGAGAGCCGGCTGTCCACCCTCGGCATCACCACCGGTTACCACATGTCGGCCGACGAGATCGACATCATCCGGGAAGCGTGCGGGCGGGAGTCGGTGGCTTCGCTGGCACGGCGTCTGGGACGCAGTTACACGTCCGTGTGGACCGTGGCACAGCGACTGCGCCAGACCTAAGGTGCGAAGCGACAGCGCATTCCCGAGAGGGGCTCGCGCGCGCAAGAGGGTCGACGAGAGGGCGAGGCGGCACTACAGTCGGCGGATGCGACGCTTCACGCTGGTCTGGCTCGCCTTGTTCGCTGGATGCGGGGACGAAGGGGGCGCCAGGGACGGCGGCGCCGCCGATGTTGCGCACGACATCCTGGTGCCGCCAGCGGACGTCCTTCCGGTCGCTCCGACGGTGTTCTTACCCAAGGCGGCCCTCGATCCGGCCGAGGTCGCCATCGTCGTCAACGACGCCGACGCGCAGTCCCTCGCCGTGGCCGAGTACTACCGCGTGCAGCGCGCCATCCCGCAGGGAAACGTCGTCCATCTGACGTTTTCCACCGGCGCGGTGCTCGATCCGGTCGAGTTCGCCACGGTCAAGGCCGATCTCGACGCGGCGCTCGGAACGGACATCCAGGCGCTGGTGCTGACCTGGGCGCAGCCTCATCGCGTCGGCTGCATGTCCGCGACCAGCGCCTTCGCGCTCGGCTTCGACACCGTGTATTGCAACACCAGCGGTGGTCCCTGCGGCGTCACCGCGGCGGTCGACTATTACAACTCGGACTCGGCGTACCCGTTTTCCGACCACGGCATCCGTCCGGCGATGGCGCTGTCGGCGGCCAGCGAGCAGGATGCCTACGACCTCATCGACCGCGGCATCGCCGCCGACGACACCTTCCCGGCCGGCGACGGCTACTTCTTGCGGACGACCGACGCGGCGCGCAGCGTGCGCTGGTCCGACTTCATCGCCACCGTCGGCCTGCTCAGCCACCCGGGCGGGCTGGATCTCACCTACCTCGACAACTCCGCCGGCGGCGGATCGAACACGTTGGTCGATGCGGTGGACGTGCTCTTCTACTTCACCGGCCTGGCGGACGTTCCCGGCATCGACACCAACACGTATCTACCCGGCGCCGTCGCCGATCACCTCACCTCGTTCGGCGGGCAGATTCCCAGCGGTGGCCAGATGAGCGTGCAGGAGTGGCTCACTGCCGGGGCCACGGCGAGTTACGGGACCGTCGTGGAACCGTGCAACTACGAGCAGAAGTTCCCTCGCACCAGCGTGATGCTGCCGCGCTACTTCCGCGGCGCCACCGTGCTCGAGGCGTACTGGAAGTCGGTGCAGTGGCCGGGCGAAGGTCTGTTCGTCGGCGAGCCCCTGGCGCGCCCGTGGGGCGCATCGGCGATCACGTTCGAGGACGGCACGCTGACCATCGAGACGAACTTCCTCGACCCGACCCGGAACTACCAGCTGGTCGCGGCCGACAGCGCGGACGGTCCGTACGATCCCGTGCTCGAGGATATTTCGGTTTCCGACACCATGCGCACCACCATCGTGCTGGCGAACGCCGCGGCGCCGTTCTACCGCCTGCAAGAGACTCCATAGCCGTGAGGGTTCTCTGGCTCGCGCTCGCCGCCGGTTGCGCCGGCACCAACGAGGCGTCGGTCGGCGAAGATGCGGGGACGGCCGACCGCTGCGAGCGCTGGAACGCCGAGCGGGCCGACGTCGACGACGGGACGTGGAGCGGCAGCGTGGCCGCCTGCGACCCGGGCGAGATGGACCCGGCCTGGAGAGAGCGAGTGCTGCGCCAGATCAACCTGTACCGATGGCTCGCGGGCCTGCCGGAGGTGACCAACGAGCCGGCCTTCGCGGAGCGGGCCCAGGCGTGCTCGCTCATGATGGACGCCAACCAGCAACTCTCGCACGCGCCGCCCACCAGTTGGGACTGCTGGTCGCAGGCGGGCGCCGACGGCGCCGGCCGGTCCAACATCGCCTCGTTGCCCGGGGTATCGGCCATCGACCTGTTCATGGCCGACCCGGGCAACGCGACCACGATCGGCCACCGCCGCTGGATCCTCTCGACCTGGATCGGACGTGTCGGGATCGGCTCCACGAGCCGATTCTCGTGCCTGCACGTGTTCGACGACACGGGCACCAGCGGCGCGGCATTCGTCGCCTGGCCGCCACCTGGCCGTTTTCCGGTGCAGGCCGCGACGGTCTCCGGCACGAGCATCGACCAGACCGGCTGGACCGTGCAAAGCGAAGACGCGAGCCTCCCAGGCGCGACCGTCACCGTGACCGCGGCCGGCCAGGATCTCCCCATCGCGGTCGTGGTCCTCGAGGGCGGCTATGGCAGCGCGTACGCTCTGTCGTTCATCCCGCAGGGCTGGGCGATGCAGGCCGGCACGACCTACCAGGTGGAGCTTTCCGACCTGCCCGCGCCCATCGCCTACGACATCGAGGCCGTCGACTGCGCGGTTCCGTAGTGTGTGTGGTCAGCGGAGTAACGATAGGACCTCCTGGACGAGCGCAAAGCAGGCCAGACCGAAGATCGTCAGCACGACCACGACGCCTAGCCCAATGCCGATCCGCATACGCCTGCGCGAATCCCGCAACTGGGTATCCCATCCCACTCCGAAGAGGGCGTCCAGCCGTGCCCTCACGAGCGGATGCACGTTGGCCAAGTCAATCGGTTCGTCGCGCGGGAAGAAATCGAGGAAGTACCGCGCCCGCCATCCCGGCCGCTGTTCGAGGAAGCGCGCCGCCGGGCGGTTCAGGTGGTCGACGAGCTCGGCGCGCAGCGCCACGGCCTCGTCGTCCTCGCGCAGCGTCAGGAACAGGGCGGCGCCCGCAAGCGTCCGGTGTCGCCAAAGCAGGTAGACGCGCGAGGCCTTCTCCCAGACGGAAACGTCGGTCGGATGGCGCGCCAGAAGCTGCCCCAGAAGATCACGTGCCGTGTCGACATCGCCCTTCGCCACCGCCCGGTCCAGGTCCGCCATGGCCTCCTCGAGGCGCATCCTCGTGTCAGGGCAGCCGTAGGACGAGGTCGAGCGGGCGGCTCGTGCCAGCGTCCGGGGCGATCCGCTGGTCGACGAATTGCTCGCCGTGCACCGCCGGATCTTGTAAGCGCCTGGAGGCAGGTGGAACTCGAAGCGTCCTTCGTCATCGGTGCGCGCGTCGTTCACGAGGGCGCCCGAGTCCGAACTCCGAACCAGCACTTCGGCAGCGGACTTGGGCCGGTCGCGCCGGTCCACGACGCGACCGCGCACGATCCAGGCGTTTCCCAGCATGAGGACGACGTCCTCGTGTCCGCCGGACCACGATTCGGCCTCGACGAAGGGACTCACGAACGCGCCGTCGGTCGTTCGCGCATGCAGGTGCAGGACCATCGAGTGATCCACGTCGATGCGGAAACGGCCGTCGGGTTGTACTGCCCGCGACACAGCGCGACTCCCGCCGGAGCGAAACGTCACGACGACGAGTGCGAACGTGGAGGTCGGCTGACCGGGCGGCAGCGCCACGCGTCCGTTCACACTCGGCGTTGCGTCGGCGCTGAGGCGATCGGGAAGTGCGCCCCGCGCCACCCACCCCTCCACCAGTAGCGTGTAGTCGTCGGAATGGGCAACCGGCCAACGCCAGAGCACCTTGGCGAAGTCGCCCTCGATCTGCTGCCAGCGCACGAACGCGCCGGCCGGGAGAGTCGCAAAAGCCGCCTCCCCGGGAGTGGCGTGTATGGGCGCGTTTGCCGCGAGTGGACCCGCGGGGCGCCCTCGCTCGTGCCGAAGCCGCCCTTCGCAGCAAAGATGGAGGGTCCCGCGGCCGCCGAGCTGTGGTGGCCCGCGCCGCATGCGCTTGGACGGCACCCATGCGCGAATCCGAACGCCCTCCCAGGTATCCACGAACTCCACGAGCGCTCGGTCGCCTCGCTCCTTGAGCAGCCGTCCCTGGTCGACGTCGTGCTGCGTGTCTCCTGCGCCGCCGACGTCGGCGGCGCGCACGACGAGGCCCTTCTTCCACCAGACGACCGGCGGCTCGGGCTCGGGCTCGGGGTAGACGTCCGGTGTCGCGCCGTGGCATTGGTCGCGCCAGACCTCTCCCACAGGCTTCCCGGAGATGCGATCGCAGGGGACGACGACGGATGGGTACGGCGAGGCCTCACCATGTGGCTCGGCCCAGGTCACGCGCACGCCCTTTTCCTCCTGGCGCTCGGGTGTCAGCGCGCGGCCACGCAGCCACCACACACGCCTGGGCACGACCTCGAGGTCGTCGGCGGCGAACACCAAGAGCGCCTTGCGACGAACCCGTCCGACGATGCGCAACGGCGCTTCGACCTCGACCTCCGCGAGCTTGCCGGCGTCGCCCAAGCGATCGTCCAGCACGCGAACCGTCTGACCGGCACGAACGCCGCCCAGCCGCCGGCCGGCGGCGTCCTTGAGATCCTCCGCCCACAGCACCGTGCGTTCCGGAAAGCATACCGGCGCAACCGCCGCCGCTCGGGCCGGCGCGAGCGCGAGTAGCACCACGCGGATGAGCGGGATCCGCAAGGCACCTCTACGGGCCGATGATGGCGCGGAGCGCCCGGGCGAGCGCCTCGCGATCTTCGGGTTCCAGTCTGCCCAACCGGCGGAGAATGAGCGCCCCATCCACGGTGGCCAGGATCGGCTTCAGCACGGAGGGCCTGAGCAAACCGGCCTCCTTCCAGTGCGAGATGGCGGCATCGCCGACACCCGCGGCGGGCCTCGGCTGGCTGGTCACGGCCATGATGATCACGTCGGCGCGCTCTCGGCCGAACGCGGCGGAGTTCACGACGACCGCCGGGCGCTTCTTCACAGTCGACTGGTCGGTAAACGGGAACGGAACGAGGACTACGTCGCCGAACTCATAGGCGGTCATACTCGGCGTCGTCCGGGTTGTTCCAGACCCGGTGGAAGGCGTCCTCGGACAGCTTCGTCGCAGCCTCGAGCACACGCTGATCAGTACGCTGGCGCAGGAAGTCCACGAAGTCCTCGACCTCGGCCACCTTGTCCACGGGGAGCTCCCGGATCTTCGCGATCAGCCCGTTCTCCTGTTCCGCGCGGCTGCTCACGACTTCAAGGTAGCCGATGTCACACATCGTGGCAATTGCCCGACGGTGAAATCCCGGCTCCCCCTCCTCATCAGGTGGCTTACGCCAGCGGACCCGTCGCTCACTGTACGAGCGGGTGAACGTAGTTCCTGCCCAGCCCACACACGACCCACGATGTCGCCTCGAAGTTCGGGCCGTCGCAGGGCAGGGCGACGCCACCTACGAGCCTGCCGCAGCCGCCGGCGCCGTACGACAGGGCTATCTTAGGGGACAGCGTCGGGGGCGCCGTTGCTGGCGGGCGCTCCCTCGCCGGATCCGACCGCCGGGATGTGCGGCTGCAGGCGGCCAAAAGCAACAGCAGCGCGACGCGGCGCACCGTACGCATTGTGCCACGGACCGCACGTGTGGGATCTCGCCGGAACGGCTCACTGGCCTCGACCTGCGCTTGACCGCCGCGGCGGGCGTACCTAGAGTCGCTTCCAAGGACGGCCCAGTGGGCAAGCGATGACGAAGCGAACGGCTGATTGCGGACTCGCCTCATGCCTGCCGTGGGCATATGCTGGCGCATTGCTGATCTGGGCGGCGACCTGGTGCGCCGCCTGCGGCGGAGGTTCCCCTGGGCAAACTGCCGTTTCCGACGGATCATCAGGCCAGGACGCCACCGCGGACAGCGCCGCGGACGTCCCCGACGCGTCCGATGGCGCCGGTGGCGGGGCGCCCTGCCGGGAGGTTTCCGAGACCGCGCCCACGGCGTGCGATGGCTGCGAGATGGACGAGACCTGCGCCCAGTTTTTCGATGGCCTCGGTGGGCATTGGCTGACTCGCTGCTGCCTGGTGGAGGATGTGGCCTGCCTTCCCGACCAATGCGCCTCGGAGTGCGACGCGCTGCTGTGCGTTCCCTACGAATTCGAACCAGGCTTCTGCGTCTGCCAGAACATCGATTGCGACCCTGCCGATCCGCGCGCCTACCGTTGTTGCTGCCCGTAGGCGGACCTAGAGCGTGGCGATGACGGGTCAGAACTCCGCGTGTGATGCTGCGTTGAGATCATCCTGACATGGCGGTCATTCCGGTCCTGCTGGCGACCACGGCGCTGCTCCCCTCTCCCGCCACCGTCGAGGGCGGCGGGACGCTGCCGCCCGCGGCGCTGCTCGACATCGAACGCTGCGCCGAGTGTCACCCCGATGTGTTCGCGCAATGGCAGGCCTCCGCGCATCGGCACTCGTCGTTTTCCAATCCGTTCTACGCCGCCGCGGTCAACGCGTTGCGGCGCGAGCGTGGTGCGCGGCCGGCGCGCTTCTGCGCCGGCTGTCACGATCCGGCGTTGCTCCTGACCGGGAAGTTCGATCGGCTGGACGAGCAGTCGGAGGAGGCGCAGGCGGGGCTGACCTGCCTGGTCTGCCACCGCGTGGCGCATGTGCCGGACACGACGGGCAACGGCAACTACCGGCTGACAAAGGCACCGCCGAGCTTCGACACGAAGCGCCCTCCAGGGGAGCACTCGCCGCACGCCGTGAGCCTGCTCGCGCCGCTGCTCCATACCGGCGAGTTCTGCGCCACCTGCCACAAGGTGTCGCTTCCCGTCGCGCTCAACGGCGATCGCTGGCGGCGCGGGCAGAACGAATACGACGCCTGGCACCAGAGCGCCGTGGCCGGCCACTCGGCGCGCGCCTACTACCCGGCGGCGCAGACGCGCCGCTGCCAGGACTGCCACATGCCGCTGGAATCGGCCCCGCACGATGCCGCGGCCAAGAACGGCATGATCCGCTCGCACCGGTTCATCGGCGCCAACACGGCGCTGCCGTTCCTGCGCAAGGACTCCGACATGCTGGCGCGCACCGAGGCTTTCTTGCGCGACGGCAAGGTCGTCGTGGACATCTTCGCGCTGCGGCGCGGCGGCATCTGGCTGGCGCCGCTGGACGAGCAGCGTCCGGTGCTCCTTCCCGGCGAGACGGTCGAGGCCGACGTGGTCGTGCGCAACCTCGGCGTCGGCCATGCCTTCCCCGGCGGGACCAACGACTCCAACCAGGCGTGGCTCGACGTGCGCCTGCTCCTGGGCGACCGGTTGATCGCGCGCGACCAGGATCACCTGCTCTCGGCGGTGCTGCTCGATGGACAGGCCCGTCCCGTGCAGCACCGCAACGTGGAGGACTTCCGCGCCACCGCGCACGTCCACGCGGTCCCGCCCGGATCCGCGCGATTGGCGCGTTATCGCTTCACCGTGCCGGCGGACGCAGCCGCGCCGCTGCGCTTCGAAGCCGCGCTGCGCTGGCGCAAGTTCCAGCCCGCGTTTTCGCGCTTCGCCTGCCGCGAGCGCCCGCGCGATTTTCCCCTTGGCTGCCCCGACTTGCCCGTCACGACGATCGCCCAGGACGCAGTGACGTTCGGCGCCACCACCGGGACCGCGCGGGGCGATCCGCGCCCGCGCTGGCAGCGTTTCTCCGACTGGGGAATCGCCCTTCTGGCCGGCCTTCCCGAGCAGGTCGCCGACGCCCGCGAGGCGTTCCGAAGGGCCGGGCGCCCGGTCGACGAGGCGCGTGTCGAGATCCGCCTGGGCCGGCTGGACCGCGCGCTCGCCTTGCTCGAGTCGGCTCCTCCCTCAACTACCGTGCGCCTGCTCCGCGCCGAGGCCTTGCTTGGCGCCTGGCGCTTCGCGGAGGCATCGATCGAGGCGCGCGCCGTGGCCGAGGCCATGCCGCTGGAGCGCGAAGCCTGGCGCCTCCTGGCCCTTGCGCTCGGCCCGGCCGGCCGGCCGAGCGAGGCAGTCCAGGCGGCCGACCGCGCGCTGGCCATCGATCCAGAGTGGACCGAGGTCCACCTCGTGCGCCAGCGCGCGCTGCTGGCGCTGGGCGACGAGCGCGAGGCCGAGCGGGCGCGCGCCGCCTACCTGCGCTACCGCGTGGACGAGTCCGAGGCGCACCTGCGCGAACGATACCTGCGGCGAAACGGTCGCCGCGACACCGAAGACCTGGCCGTGCACGTGCACGACCTCAAGGAGGCACGACGATGAGAAAGATCCTGGTACTGGTGCTCTGGCTGTCGGCCGTCGAGGCCGCGGCGTTCTGCGGCTTCTTCGTGGCCGGCGCCGACACGTCGATCTTCAACGAGGCCTCGCAGGTGATCCTGGTGCGCGACGGGCGCCGCACCACGATCAACATGCTCAACGACTTCAAGGGCGAGCCCGACGAGTTCGCGCTGGTGGTACCGGTGCCGGTCGTGCTGCAGAAGGAGCAGGTCAAGACCATCGACGCCAAGCTGTTCGCCCACGTCGATCAGCTCTCGGCGCCACGCCTCGTCGAATACTGGGAGCAGGATCCCTGCGCGCCACACGTCGTGTACGAGGTGATGATGGGCAGGGGCGCGCCGACGGCCGCCCTCAGGAGCAAGAGCGTCGCGGACGCGGACTACGGCGTCGAGGTCAAGGCGCGCTTCGCCGTGGGCGAGTACCAGATCGTCATCCTAGGCGCCAAGGAATCGACCGGCCTGGAGCGCTGGCTGCACGACCACAAGTACCAGATCCCGAAAGGCGCGGCCGAGGTGCTGGCGCCCTACATCCAGCAGAAGATGAACTTCTTCGTGGCCAAGGTGGACGTGACCAAGGTCAAGCGCGACGAGGCTGGCTTCACGTATCTCTCGCCGCTGCAGTTCACCTTCGAGCACGACGCCTTCGAGCTGCCGATTCGTATCGGCATGCTCAACGCCAACGGGCCGCAGGATCTCATCACCTTCGTCATCGCGCAGCAGCGCTACGAGGTGTCGAGCTACCCGACCGTGTCGATCCCGACCAACCTGGAAGTGCCCGAGGAGACCGCGCAGGATTTCGCGTCGTTCTACCTGGACCTGTTCGATCGCACGGTGAGCCGCGACGGCCCAGTGGTCGTGACCGAGTACGCCTGGGACACGTCCTCGTGCGACCCCTGTCCAGGACCGGTGCTGACACCGGACGAGCTTCACAAGCTGGGCGCGCCGGAAGCATGGTCCACCGCGACGCTCACGCGGCTGCACGCGCGCTACACCAAAAAGACGTTCCCGCGCGACTTGACCTTCGCCGCGGCGGCGCCGCTGCAGGGCGGGCGCGGCTTCGACAACGTGTTCAAGTGGGAGCCGGACGTGCGCATGCCCGTGATCGTCCCGGGGCCGCAGGGGGTGAACAACTTCCAAGGGCGCTACATCATCTACCACCGCTGGACCGGACCGATCTCGTGCGCCCAACCGGTGCGGGGCAACTGGGGCGGGCCGCCCCAGGGCCGTCCCTCCAGGCCCATCGCCGCCACGGATCTCGGCGCCGCGATGCGTACGCGCAAGCCGTTCCGCCCGGCCGGAATGTCCGCCAAGCCGATCTCGAAGGAGGCTCCCGCGACGCCCAAGTCCGGCTCGGGACAAGGCTGCGCCGCATCTCCAGGCGCACGACCCTAGGCTTGCACCCGTGCGCGGCGGGAGTATCGTGGCTCGCATGCGTGGCGTGTTCTGGATGGTGTTGCTCTTGGCCGGTTGCCCGGGAAGGACGTTGCCGCCCGAGGGGTCGAACGGCGAGGACGGAAGCGCCGGCGCGGGCTTCACCACATGCGAACCTGACTTCGCCAGCCTTGTGGCGCTCGTGGACAATCCAACCGGGACCCTCTCCTCGGCGGCCGACGCGCAGGGCGTGGCCGAAGCCTTCGGCGAACTGCTCGTGCCCTCGGGACCCGGCGGCCAGCGGCGCCACGGCATCTCTTGCGACTCGCCGTTGCCGACCGGCGCCATCCAGTGCACATGCTCGGGCGGAGGCCCCTTCACCTACACACCCGACGAGACGAAAACCGAAATCCGCTACTCCTACGATGCATGCTGCCTGGAAAACACGTGCTGCTACGACGGATGCGGCTGGGCCGTACTCTCGGACACCGCAGCCTACTCCGTTTGCTTGTCGTTTCATGTCACGTCGAGCTGCCTGGGCCCCTGGCAGGACGAGTTCTCGTACTGCCAGGACAAGGGGGCACCCTGGTACCTCGTCGCGTACCAGGGCGAAACCTATGCTGTGAGCGGCTCCTACGACAGCGCCACAGGCGGATTCTGGGCGGTACGCGACGCAAACGCCGATTGGGCGTGCATGCAGGACCCCACCGGCGCCGGATCGTGCACCGACGGCACCCAGACGTACGATTGGTCGTAGGCATGCGTGGCGTGTTCTTGATGGCGTTGCTCGCGGCCGGCTGCCCCGGAAGGACGTCGCAGCCCGGAGGATCGGATAGCGATAGCGAGAGGGACGGCGGCTTCACCACTTGCGAGCCCGATTCCGCGAGGCTGGTGACGCTCATAGACAACCCGACGGGGACTCTGTCCTCGGCGGCCGACGCCCAGGGTGTGGCCGAGGAGTACGCCGCCGCAACCTTGGCGCCGCAAGGACTGACCGGCCGGAGGCGGCCCGGTATCTCATGCGGCGGCGAGCCCCTGGCGGACGGCCGCCTGGAGTGCGTCTGCCCCGGCGGCGGGAGCCTTGTCGGCACCGTCGAAACCTTCGGATATCGCTACGCGCTCGAAGAGTGCTGCCTCGCGGAGTCGTGCTGTTACGACGGATGCGGCTGGGCCGAGTTCCAGACTGGCGCCTACTCGTCCTGCACTTCGTTCAACCTGAGCGAAAGCTGTCGGGACGGCGCACTGGTCGAGACATCGTTTTGCATGGATCGCTCCGGCCGTTCCAACTACCTCGTGGCGTTCCGGGGCGGGACCTACGCTGTGAGCGGTTTCTACGACAGCGCGAGCGGCGGCTCTTGGACGGTGCGCGACGCCGTCGCGGAATGGCGGTGCTCCCAGGACGCTACCGGCGCCGGCTCGTGCACCAACGGCAGCGCCACGTTGGACTGGACGTAGCGCCTAGGCCAGCCAGTCCTGCTGCTTGAGCTTCCGGGGCAGGTACTCGTCGGAGATGAAGGTCACGCCGCGGCCGGACAGCGCCTCGAGCTCGTACTTGCAGCCGCTCTTCAACATGTGCTCGATCTCGCGCTTCCAGCCCTTCTTCTCGAACCACGGGTAGGCCATCATCTGCTTGGCGCGCTTCTCGTCCTGGTCGTTCAGCTTGATCGGGTGCTTGAGGCCGTACGTCTGCGCGTCGAAGCTCGACAGGCCCAGGAAGCGCGCCCCGGGAACCGCCATGCGCACCGACTCGTAGGCCAGGTTGATCGATCCCTGCTTGACGACCGAGTAGATGTAGAAGCCCCATGGATCGTTGTCGACCAGCACGAAGACGGGAAGATCGAGCTCCTCGGTCATGCGCCGCACCAACCGGCGCACGCCGCGCGGCGGCATGCCTTGGCCGTGCAGCAGGATGCACTTGTGCTTCCTCCAGAACTTGTCCTCGTTGAGCCGGTTGAAGACGGCGTCCTTCTCCACCAGCAGGATGAACTTGGCCTCGCAGCGCTTGAACTGGATGACGTCGTCCTCGACGATGCTGGGCACGCCCCAGCCGCCGGATCCCTGGCGCCGCAGATCGATGGTGTCGCCCTTGTCCACCACGGTGAGCTCGCCGACCATCAGCCCGCGTCGCGCCGCGAACAGGTGCAGCTCCTCGCGCAGCGCGTCGATGGTCACCTCGAGGTCCTCGATGATCGGATCGGACTCCTCCTGCTCCTCGAACGTGTTCTCGCGCGAATCGGCCAGCGTCCGCTTGGTCATGTAGTAGAGGTCGCGGATGCTGGTGGTCTTGTCGGCCTTGATCAGCGTCTTACACGCGGAAGCGACCAGGAACGTCTGCATGAACTTCTTGGCCTGGCCGACGTTGAAGAACTCGCGCTGCTGGACCTGATCGCCGAGTTCGAGGAGCTGCTTCTTGGCGTTGAACTTGGTGTTGGCGAGCGTGCGCGTGGGCACGTGGAGGTGCGGGTCCTTCTTGCGCTGGACGGCCTGGACCGTGGCCTTGCCGAGCTGCTCCAGCTTCTTGAGCGTGTCGCTCATCCCTTCACTCCGGGTTCTTTCACGACGGTGTGCCGCTTGGCCAGGCGTTGCAGGTCGGCGGCCAGCCTCACGCGGTCGGCGCCGGTCAGCTCCTCGAGCGACTGTGCCACTTCGGGGATGTAGAGATCGAAGATCGACTGACGGCGCGCCTCGTAGGCCTCGTGGGCGCGGCGGTTGAGGTGCGCCGAGAGCTTGCGGCCCACCTCGCGCAGGGCCAGCTTGATCTCCTTCAAGATCTCCGCGTAGTGCGCGATGGCCTCCTTGCTCTCGCTGGTGAAGGGCACCCACACGGACGCCACGTGCACGAGCAACGCCATCGGCCCGAGCGGCAACGACCCGCGCGGCTGGCTCAGCCCGTACTGGCGCCAGTTGCTTTCGGTCACGCCGCGGAAAATAGCGCACCCCGACTGCTGGTACTGCAGCGGCACGCGGTTGGCGAAGCGCAAGAGGCGGATCGGCGCCTCGCCTTCGTCGGGACCCACGTCCTCGTCGTCCGCCTCGCTCTGGCGCAGCTCGCCGCCGAACGCCAGCCCCGCCTCGACCAGGAAGGGGTTGCCGCGGTAGACGGCAGGCGGGCGCGTGCAGGTCGCGTAAAGCTCCGCCTGGATCTCGCGCTCCAGGCCGCGGCGCACCAGGTCCTCGCCGATGGGCACGACACACGACGTCGGTGGCGCGAAGATCCTCACCTGCGGGATGGCGCGGTGCAGGCGCTCCACGTCGGCCGGGTGCAGGTCGCGCGCGCGCCGCTCCGGGTTGAGGCCGGCCTGCCGGCAGATCTCGTCGGCGACCTTGGGCGAGACGCGGCAGAACTCCTCGCACAGCGCGCCGCGCACGGTTCGCGACTTGGTCTCCTTGAAGACCTGCACCAGCGCGCCCAGCTCCACGCCGTAGGGGTGCGGCTTGATCTCCTGCGGCTCGCGCGGCAGGTCTTCGGTCACGCGCGGCCAGTGCACCGCGTCCTTGCCCTTGGGCGGCTGGTAGTGGAGCTCGGCGTGCGGGTTGGCGATGGCGCACATCTCCAGGTACTCGGCGACCGATCGGCGCCCGCCCTTGTAGCTGCCCTCCATCTCGATCTCGACCCGCGTACCGTGATCGCCGGGCATCTCGCGGGTCTCGTCCTTGACCACCACCGGTGCGTTCTTCGCCGTGTCGATGACGATCTCGAAGTGGTGCGCCGGTTTGCCCGCGCCGGTCTTCGAGGTGATCACCACGGGCTTGCCGGTGGTGAGCTGGCCGTACATGCCCGCCGCCGAGATCCCCAACCCCTGCTGGCCGCGCTGCTGGCGCAGGCGATGGAACTTCGATCCGTAGAGCAGCTTGCCGAACACCCTGGGGATCTGGGCGCGGACGATGCCGGGTCCGTTGTCCTCGATGCCCACCCGATGGCGATCCTCGGCCAGCTCGACCAGCTCGACCTTCACGCTGGGCAGGATGCCGGCTTCCTCGCACGCGTCCAGCGAGTTGTCGACCGCTTCCTTGACGGTGGTGAGCAGGGCGCGCGCCGGGCTGTCAAAGCCCAGGAGGTGCCGGTTCTTGGTGAAGAACTCGCTGACCGAGATCTCGCGCTGGTTCTGCGCCATCGACTCGGCGGTCGCGCCGCGCCGCGGCCTGGGCGCCGGGCGCAGGACGCTCTCTGCGCGCGGCGCCGGCGCGGGCGCCTGCGGCTTCGATGGCCGCAGGCGGTCCTCGAGGCTGAGCTGCGCCGCCGATGCCTTCTTCACCGGACGTCGCGCTCGTTTCGGCAAGATCGTGCTCAACGCAGCTGGCCGCAGGATAGGTCCGCGATCCCCTCTGTCAAGAATTGGGCCGATGCGGGCGAACCGACACGCGCACGGGTTTCTTCGGCTTGTTGGTGTCGACCCAGCGGTAGCTCGGCGGTGGACGCACGTCCACGTGCACGAAGCCCGACCTGGGATAGAACCCTACGCCCATGCCGCCGTGATCGAGGCTTTCTACGAACCGGCGCAGCGCGCGGATCGACACGCCGGGCACGCGGATGTCGGCGGCGGCTCCCTGGTAGTGGAAGCTGTGCGTGTTCTCCTGGTCGCGGAAGCCGGAGAGCAGCTGGATGCGGTGCCCGTACTTGTCGTAGACGTGCGAGAGGATCTCCAGAAGACGTGGATCGACGGCGCGCCGGTGGCCGGTGCGCTTGCAGCGCCAGACCCGATCCAGCGCCAGCAACGCCTCGGCGTCGAACGTCCCGTCCAGGTTGAACAGGTTCACATGGACCTGCTCGCGCAGGTTGGTCGCAAGGACGAAAAGCTCGCCCGAGGGCAGCGCGGCCGGCAGGGCGCGCAGCCGCGCCGGGACGTTGCCGGAAAACCCGCGCGGATGGCGCGGCTCGGCCTCGGCGGAGGCGGCGGCGAGCAGCACCGAGAACAACGCCCAGCGGTACATCAGGCCACCGTCACATGGACCAGATCGATGCCGGTGCGCCTGGCCACGTCGAAAATGCGCTCGTCGCGATAGAACTCGCCGTAGCAGATCTTCCGGAGGCCGGCGTTGGCGATCATCTTGAAGCAGCTCCAGCACGGGCTCGCGGTCACGTAAAGGGTGGCGCCGTCGATGCGCACGCCGTTCATCGCCGCCTGGATGATGGCGTTGGCCTCCGCGTGTATGGTGGCCACGCAGTGCTCGTTCTCCAAGAGGTGCCCCACGTCCGAGCAGTGCGGCATGCCGCGGATCGAGCCGTTGTAGCCGGTCGAGAGGATCGTCTTCTCGCGCACCACCACCGCGCCGACCAGCTTGCGGTCGCACGTCGAGCGGCTCGCCACCACGCGGGCGATGCTCATGAAGTAGCCGTCCCAGGGGATGCGGTCGCTCATTGGTGCACCCTGCGGGCGCCCCATGAGCGTGCAGATCCGCGGGCCCTACGGGCCTCGCTCAAACCGCTCGCTCGCCGGGCTCGCTCGCTCATTGCGCCCTCCCCGGATAGCACGCTCGGCGCGACGCCGGCAAGAAGTACGGCCGCTTCGGCGCCGGGAGGGCGCGGCCGGCGCGTTGACCCGACGACTCGCGATGCTATAGTCCCGCGTCGCCTTGGACTACAAGAACACGTTGTGCCTGCCGCGCACCGACTTCCCGATGCGCGGCGACCTCGCACGCCGCGAGCCGGGCTTCCTGGCGCGCTGGGAGGAGACGAACCTCTTCGGCCGGCTCTGCGAAGCGCGCAAGAGCGGGCCGACGTTCGTGCTCCACGACGGTCCCCCCTATGCCAACGGCCACATCCACGTCGGCACCATCCTCAACAAGGTGCTCAAGGACATGGTGGTGAGGACGCGGGTGATGGAGGGGATGCGGGCGGTGTACGTGCCCGGCTGGGATTGCCATGGTCTGCCCATCGAGCTGCAGGTCGACCGCGATCTCGGAGCCAAGAAGGCGACGCTCTCCAAGATCGAGATCCGCCGCGCCTGCCGCGCGCACGCCGAGAAGTTCGTCGGCGTGCAGCGCGACGAGTTCAAGCGGCTGGGCGTCCTGGCGCGCTGGAACGATCCGTATCTGACGATGAGCCGCGAATACGAGTCGGCCATCGCGCGCCAGCTCGGCGATCTGGCCCGCGGCGGCTATCTGCACAAGGGCCAGAAGCCGGTCTATTGGTGCGCCTCGTGCCGCACCGCGTTGGCCGAAGCCGAGGTCGAGTACCGGGACCATGTCTCGCCGTCGATCTACGTGAAGTTCCCGCACCGCGCCGGCGCCAGGCTCGATCCGGCGCTCCACGACCTGTCGGTGTGCCTGGTCATCTGGACGACCACGCCTTCGACGCTGCCGGCCAACCAGGCGATCGCCCTGAAGCCGGAAACGCGCTACGTGGCGGTGCGCCTGGGCAGCGAGGCCTTGATCGTGGCGCGCGATCTGCTCGAGAGCGTGGCCCGCGCGTGCCGGCTGGGTGATCTACCGGTGCTCTGCGAGCTCACCGCGGAGCAGCTGCACGGCGGGGTATGCCGCAACCCGCTCCAGGCGCGCGACTCGCAGATCCTGCTGGGCGATTTCGTACGGCTGGACACCGGCACCGGCTGCGTGCACGTGGCACCCGGCCATGGCGAGGAGGACTTCCTGCTCGGCCGCAAGCACGGGCTCCCGCCCTACGCGCCGATCGACGACGGCGGGCGGTTCACGCGCGAGGTCGAGCGCTACGCCGGACTGTCCACCAGCGATGCCAACCCGCGCATCATCGAGGACCTGGTCGGCGCCAGCGCGCTGCTCAACCGCGCCGGTGATTCCCTCGCGCACAGCTACCCGCACTGCTGGCGCTGCAAGTCGCCGGTGCTGTTCCGCGCCACGCCGCAGTGGTTCATCCGCCTGGAGCACGAAGACCTGCGCGCGCGGGCGCTAGAGAGCATCGACGCGACGCGCTGGATCCCGCCCTGGGGAAGGGACCGCATCCATGGCATGGTCGAGACCCGGCCGGACTGGTGCCTGTCGCGTCAGCGGGTGTGGGGAGTGCCGATCCCGGTGTTCTACTGCACGGCCTGCAACGATCCGCTGCTCTCGGCCGAGATCATCCACCACGTCGCCGGCATCTTCGCCCAGTCCGGCGCCGATGCCTGGTTCGAGCGCGAGGCGGAGGATCTCCTGCCGCCGGGCACGCGCTGCCCCTGCGGCGCAGGTTCGTGGCGCAAGGAGCAGGACATCGTCGACGTGTGGTTCGAATCGGGCGTGTCCTGGGCCGCGGTCTGCGAGGGCAAGGACGGGCTCTGGCCGATCGACCTCTATCTGGAGGGCAGCGACCAGCATCGCGGGTGGTTCCACTCGTCGTTGCTCACCTCGGTGGCCAACCGCGGCAAGGCCCCGTACCGTGCCGTGCTCACGCACGGCTTCGTGGTCGACGACAAGGGGCAGGCCTACTCCAAGAGCCTGGGCAACTACATCCCCCCCGAGCAGGTGATCGCCCGGCGCGGCGCCGAGATTCTCCGGCTCTGGGTCGCCTACGTCGACTATCGGCAGGACGTGCCCTTCTCGGAGCAGATCCTCGACCAGGCCGCCGACAGCTATCGCAAGCTGCGCAACACCTGGCGTTTCCTGCTCGGCAATGTCCACGACTTCGATCCCGGGCGCGACACGGTCCCCTACCAGCGGCTTCCCGAGTTGGATCGCTGGGCGCTGCTCCGGCTGGCCGCGCTCGACCGGCGCGTGCGCCAGGCCTACTCGGACTACGATTTCCAAGAGGCGCTGCGCGCCCAGATCGACTTTCACAGCATCGAGATGAGCGCGCTCTATCTCGACGTATCGAAGGACCGGCTCTACTGCGAAGGGCGCACTTCGCACGCGCGGCGCTCGGCGCAGACGGTGATCGAACGGGTGCTGCGCGTCACGACCAAGCTGGCCGCCCCGATCCTCGCATTCACCGCCGAGGAGGTGTGGCAAGCGCTGCCTCGGCGCGCCGGCGACCCGGACAGCGTCCACCTCACCCTCTTGGGCGATGACCTTCCGAGCGAAGACGCCGGGCTCGACACCCAGATGCAGCGCTGCCTGGCCGCCCGCCAGGCCGTGCTGGTTGCGCTCGAACCGTTCCGCGCGCAGAAGCACTCGTCGCTGGACGCGCACGCGACCCTGCTCTGCCCGGCCGCCGAGCTCGATTTCTTCGCCTCGCGGCGCGCGGCGCTCACCGAGTTGTGCATCGTGTCGAGGCTCGACATCGAAGCGGGCGGCACCGTCCTGGCGGCGCGGGTCGAGCCGGCCTCCGGCCAGCGCTGCGCGCGCTGCTGGAAATGGAGCGCTCCCGGTCCCTCGGCGGCGCATGCGGATCTATGCGCGCGCTGCGCGGCGGTCCTGGAGGTCCGATGAACCGGTATGGGCTGGCCGGCTCGGTGGCCGCCGGGACCGCGGTTGCCGATCACCTCACCAAATGGTGGGTCGTCCACTCGGTCCGTCCCGGGTTCAGGTCGATCCCCGTGATCCCCGGCTTCTTCGATCTGCGCTACGCGGAGAACACCGGCTCCGCCTTCGGCATGTTCCGCGGGTTCTCCGGCCTGCTCACGCTCATCGGCGTGGGAGCGCTCGTCTTCGTGGGTTGGCTGCTGCACCGGAATCCCCACGCGCGCCGCCGCAGCGTCGTCGCCCTCGGGCTCATCCTGGGCGGCGCGATCGGCAACGTGGTGGATCGGATGATGCGCGGCTACGTCGTCGACTTCGTCGACTGGTACGTCGGGTCCTTCCACTGGCCGGCCTTCAACATCGCCGACGCCGCCCTGGTGGTGGGCGTGTTCATGATCCTGATCTGGCCCGAGAAGGCCCCGGCCGCCGCGGAGCCGTCCTCGCAGCGGTGACGCGCGGGCTCGGGCGATGACCGCCGCACATCCATGAGACCCAACCTTTCCCCGCTGGACGACCCGGCCTATGCGCTGCCCGCCTACAGCACGATGCTGGCACTGGGATTCCTCTGCGCCTGGCTGCTGGCGCGGCGCGACGGGCAGCGCCAGGGCATCCACCCGGCGGACATGTACGATTTCACGCTGTGGATGCTCGCCTGGGGGCTGATCGGCGCGCGCGTGATGCACGTGATCTTCGACGGCCACTTCATGGAGTACGTGCACATGTGCACCGACTCCACGCTGGTGCCCGCGATCGACCCGCCGGTGAAGTATTGCGCCGCCGACGAGCAGTGCTGGAGGCAATTCCACAGCATCATGGACATTCTCTTGAACTGGGGATCTACGGTGGACAAGTTCTTCAACTGCGACGAGACGCGCCACGTCTGCTATCCATCGCCCGACTGCCTGCTGGCGTTCAAGGCGTGGCGCGGGGGGCTGGCGTTCTACGGCGGCCTGATCTTCGCGACCGCGTTCGCCTGGCGCTTCCTTTTGCGACACCGCATCCCCTTCCTCAAGATGGCCGACATCGCCGCCTACGGCATCGCCCTGGGGCTGTTCTTCGGGCGGGTCGGCTGCTTCCTCAACGGCTGCTGCTACGGCAAGGTGTGTCCGGTGCCTCCGGGCGTGGTGTTCCCGCGCGGCGGCGCCGCCTGGCGCGCCCATCTCGATGCGACCCTGATCTCGCGCGGCCAGCAGGCGTTGCCGGTCCACCCCACGCAGCTCTACCAGGCGGTGCTCAACCTCGGGGTGTTCGCCGTGCTCTACTGGCTCGTCCGCCCCGGGAAACGGCGTCATGGCGAGGTGTTGGCGTGGTTCCTGATCCTCAAGGCGGTGACGCGCGGGGTGGTGGAGATCTGGCGTGACGACGATCGGGGCGTGTTCTTCGGTTTCATCTCGACCGCCCAGATCTTCGGCGTCGCGATGGTGATCGCCGGCATGGCGATGCTCTGGTGGCTCGGCGAACAGCGCCGCAAGGAAGCCGTCACCGCCTGATGTGGCCCAGGATCTTCGAGCTGCGCCTGGAAGGCCGGCACATCGGCCTTCCCACTTACGGCGCGCTCGTCGCCATCGGCTTCTCGGTCGGCCTGTGGCTCGCGGCGCGAGCGGCCCGTCGCCAGCAGCTCCCCGAGCGGGACATCATCGACATCGGCTTCTGGCTGCTGGTCGCCGGGCTGTGCGGCGCGCGGCTCTTCTACGTCGCCATCCACGCCGCCGACTACACCGGCGAGTGCCTCGCGGCGCGAGGACCGTGGCGCGCGCTCTGGGACTGTACGCGCGCGTTGCAGGTGTGGGAGGGAGGCCTGGTGTTCTACGGCGGCGTGTTGGCGGCGGTTCCCGCCTGCGTCTGGCTCGCGCGCCGACGCAACCTCGCCTTCCTGCGCGTCGCGGACGTGCTGGCGCCCGGCCTCGCCATCGGCCACTTCTTCGGCAGGCTGGGCTGCTTCGCGGCGGGCTGTTGCTGGGGGAAGGTCTGCCCCAGCGGTTTCGGCGCGCGCTTTCCGGCGCGCAGCGTGGTGTTCGGAGAGCTCTACGCGCGCGGCGACATTCCCTGGAGGGCGCTGGAGACGCCGCCCCTCCACCCCACCCAGCTCTACGAGGCCGCCGGCGAGCTTTTCATCTTCGCGTGGCTCGCGCGGATCTCGACGCGCAAGCGCTTCGACGGCCAGGTCGTGCTCGGCTACGCGGCCGCCTACGCCGGGCTGCGCGCGATCGTCGAGATGTTCCGCGGCGACGAGGGTCGCGGCTTCCTCTGGCGCCTCTTTACACCAGGGCTCAACCGCGTCCTGGGCCTCGACGAGTCCTCTCCCACCCTGCTCAGCACCTCGCAGGCCGTCAGCCTGGCCGCACTGCTGCTGGTCGTTGGACTCCGGCACCATCTCCGCGGCGCCTACGTCACGACCTGAGCGCGCGCGAAAGCCCCTCCGCCTTGGCCCAGGTCTCGCGCCACTCCGCCTCGGGCGTCGAGTCGGCCACGATGCCGCCGCCGACGTGAAAGCGCAGCTCCCCTGCGGCCACCACGGCCGTGCGGATGGCGATGGACAGCTGGAAGGACCCGTCGGGCAGGAGCACGCCGATCGCGCCGGTGTACGGGCCGCGGCGGCAGGACTCCAGCTCCTCGATGATCTGCATCGCCCGAATCTTGGGCGCTCCGGTGATCGACCCGCCGGGGAACGTCGCGCGTAGCATGTCGGCAAAGCCGAACGACTCGCGCACCCGACACGACACCGTGGAGACCGCGTGGTGGACGTTCGCCAGCGACACCGCGCGGTGCAGGCTCTCCACCCGCACCGTGCCGATCTCGGCCACGCGGCCCAAGTCGTTGCGCAGAAGGTCCACGATCATCACGTGCTCGGCGCGCTCCTTGGCGTCCTCGATCACCTCACGAAGCAGGCGCGCGTCCTCGTCCGCCTCCGCGCCGCGGGGACGGGTGCCCTTGATCGGCCGCGTCTCCAGCCGGCGCTCGGCGGCGTGAAACGAGAGAAACAGCTCGGGCGAGGCGCTGAGGATCTGCACGTCGGAGAAATCCAGGAACGCGGAAAGCGGCGCGCCACTCGCGGCCCGCAGCTTCAGATGGAGCGCGAGCGGATCGCCCCGCAGCGTCGCGCGCAGGCGGTGGGCCAGGTTCACCTGGTAGATGTCGCCGGCCACGATGTAGTCGAGCGCCCGCCGCACCATGTCCCGGTAGGCCGGGTAGCCCATGTCGCTCTGTAGCGCTCCCACCTCTGCCGTGTCCGGAGGCCGCGGAGGTCCCTCCAGCACCCGCCGCAGGTGCTCGCCCGCGCCCGCTCGCGCCTCGAGGATGGAGCCGCGGCCCGCTTGGTGATCGAAACGATAGGCCGCGTCGTAGACGGCGAAGGCCACGTCGGGGACGGCGGGGTCCTCGGGCAGCCGGCCGGGCACCGGCTCCAGCGCCCGCCCCAGGTCGTAGCCCAGGAACCCCACCGCGAAGCGGCCGCGCGCCGCCGCTGCGACCCGATCGAGCGCGTCGCGACCGGCCTTGGGTAGGCGAAGCACGTCCACCGGATCGCTCGCCACCCAGGAGTACCGCCCCAGCCCATCGGCGTCCCCGGCGGCGTCGAGCCAGACGGGAAACCGTCCGGTTCGGGCTCGCAGCAACGCCGCTTCCGGAAGGAGGTGCAACGTCACTCGGCGGGCACCGCGCCGTCGCGCCGCGCCACCGCTTCGGCGAACAAGCGCACGTACTGCACGGCGGAGAACACCGAGAACAGCAGCGACATGTAGAGCGTCGCCATCCCGACCTTGTGGAAGTTCACGGTGATGCGGGTGAACAGCATCGGGTACTCGAAATGGATGATGAGGCCGAGGATGCCCACCATCTGCAGCGCCGTCTTCATCTTGGCGTCGTCGCTCACGCTCACCTCGAGCCCCTCGGACGAAGCGATCGCGCGAAGTCCGGTGATGGCCAGTTCGCGCGCCAACAGCACCACCACCAGCCACGCCGGCACCCGCTCGTGCTCGACCATCCAGACCAGCGTGGCCATGACCATGATCTTGTCGGCCAGCGGATCGAGGAAGCGGCCCAGCAGGCTGGTCTGGCCCAGCTTGCGCGCAAAATAGCCGTCGAAGAAATCGCTCACCGCCGCGGTCGTGTAGATCAGGGTGGCGATGAAGCTCCGTGTCGGGCTGGCGTTGTCGATGAACAGCAGCACCAGCGGGATGACCGCGATGCGGAACAAGGTGATCAGGTTCGGGACGTTGGCGAGCTCGCCCGAAAGCTTGCGCGGCATGGTTACCTCCCTGGGATGGGGAATCTACTCGGCGGGGGCGCGCAGCAGCAACGTGCCTTCGCCTTCACAGACGGCGGTGGCCGGATCCCCCTCGGCGACGGGCAACACGCGCACGAACACGCCCCCG
>Ga0247727_10004637_pt1 | contig 28909 bp, 15 predicted proteins | sample WisWelCaveWW1625_FD_202498 | JGI IMG/M metagenome (GOLD analysis project Ga0247727, IMG submission 202498) | Biofilm microbial communities from Wishing Well Cave, Virginia, United States - WW16-25 | ecosystem: Environmental > Aquatic > Deep subsurface > Groundwater > Cave microbial mat | place...
AGTAGTCGTCGTGGATCTTGGTCGAGTAGACCACCGGCGAGCCGGCGAGGTACCCGTTGGTCTGCAGGTTCACGTCGCCGATCGGACGGTAGTAGTTGGGCTGGTCGCGGAACGACACGCCCGCCTCGCCGGTCGCCGGGTCGATCCCGGTGATCGGCCGCCCCTGCATGCTGTGCACGATCACGCCCCAGCTCTCAACCACCGGCGGCGGGAACTGCGTCATCGACGCTTCCGTGCTGGTGAACGCCGCGGCGTAGCGCATCTGCGGCGAGAGCGGGTCGAAGCGCGAATTGGGGAACGCCAGCGGCTGGCCGCCGAGGTCGGTGAGGCTCCTCACGCCCTGGTCGAGGAACGCCGCCACGTCGGCCGAGCTCATCCGCTGCTGCAGGTAGCTCGGCTTGGGGACCGTCTGCAGCAGGAGCTGCATGTTCTTGACGCCCTTGCCCCAGCCCACCACCTCGAACGTCCCGGCCTGCTGGTCGAGCCGCACCGGCCGCAGGATCGCCACCGTCTGGCTGGGGTCGAGCTTGACGTCGCACAGGATGTACTGGGTGTCGGGCACCAGCACGACCTTGAAGGTCTCCCACTGCAGGAACGACTCGGCGGCCATCGGCTCGCTGAAGCGCACGCGCAGCTCCGAGAACGCCGGCACCGCCTGCCGGAAGGTCGTCGGCCCGATCACCACGTTGCCCTGCGGATCGATCTCGTAGACGTCGACGAAGTTCAAGAGCTGCGTGTTGTCGGCGTTCTGGGGGTTGTCGGGATCGAACAGCGCCGGCTCGATCGGGTCATTGAGGTCGGGCTCGAAGAGCTCGCCGCGCTCCAGCCGGTAGACGTCGCCGTCCTGCGGGATCTGCGCGAAGAAGCCGACGATCGTCACCGTCGTGCGCGTGTTGCTGAGGACGCTGCGCGTCTCCTCGCTCGCCGTCCCCGGCCGCACGATCAGCCGCGCGCCGGCCCACTCCCCCAGGCCGCCCTTCGCCACCGCCGAGAAGGTCGCCGTCCCGTCCGTCAGCGTCGTCGCGCTCGCCCCGTCGCCCTGGGCGGAGGAGAGCGCCTTGCCGTAGGTGTAGGTGCGCACGATGCGCGGAGCGCGCTGGTCGGGCAGGAAGCCGTTGAAGGTCTCGTTGGTCGGGATGAGGTGGTTCTGGGTCACGAAGTCGAGCACGGCGTTGCCGGGGTTGATGCCGATCGGCGTCGCCGGGTCGCCGAGCGTGTCGGGTCGGGCGCCGAGGTTGCCGCCGCTCGCCGCGCGCAGGACGTTGTTCCCGTTGCGCGGCAGGCGGAGCTTCAGGAAGCCGGTGGCGTCGGCGCGCGGCTCGCCGCTGGGGCCGAAGTCGATGGGGCTCGGCGGCAGGCCGATGCCGCCGCCGGTGACCGGGTTGACCCAGATCGTGCGCGGGCCGTGCAGCGTCACCTCGACCGCGATCGGCTGGTCGCTCTGCGTGCGCAGCTGGACCGAGCCGGGCGAGACGAGGCCGCCGTTGGCGGCGATCACGTCGGCCTTGACCGAGGTCGGATCGATCGGCGCGGTGAACTCGAGCGCCAGCACGCCGTTGCGCGGCACCACGCGCGGCAGGTAGCTCGAGCCGATGCCGAGCGACTGCGGAGCGGAGACGTTGACGTTGGAGGCGAGCGGCTGGAGCGAACCGGGCAGCAGGAACCCGGTGACCGGATCGATCGACGCCGTCGTGAGCGGCGAGACGAGCGTCGACCCCGTCCCGTCGTCGACGAGCCGGCCGTACTGCACGTCCGCGAGCATGAAGCCGCTGCTCCCCGAACCCGATCCACCTCCCCCGCCGATGCCGCAGGCGGTCACCGATCCCGCCGCCGCCACCAGGCAAAGAAGGGCGGGTCGTCGGATCCAGCAGCTGCTCATGCCTCTCACTCCATTCGCCATTCGCGCGGCATTGCGCGACGTCTCGTCGATCGGGAAAGCGGGGTGTTACCACAAAAAGCCCGCCGTGTGGACCGGGGGGCGCCGCCGTGCCGCCAACCGAGCCGCGTGGCGAACCGCGCGTATGATGCCCGCCCCCGTGGCGCCACCGCACGTCTGCGCCATCGAGCCCGAGACCGCCTGGAGCCGTCCGCCGCGATGGGCAAGACGACCGCCGCCACCTACGAACGGTCGGGGGTGAGCTTCGACCGCAAGGAGTCCTTCCTCGGAGCGATGCTCCGATGGATCCGCCGGACCGAAGCGATCCCCGCCGCCGGCCAGCGTCCGCTCATCCCCAACGGCTACTACGCGAGCGTGCTGGACGTCGGACTGCCGATCGGCATCGCGCTCACGACCGACGGCGTCGGCAGCAAGATCCTGGTCGCCGAAGCGGCGGGCGATTTCTCGGGCATCGGAATCGACTGCGTCGCGATGAACGTCAACGACCTGCTCTGCGTCGGCGCGCTGCCGGTCGCGCTCGTCGACTACGTCGCGATGCAGGCGCCGCCCGCGTCGGTCGGCGAGCAGCTCGGCCGCAGCCTCTACGAAGGAGCGAGGCAGGCGGGCATCTCGATCCCCGGCGGCGAGCTCGCGCAGCTCCCCGACATGATCCGCGGCCTCAAGCCGGGCGAGGGGCTCGACCTCGCCGCCTCCGCGATCGGGACCGTCGCCAAGGAGCACGTCAGCAACGGCCAGGGCATCGAGCCCGGCGACCTGCTGATCGGGATCGAGTCGAGCGGCGTCCACAGCAACGGCTTCTCGCTCGTGCGCAGCGTCTGCTTCCGGCGCGCGAAGCTCGACGTCTCGCTGCACGTCGCAGAGTTCGGCGCGACGCTCGGCGCCGAGCTGCTGAAGCCCACCGTGATCTACGTGCCGCAGTTCCGCCGCCTCGCCGAGCGCGGCCTGCGTCCGCGCGCTTCGATGCACATCACGGGCGGCGGCTACCTCAACCTCCTGCGTGCCGCGACCGACGACGTCCGCTTCGTGATCGACCAGCCGCCTCCGATCCCGCCGGTCTTCCCGTTCCTGCAGAAGCTCGGGAAGATCACCGACGAGGAGATGCACCGCGTCTTCAACCTCGGCATCGGCATGGTGCTCGTCGTCGCCGCGAGGAAGGCCGACGCGACGCTCGCGGCGCTGAAGAAGAGCGGGTGGCCCAAGGCATCGCTGATCGGGCGCGTCGAGCGCGCGAAGGGCAGGACGGTCCGCTTTCCGACGCGCGGGCTGGTCGGCGAACGCTCTTCGTTCCGCCACGCCTAGCGTTCGCGCAGCAGCTCCGGCGCCATCCGCAGCCCCGGGAGCCGGATCTGCCGGTCGATCGAGGGCTTCACCGCCGTCCAGACCGCGTGCCCCCCCTCGATGCCGTCGGCCTCGACGATCGCGGCGAGCCAGTGCATCGCGTAGACGACCCAGTAGTCCTCCGGCGTCGGCGGCGGCGACCAGCCGCGTTTGGGCCGCCATTGCTCGGGCGGAAGCGTCGGCACTCCGTCCGGTCCGACCGGCATCGTCGGGTTGCGGCCGGGATCGAACTCGTGGTCGAGGTTCACCCGCAGCCACCAGAGCGCCTCGGGGAAGCTGTCGATCAGTCGCCGGCTCTCGCGGATCGGCTTCCATTCGCCGTTCACGATCGTCGGCGTGTAGGTGGCGACCGGGAACGAGTAGGCGAGCGCGTCGTGGCCGCTCGTCCACGTCACGACGGTGCCCTCGGGCGCGGTCCACGTCGAGCCGACGCTCGCGTAGGCGCGGAGGAAGTACTCGACCTGCCACTCGTAGAGGGCGCGCGCGTCGGCGTTCCCGAGCATGCGATCGGTCCACCAGAGCGCGCCGGCGACCCACGCCGCCTGCCACGGACTCCACTCGGTCGCGCACGGCCAGGTCGCGCGTCCGCTCGCGCCGGCCGAGCCCCAGCCCCACGTGTGCAGCGGCGTGCCGGGCGTGACGATGATCCGTCCGCGGAGCACCGCGAGGTTCTCGGCGACGCGCGTCCCGAAGTAGGCCTTGAGCGGATGGTCGTCGGGCAGCACCCTCGCCGCGAGCATCGTGGTCCTGAGCGACCAGGCGAAGTCGCGCGTGCCGGGGTAGGCGTAGCCGCCGTCGTGCGGCCACTCGTAGAAGCAGTAGGCCGCCTGCGCCGCGAACTCCTCCTCGGCGAAGCGATCGCCGGTCATCAGGAACGTGACGTAGCCGAGCAGCGGCGCGTGCGCGCGATCGGGCTCGCAGGGGCACTCGAGCCGGGTCTTGCGCTTCTCGAGCGGCGCCGCCGGCCCGAACTGAAGCCCCATCGTGCCGGCCTCGTCGCGGACGTGGATCGGGAAGGCGGCGGCGCCGTTCATGTCGGCCGCGAGCAGCACGTCCTCCGCGAGCACGCTGCGCGAGTTGAGCGCCACCATCGCCCAGTTCGGGATCGCGCCGATGTCGCCGCGGTCGCCGGCCACGTGCATGGCGCGCACGATCGGGCCGGAGTTGAACGGGATGCCGAGCGGGAACTCGGCGGGGTTGACGTCGCCGTTCATCGCGTCGCCGTCGCACATGCGGCGCGCGAGCTCGGTCGCCGTCACTTCCGCCACCGGCTGGCGAGCATCGATCGGCGGCAGCCATCCGCCGCGGATCAGGCTCAAGAGGTCCTGCCGGACGATGAGCCGCGGCGGCGGCGACGAATCGGGGCCGACGAAGCGGCGCACGGCGCAGCGCGTCCGGTCGTGGAGCACTCCTCGCGGCAGGTCGCAGAGCGCGACGTCGCCCGCGAAGATCGCCAGACGCTGGAACGGCACGTCGTCGGGCGCGACGCCGGTCGCGCGGCGCACGCCCGGCGCGGGGCAGTTCTCGACCGCCACCTCGACGCGGGCGCCCGGCACGCCGGCGAGCCGCCGCCAGCGCGCGCGCACCTCGACGTTTGCGAGCTCGCCGGCGCCGCTCTTCAGGCGGCCGACCGCCTCGACCTCCTGCGCGAGCGGTCCGAAGAGCGGCCCCGCCGCCCGCCCCGCGGGCTTGACGTCGAGCGGCGGCGGCTCGAGCAGAAGCGTGAAGTGGACGCCGCGCTCGTCGACGAGCTCGACGAGGACCGGCGGCGCCGGCGGACCGGCGACCATGGCGTCGGCGAGCGCGCCGACGAGCGGCTTCGACGGCGACGGCACGAGATAGAGCTCGGCCGCCTCGCGCGGCGCGAGGTCGAGCGCAACGGTGACGAGCGCGTGCTGCAGCGAGCCGTCGCCGTGGCGCGAGAGGACGTCGAGCTGCGCCGGCACGACGCGAGGCTCGGCTCCGGCCGCGCCGCGCACGACGACCGCGACGTCGTCGTCGTGGAAGAGTCCGGGATCGAGCAGCGCCGAGAGCGTCACCGGCAGGGCGTGCGCCCCGGTCCCCGAGAGGTCGCGCACCTCGAAGCGGACCTCCGGCCCGCCCGCGGCGGCGAGCAGCAGCGCCGTCAGCGACGCGATCACCGCTCGAACGACGGCAGGTAGCCGAACGGCACGCCGAGCGTCAGCGCCGCCATCGCGGTCGCGTAGACGTCGCCGAACTCGTCGTCGGTGAAGCGGCCGTCGCGCTCGTCCTGCTCGTGCTCGGACGCGTCGACGAGCGCCGGGTACCAGTTCCGGAAGTGGCGCAGCTCGCGGTACTGCCAGTAGGCCTGCGTGGCGTAGAAGCGGCCATACCACGGCCAGCGCTCCGGCTCGGCGAAGGCGTGCGCGAGCGGGTCCTTCTGCCGCATGAACTCGATGCCGAGGTCGACGTAGCGGCTGTCGTAGTCGCCTGCCTGGTTGAGCGACGAGACGGCGGCGGCCGTGAGCGCGAACGACGTGAGCGGCTCGCCGAGCCGGTAGCGAAACGCGCCGAGCTTGGGATCGTCGGGGCTCTTCACCTGCGACTGCTGCAGGTAGCTGACCGCCTTCTCGATCACGCGCGCGTCGACGCGCAGCCCCGCCTCCTTCGCCGAGCGCAGCGCCTGGAGCGCGGTCACGGTCACCGATCCCTCGTGGTCGTTCCCCCCGGCGGTGAGGGAGTAGAACCAGCCGCCGGTCGAGTGCTGCGCGAGCTCGATGCAGTGGACCGCGGCCTGCGCGATGCGGACGAGCTCACTGCGCTGGTGGACGTTCTCGGCGCCGAACGACATGCCGCACGCCATCGCCAGCGCCCAGGTCACGTAGCCGTGGCCGTGCATGTCGGAGGTGGTGTGCTCGGCGTCGGCGAACTTCGCCACCTGGTGCGCCCCCTTCACGAGCGAGCAGGCGCAGTCGTCGATCGCCGGCTGGCTCACGAGCCAGCTCACGATCGCACGAACCCGCGCGCCGTGGCCGTCGGCCCCCTCGTCGGCGGTGTGGCCGTTCGCCATGAAGGCGAGCGCGGCGAGCGCGGAGGCGGCGAGGGTCGGCTGGTACTGCGCGCGCGTCATCTCGATCGAGCCGTTGCTGCGCACGCGGCTCCCGAGCCAGACGAGCGCGCGCTCGGCGACGCGATGGGCGCGCGCGAGCTGGCCGACGTCGCTCACCGACTGGACCGCGGCGCCGTCGCCCTCGTCGCGGCGCGCGATGCCGATCGCGGCCGCGATCGCCAGGACGCCCGCGCCCCGTCGGCTCGGCCCCATCGCGTTCAATGGTCGCGCGACGGCAGCTTGTTGACGCGCCGGAAGTAGAGCTCCATCCACTGCCGGTAGCGCTGCGGGAACTCGTCGGCGTTGCGCCGCTGGAGATCCTCCGCCTCCTTGGGCGGGAGGACGCCCCAGCGCCCCGAGGTGTCGGTGCGCTCGAACTCGCCGGTCGGGCCTTTCGGCGGCGGGCGGCTCGCGTCGCGCTGGTCGGGAGGCGTCGAGTCGGGCTTGCCCGACTTCGGGTCGCCGTCGCGCCGCGGGTCGTTGGGCTTCTGGTCGCCCTGCTTCTGCTCCTGGCCGTCCTGCTTCCCCGGGTTCGAGTCGGGGAGCGGCTGGGGCGAGAGCTCGCCCGGATCCTTCGACTTCTCGCGCTTGGGCTGGCGGCCGCCCGGCGATTGGCTGCCGTCGCCCTCACCCTGCGGCGGCGGCGGCTGGCTCTGCGGGTTCTTGCGGTACTTCGCCAGCTTGATGAGCTCGTCGATGCTCTCGATGACCGACTGCGACTTCGACTCGGTCTCCTTCAGCAGCTCCTCGATCCGTTTCTGGTTGGCGGCGAGTTCGCGCTCGACCGCGTCGGGCTGCGCGCCCTTCAGCAGCAGCGAGTCGATCTCTCGCATCGACTTGCGGATGCGCAGCACGAGCTCCTTCGCGCGCGCCTGGTCGGGATCGAGCGTCTGCGCCGAGGCCGGCCGCGTGAACGCGCCAGCGGCGAAGAGCGCCGCGACGACTGCCAGCCCTCGGCCCAGGTTCCTGGTCGAACTCATCGCCCGCCTCCTTCCTTCTTGCCGTCCGTTCCGCCTTCACCGTCCTTCGTCTTCTCGTCCTTCTTCTCGCCGCCCTTCTCGCCGTCCTGCTCGCCCTCGGGCGGCTTCTTCGCCTCGCCCGCGTCGGGCTCCGACTGCTGCTGGACGAGGTGATCGAACATCGTCGTGAGCTCGGAGTGGCGGTGGCCGAGCCGCTCGAGCAGCTTGAGCCGCGCCTCCGCCATCTCCGCCTCGGGCTGGTCGCGCTGCTCGACCCGCAGCGTGCGGACGTCGTCGAGCAAGTCCTCTTCCAGGCGCTTGAGCAGCAGCAGCTCGGCGACCGCCGGAACGAGCGTCGGCTTCTGCTGTCCGCCGCTGGCGTTGGGATCCTTCGAGTCGTCCTGCTGCTTGGGGTTCTTCATCGCTTCGGCGCGCCGCTTCAGTTCCTCTTCCAGGGCCTGCAGCAGCCGTTCGTAGCGCGTCACGACGTCGCCGGCGAGCACCTGCACGTACTCGCCCGTCTCGACGTCGCGCGCGGTCAGCAGCTCCTTCACCTGCGTGAGGTCGCCGCCGTTCTTCTCGAGCACCCACGGGAAGGTCGGCGAGTCCTCCTCGGCGAGCTTGGCGCGCACCTCCTCGTTCTCCTTCCCGATCGCGCCGGACTCGTCGGCGAGCTGCTGGACGCGCGGCCGCAGCCGCCGCGAGAGCTTCTCGGCCCCCGCCCGATCGGCGTCGACCTGCGCGATGCCGTCGTGGAGCGCGACCGACCGCTTGCGCAACTCCTCGAGCCGCTCCTTCACCCGGTAGAGCACCTCCTCCGAGCGCAGGCTCTCGTAGCGGTTCTCCTCCTCGCGGAGCTTCTTCTCCATCTCCTCGAGGTTCTTCTCGGCCTCGCGCTCCGACTGCGGCGCCTCCTGCGACTGGCCGTCGTCGAGCTGCTGGCGCGCGCGGCTCATCGACCGCTGCGCGGAGGAGCCCTGCTCCTGCCCGTTCTTCTGCTGGCGGTCGCGCATGCGCTGCATGAGGTCGCGCAGCTGTTCCTCGATCTGGCGCTGCTCGTCGGCGAGCTTCTTCATCTGCGCCTGCGCCTGCGCCGGGTCCTGCCTGGCCTCCTGGCTCGCCGCCTGCTCGGCGGCCTGCTCTGCCTGCTTCAGCGCTTCTTCGAGCGACTTCTCCGACTCGGCCTGCGGCGGCTGCGCGCCGCTCGGGTCGCCCTGCGTCAGGAGCTGCGTCGCCTCCTTCATCGTCTCCGAGGCGCTCTTCAGCGCCTCCTGCACGCCGCTCTTCACGGCCGACCAGAGGGAGGGCTTCTCGCCGCTCGGCTCGATCTCGCCGGCCGACTTGCGGGCGGCGTCGGTCTGCTCGCGCACGAAGTCCTGACGCGCGGCGAGCTGGCGCTGCGCCTGCTCGGCCGCGGCCGCCTGCTTCTCGACCGCCTCCTGCGCGGCCTCGATCTTCTCGAGCGCCGCCTGCGCGTCGTCGCGCCCCGCCTGCAGGTCGCGCTTCTCGAGCTCCGCCTGCGCCTGCGCGAGCCGCTCGCGCGCCTCGGCCAGCGCGCGCGCCGCCTCCTGTTCGCCCTCGCGACCGGCCGCTTTCTCGGCGCGGCGCGCGAGCGACTCCTCGAGCGACTTGGCCGCGGGCTGGAGCTCCTGCTCCTGCTTCGCCAGCTCCGAGAGCGGCGAGCTCGCGCCCGCTTCGTCCGGAGCCGGCTTCGGCTCGCGCTCTAGCGCCGCCTCGATCGCCTTCCTCGCGGCGTCGATCGCCGTCGGCAGCGGCTGCGATTCGCCGCTCGGGGGCGGAGCGGACTGCGCCGCCTGCTCGGCCGCCTGCGTGAGCCGCTCCTCGAGCTGGCGCAACGCCTCTTTCAGCTCGGGCGCGACCTTCTCGCCGGTGGCGCGCTCCTCCGCGACGCGGCGCGCCGCCTCCTTCAAGTCCTCGGGGTTGCCGCGCTCGGCCGCCTTCTGCGCCTGGTCGACGACGGCCGCGGCGTCGCCGACGCGTGCCCTCGCCTCGGCGTCGAGCCGGTCGACGACCTCCCGCTGCGCCTGCGCGAGCGTCTCGAGGTCGCGCTCGATCTTCTGCCGCTCCGCCTGCGCCTCGGCGCGCTGCTCGGCGGTGCTCTCGTCGGAGGGAGCCTTCTCGGCCTGCGCCTTCGTCTCCTGCGAGAGCGCGCCCTGCTTCTCGAGCAGCTTCTGCAGGAGCTGCGCGAGCTGCTCGAGGCGGCGCGCGTCGCTGCCCGTCTGCTCCTCGGTCTTCTCCCGAAGCGTGCGCTCGGCGCCGCGCAGCTCGCGCACCGACGCGAGCGTCTCCCGCAGCGCCTCGAGCTGCTTCTCGAGGTCGGTGAGCTCCTTCTCGTCCTTCAGGAGCTTCAGCACCGACTCGAGGTCGGCGAGCAGCTCCGTCTGCTTGTCGTGGAGCTCCAGGCTCTTCGAGTCGAGCAGCCGGATCACCTCGTCCTTGCGCGACTCGAGGTTGCGCGCCTCGATCTCGGCGAGCGCCTTCCGTAGGAGCTCCGCCTTGTAGACGCGCCCCTCCTGCTCGAGCCGGCCGGCGAGCCGCTCCATCCGCTTCGAGAGCGAGGAGAGGCGGTCGAAGAGCTGGGACTGGTCGTTGACGATCCGACTCTGGTCGTCGTCGCCGTCTCCGCCCGAGAGCGGCGCGGCGAGAAGAGCGCACAGGGCGAGGATTCGCATGACTCGACCTCACTTTCGCCCGGGCCCGTCGCGGCTCGGCGTCGGGGCCGAGCCGGCGCGGGCACGCGCGTTGATGTCCTTCTGGTCCTTCACGAGGCCCTGCCAGAGGTCGAGGATCTCCTGGAAGTCCTCCCACTCCTCCATCTTCTGCAGGAGGAGGGCGTAGGTCTCGACCACCTTCTGCTGCGACGACTGGGCACCCTCGAGCAGCGCCACTCGCTCCTCGGGCCGGCCGGCGAGCCGCGCGCCGCGCAGCTGCTCGAGCGCGCGCTGCGAGTGCGTCTCGCTCGCCTGCAGGCCCAGCTCGAGCATCACGAGCAGGATCGCCAGCTGGTTCAACGGGCCGAAGTCGCCCTTCGCCTGCGCCGCGGCGAGCTGCACGAACGGCTGGAAGTCGAAGTTGGGCCCGGCGCGCGCCTCCTCGAGCCGCCCGACGAGGAAGGCGACCACGCGGTCGGCGGTCGGCGCTCCGTCGAGGCGGTTCAGCACGAACTCCTGCGAGACGTCGCAGAGCTCGCGCGCGATCTGGCGGGCGCTCGTGCAGACGCGCCCCTGCTCGACCTCGACCGCCGTCAGCTCCTTCGCGTCGATCGCCCCTTCGCCCTGGCCGGCGAGCAGCGCCTTCAAGCCGGCGAGCCGCTCCTCCTGCGACTTCTTCGCGGCCACGACGCTCTGCTTCACGCGCAGCTGGCGATCGGCGAGCTTGCGCAGTTTCTCGCTCTCCGGCACGACGTCGATCCGGCGGCTCGGCGTCGCCGTCTCGTTGGGAGCCGCCGATCCGTCGGGGCCGCGGCGGTTGTCGCGCGCGGTGGCGACGTAGGTGATCGTCTCGCCGTCGGCGACCGGCGCGTCGCCCTCCGAGCCGGCCGGCGCGGCCGCGCCCGACGCAGCGTCGGCCGGCGCCTTCGGCAGCCGGAAGTCGCGCAGGTCGAGCAGCGCGTCGAGCGCGGTCGGCTCGCCCGCGGCCGGCAGCTCCTCGAGCCGCTCGCTCCCCTCGCCTTGCAGCGCGACGAGGTGGGGCCGCGATGCGCCGAAGCGCGTGAGGGCGAGCTCGACCCTGGTGACGCCGTAGTCGTCGTCGACGAGCAGGCGGACGGGGACGACGCCCTTCGCGGTCGCCTCGAGGTCGGAGACTCCCGGCCGCGCGATCTCGACCATCGGCTTGCGGTCGGCGAGCACCGTGAGCGGATAGTCGAGCGGCTGGAGGTTCTTGAAGCCGCTCTTCCCGGTGAGGTGGAGGTTGATCGTGCCCGAGTCCTCGGCGACGAGCGACGCGCGCCACAACCGACCGTCGGAGGCGTCGCGATCGAGCAGCCGCGCCGTGGCGGGATCGCTGTGGAGCGTGAGCGTGCCCTCGCTCACGTCGCCGAGCGTCACGACCTCGAGCTCGAGCCGCGTGCCCGAAGGAACGGAGAACTCCGCCCGCTCCTCGCGGACCGGCTTGCGCCCCGTGTAGGCCGGAGGCGTGATCGTCGCGACGAGCTTCTCGACGGCGGGCGGAGGGAGGACCTCGACCTGCAGCGCCGGCCCCAGCCCCGGGTCGTCGCCGCCTTCGGCGTTGAGCTCCATGGCTCGCACGGTGTTGCGGAAGCGGTAGGCGAATTCGCCGGGCGCTCCTTCACGAGGCGCCATCCGGACCTCCTCCGAACCGGCCCTCCCCTGCTCGTGGACGACGAGGAGCACTTCGTCGGGCACCTCGCCCGTGGCGCGGACGACGATCGGGAGGCTGCCGCCGCGCGCCACGAGCACGCGCGTCGCGCGGCCATCGGAGTCGCGCTCGACGCGGAAGTGGGCGGAGTCGTCGGCGCCGGCGACGTCGAGCGCGAGATGGGTGCGCCGCGGCCAGTCGACGTTCGCCCCGAAGAGGCGTGCGACGAAGATGCGCGCCTCCGTCGCGCGCGCGAACGAGAATCCGCCGAGGAGCAGGAGCGCGGCCGCGTCGATCGAGAGCAGCCGCTTGAGCAGCCGCGCGTCGAAGATGGCGTCGAAGCGCAGCCCGGCCGCCCTCTCCTCGATCTGGCGGCGCCACAGCTCGAGCAGGCTCGGCGAGACGTCGGCCGGCAGATCGTTCCCGCGCGCGTCGAACTCGACGAGCGAGGCGAGCTCGCCGGACAGCGCGCGATGGCGCCGCTCGACCGCGAGCGCCATGTCCATCGTCCCGACGCCGCGCGCGAGCGGCCTGAGGACGAGCCGGACCAGCCGCCAGGCGAAGAGGGCGCCGAAGCCGAAGATCACGACGCGGCGCGCGGCGGTCGGCAGGAAGAGGAAGCGGTCGACCAGGAACTGCAGCACGAGAAAGCCGGAGACCTCGGCGGCAAGACGCAGCGCGCCCGCCGCAAGCCAGCGGGCACGCAGCCCGCTGCGGAGCGTCTGGAGCCGTTGCGTCAGGGGCGAGGTCATGCGGAGGTCTGGCGTCTTCACCGTTGGAGGATGGGAAGGTAGCGGAAGGGCACCTGCAGGACGATCAACGCGATGGCGGTGGCGAAGTTGCTCCCGGGGCCCACCTCGTTCGGCCACGAGCCGTCGGCCGCCTGCGCGAAGGGGCTGCCGGTCTCGAGCAGCTCGCCGGAGACACGCCGCCAGTAGCGGGACCACCAGTCGCCGCCGGTGATGAACATGGCCTGCACCGCGTAGTAGTGGCCATACCAGTAGAAGTAATGGCAGCGGTACTGCGTGCGCGAGACGCTGTCCATCCGGTCCTCGAGGAACTGCAGGCTCTCGCGGAGGATCGCCGTGTCGTAGCGCGCCGCGTGGTAGAGCGAGGTGATGCCGGCGGCGGTGAGCGCGAAGGAGGAGCGGCTCGCGTCCTCCTCCTGGTACTGGTAGCGGAAGGCGCCGCGGCGCAGCGAGTAGTAGCCCTCCTCGTCGACGTGCGGGAAGCCCCAGCTGCGCGAGTCGTCGCGCACCTGGCTGGCGAGCACGTAGTCGACCGCGCGCTGAATCGTCTCCTTCGGCACGCGGATGCCGACGTTGCGCGCGGCGCGCAGCGCCATCAGCTGGCAGACCGTGATCGACATGTCCGACTCGAGCGCGAACGGCTCGTAGCGCCACGAGCCGCGCTCGTTCTGCGAATTGACGATCAGGTCGACCGCGCGCTGCAGCGCCGCCCGCACGTCGCCGCGCGCCGTCTGTCCGAAGACCTCGGCGAGGTAGAGCGTGGCGAAGGCGTGGTCGTACATGCGCGACTGGTGCGCCGTGATGAAGCCGTTGTCGTTCTGCTGCCGGATGAGGAAGGTGGTCGCCCGGTCGAGGGCCGCGCCGTACTCGCCGCGATCGGGGAGGTGGCCGCCGGCGAGGAAGGCCATCCCGCAGAGCGCGGTCACCCCCACGTGCGGCACGCTCGACTCCTGGACGCAGTAGTCCTGGTTGAGCTTGAAGCCGATGTGGCCGAGCCACGAGCCGTCGCGCTGCTGCCGCGCCGCCAGGCCGTCGAGCCCGCGCTCCACCGCGGCGAGCACGCGTGGCGAGACCTCGGTGCCGCCGTCGTCGCGCGCGGCCGGCGAGGCTCGCGCGGGCTCCGGCGCGACGCCGAACGCCGCCGCCGCCGCCGCGGCGATCAGCGCGATCCCGATCGTCTTTCCTGCGCCCATCCTCACCTCCAGGCGAGCACGTGCAGCGTCCGGTCCTGGTGCAGCGCCACGAAGTCGTCGACCTTGACGAGCTCGTCGCGCTGGCCCGATCTCCCGCCGTCGAAGCCCTCGCGGTCGAGCACGGCGCCGCTGCCTTCGTCGAGCACGAGGACCTCCGTCCGGTAGTTGCCCGCCGCCATCGTCTGAAGCCCTAGCACGAGGCTTCCTCCCTGCCGCAACAGCCGATTGGGCAGCAGCGCCTGCGCCGTGTTCTTCGGCAATTCGAACGACTGGCGCCAGAGTTCCCGCCCGTCTCCCGCGAGGAGGACGAAGCTCATCGGCTCCCCCCTGCGCCAGTCGGAGAACCCCACCACCCTCACCAGGGACTCCTCGCCGACCACGAGCGCCCGCGTCGCGTTCATCGACAGGTCCTTCGGCAGAGGCGTCGGCGCTCCGACGAGCACGCCGGTGCGCGGATCGACGACGAGCACCGCCTCGTTCGGCGGCACGCCGCCGTGGACGGCAAAGCCCTCGGCGACGGGATAGAGGTACTTGAGCTTGTAGGAGAGCGGCAGGAGGTCGACCTCGAACGCCTTCTCGCCGCCGCCGAGCTGCATCGCGTTCAGCCGCTGCACGCCGCCCTGGCGCGTCCCGAGCTCTCCCGGCGCCGGCTTCGAGTCGGGAACGATCAGCAGCTCGGACCGCGCCAGGAGCAGCGGCGTTCCGAGCGAGTACCCCAACGGATCGAGCCGCCGGGCTCCGGAGACCGCGTCGAAGACCTCGGCCGACTGCCCGCGCCGGCCGTTGCTCGACGCGACGCAGAACGATCCCGACCCGACGAGCTGGCCGGCGTGCGAGTCGGCGCCGCTGAGCGGGAGCGACGCGAGCGGCTGGCCGGTGCGCGGCTCGAGAAAGGTGAGCTCGACCGGAACGCCCTCGCCTCCCTCGCGCGAGAGCGTCTCCTGCGTGAAGAGGAGCACGCCCGAGGCGGTCGCCATCTCGACGAGGTCGCGCTCGAGCTCCTTGCGCCAGAGCTCGTCGCCGCTGTCGAGGTCGAAGGCCGCGAGCGCCGAGCCGTGCCGCACGACGAGCGCGGAAGCGACATGGATCGTCTGGAGGATCGAGACGCCCTGCCGCGGCCGCGGCAGGGAGGCCTCCCACCTCCGCTCGCCGTCCGGCAGGTGGATCCGGAGGATCGTCGCGTCGAGGCCGGGCACGTGGACGAGCAGCGACTCGAAGCCGCGCGGCAGCGGCTCGCCGCGCAGCGGCCGATCGGAGCTGCCGAGGATCCGCGCGTTCTCGTCGAGCGCGACGTCGTGCGCCGGCTCGAGCCGGCTGCCTTCGGGCCGCGGCTCCTCCGGCCACTCCGTGAACGAGCGCAGGTCGTCGGGCACCGCCCCCTCGGGCGCGATCGACAGCCGCCGCACGAGCGCCCGGGCGAGCGACGCGTTGCCGACGTCGCGCGCGGCGCGCGCCAGCTCGACGGTCGCCGAACGCTCGAGCGCGGCGCTGGCACGCGAGCGCAGGATCTCGGCGCCGATCCGCAGCGCTTCGACGGGCCGGCGACTCGCGCGCAGCAGCTCGAGCTCGCGCGCCGCGTACTCCGGGGCGCTCGCGGCGCCCGGGAAGCGGCGCAGCAGCAGCGCGAGCCGTTCGGCGTCGTTGGCGCGGGCCGCCGCGTCGAAGGCCGACCGCGCGTCGCGGTCGTAGCGCTCGCGCAGCGCCGCCGGGCCGCGCTCGAGCAGCGCGGCCACGGCCGCCTGCGAGACGGCCACCGAATCGCGCTCGGCGAGCGGCTCGGCCGGCCAGTCGGACTGGACCCGCTGCAGCTCGGCGAGTGCCTGCTCGAGCTCGCCGCGCCGCTCGCGACGGCGCGCCAGCTCGAGCCCGACCCAGATCGCCGCCGTCACCGGCCGCGGCGAGAGCTCGGGCACCGCGACGCGGATCGACCCGAAGTCGTCGCGCAGCCGTCCGAGCCACTTGAGCGCCCGTTCGTCGCGCGCGTCGGAGGCGGCGCCCGCGAGCAGCTCGCGCACGATCGCCGCGCGCGCCTCGGACTCGTCGGCGACCGACTCCGCCTCGACGAGCGCCGCCTCGGCCTGCTCCTTCCTTCCGGCCTTGCCCTCCTGCGCCGCGATCTCGCGCAGCGTGGCGCAGAGCATCGCGCGGATGCGCAGCAGGTCGGCGGGCGCCGCCGGCTCGCGGCGCGCGAAGTCGATCGCGCGCCGCAGCGTCGCGGCCGCCGGCGCGAGCTCGCCCGCCTGCCGCTCGAGCCCGCCGATGCGCGCGAGCAGGTCGGACGACTCGCCCTGTCGCTCGACGTCGCGTCGGAGCTCCCGCAGCGCCTCGGCCGGATCGAAGGCGACGAGCACGCTCGTCTTGCCGGCCGCGACGAGCATGTCGGCGAAGACGAGCACGCTGCGCGGCTCCTCGGGATCCCACGAGCGGCGGTCGACCTCGACCGCGCGGTACTGCCGGTCGTCGTCCTGCCGTTCCTCGAGCACGACGAGCTCGTCCTGCGTCGGCAGGTAGATGCGGCGGTCGGTCACGGCGCCGGTCCCGAGGAGCTCGATCGGCCGCGCGCCGGCGCGCGTCGCGTCGGGGTACTGCCACGACACGCGGCCGCCGTCGAGCTCGACCGCGACGACGGAGCCGGAGGTGGCGACGATCGCGCGGCCGCCGATCACGCCGATCAGGTGCGAGGTCGGGTAGTAGGCGGCGTCGCGGCGCCGGAGCTCGAGGCTGAAGCGCTCCTTGCCGGTCGCCGGGTCGAGCGAGAGGAGCTGCATCGAGTCGTGCGGCGTGACGAGCAGCAGGTCGTCGCCGGCCAGCGGGCCGCGGTTGTCCCAGTAGACCGGACGCGGCCGGTTCCGGAAGTAGTTGTCGGGCGGGACGATCCGCAGCGCGTCGTAGGCCGCGAGCCAGCGCAGGTCGCCGAAAGTGGCGTCGACCGCCGCGATCAGCCCGACGTGCGTCGGGCAGAAGAGCGTGCCGTCCCAGAACGACGGGCAGCCCGTCGTGAACTCCTGGAACGGCATGTTGAACATCGAGAGCTCCTGCTGGCCGATCACCAGCGGGACGGTGAAGAGCGGCTCGCCGCTTGGCAGGTCGAGCGCGACCAGGTAGGTGTTGATCGCCCCTTCGAAGAAGTGGCCGAGCGCGAAGACGACGTCGTCGACGATCGCCGGAGGCGCCGGCACCTCGAGGCGCGGGACCACGCCGTCGGGATCGCCGCGGCGGCGCAGCTCGGCGTACTCGAGCCGGTTCGTCACGGTGTTGAGGCGCAGCGGCCGCTGCTCCCAGCGCAGGCTGCCGTCCTGCGCGTCGAGCGCGACGATCCCGCGCCCGCGGCACGGATCGTTGATGCGGAAGCCCTGGTGCATCTTCACGTTCGCCGCCTTCGGGACCTGCAGGTTGGCGAGGACCAGCCGGCCGCCGGCCGAGAGGCCGACGACGAGCGCCTTGCTCCAGGTCGGGTCGTCGAAGTCGTTGCGCGGGTCGTACTCGGCGACCGAGAGGAAGCCGTCCTCGTCGCGGCCTCGGACGCGCGCCTGCGTCCCCTCGTGCTCCCAGAGCAGCGTGCGCGCGAGGAGGTCGAAGCAGCGGACCGAGAGCGAGTTGTTCACGTAGAGCCGGTCGCCGACGCGGATCGGCTCGACCGGCTCGTGGCGCATGCCGGCGAGCGGCGAACGATCGCCTTCGAAGCGCGGGTGCTCGACCGGCAGGAGGAAGGCGCGCTCGACGTCGAGCGAGTGGAGCGGGTCGACGCACGGCCTCGCGCGGCTCGCGTCGCCGCCGAAGGTCGGCCAGACGTCGGGAGCTCGCGCCGGCTCGTCGACCGCGAGCCCCGCGCCGGCGGCGAGCCCTGCGATCGCGCGCGCCTCTTCCGCGAAGGCGGCCGCCTGCGCCTCGGTGCCGGGCGCCGGCACCGCGAGGAAGTCGAGCAGCCGGTGCGCGTGCCAGGCGGCGACCTGCCTTGCGCCGCGCTCGCGGTGGAGCCGCGCCAGCTCGAGCAGCGCCTCCTGCCCGACGCGGGCGTTGGCGAAGCGGCGCGCGAGCGACCGCAGCGCGAAGAGGTCGTGCTCGACGCGCGCGCGATCGAGCGCCGCGCGGCCGTTCAGCTCGGCGAGCCGGTCGTAGGCGGCGCGCACGTCGGGCGCGGCGCAGAGCAGGAGCCAGCGGGCGTACTCGGCCGCGCCGAGGTAGCGTTCGCTCGCCACCTGGACGACGGAGGCGCCGTGCTCGTCGAGCAGCTCTTGAAGCTGGCGCAGCGCCGGGACGACGGCACGTTCATGAACGAGCCGCTCGTACTTGCCGAGGAGCTCGCGCACCTGCGGCGCCCCGCCGACCTGGTAGTTGCGGAAGTCGCGGCGGTCGGGATCGAAGACGAAGCTCGGGTCGCGGATCTCGTCCCAGCCGCGGTAGCGCTCCTGCGCGGCGGCCTCGCGTCCCGCCGCGAGAAGGAGGGCGGCGACCAGCGTCGAGGCGGCGGGGCGGAGCGCGTTCACAGGAGGTTGTACTTCTTGCGCAGGATCCACTCGGCGGTGAGCAGTCCGACGACGACGAGCAGCACGGTCGCGCGGTCCCAGAGGTCGCGGCGCTCGGTCCGGATCGGGACGCGGCGCGACTCGCCGGAGAGGCTCTCGAGCAGGTCGGTCAGCTCGTGGAGTCCGACGCAACGGCCGCCCGACGCGCGCGCGAGGCTCTCGAGCCGCGGCCGGTCGAGGGAGGGGTTCACGAACTCGAGCATCGGCACCTGCACTTCGACGGTGCGCTGCGAGAGCCGCTTCCCTCCCTGCGCCGGGTCCTCGAGCCAGAAGCGGATCGTGCCGGGCGCGTCGGCGCGCAGCGTACGCGCGTAGCTCCCCTCGTCGGTCTTCGCCGCCACGACCTCTTCCGGGGCGCGGTCGGCCCGCTGCAGGTGGACGACCTGCTGCGCCTCGCGCGACTTGCGGAAGTCCTCGTCGAAGACACGGATCGACAGCTCGATCGGCTCGCCGAGGTTGTAGCGCTCCTTGTCGGTGCGCAGGTCGAAGCGCTTGTCGGAGCTGCGGAGCTTCGCGATGGCGACGTCGCGGATCGCGGCGCGCCAGAACCGTTCCGTGTAGCGGTCGGCGTAGGGCATCCGCCAGCGCCACGTCTCGTCGAAGCCGATGAAGAGCGTGCGGCCCGCCGGCACCCGCGTCGCCGCCACCAGCACGTGCTCGCCGAAGCGGTTGCGGTTGACCGGGTGGACCAGGATCACCTCGGCGCCGGGCTTCGCGCGCCTCACCGGGTAGTACCACCACATGCCGGGCAGCCCGACCTCGCGGTCTTCGATGAGCTTGCGGTTGCGCTGGACGTCGGTCTCGAGCGTGACGATGCGGTGCGGCACCTCCCAGTCGGGCAGGTGGGGACGGTAGGCGCCGCGGTCCTGGACGGCGGCCCGCTCCTCTTCGGGGTCGCCCACTTCGACCGGAAGGACGTCGACGATCGGCGTCTCGCGGTAGTCGCGCGGCGAGTGGAGCTGGCCGGCGATCATGATGAAGCCGCCGCCGAGCGTCACGAACTCCGAGATCTCGCCGAGCAGGTCGGCCGTGGTCGAGCGCGACTGCCACGCGCCGTCGATCTCCTCGGGCGAGACGTCGCCCACGATGATCACGTCGTACTGGAAGAGGTCCTTGCGGGTCGGCGGGAAGCGCGTGAGCGCCGGCACGCCGGCCGTGCTCTCCTGGATGAACTCCGGACCGGCCGACGTGAGCAGGCACTGCGCCTTCACGTTGGGGGCGCGCAGGAGGATGTCCTTCAGGTAGCGGTACTGCCAGCGCGGCCGCCCCTCGACGTAGAGGACCTTGATCACCTCGGGCTGCACGCGCAGCGGCACCACGCGCACGTTGTCGTCGGTGAACTGCTCGCCCGGCTTGGGCACGAGCTTCACCTCGAGCCGGTAGTCGCCCTCGTGCGTCGGCTTGAAGAAGAGCGTCTCGGTCTGCTGGCCGCCGCGCGGCGCGAGCGTGAAGTCGTGGCGGGCGAGCTGCTCGCCGGTCGGCTGGTCGGTGATCGTGACCTCGCCGGGCTCGCCCTCGAAGCCGCGCGACGTGAGCGACACCTCGACCGAGACCGTCTCCTCCACCATCGCCGCGTCGGGCGCGTCGACGGCGAGCACGGCCACGTTGCGCGGCTCGGCCGGGTTGCCGACCGCGACCGCGTGGACCGGCACGCCGTCGGCCCCCGCGGCCGTGGCCACCTCGATCGGGTCCTTGCCCACGTTGCTCTGGCCGTCGGTGACTACGACCAGCGCGGAGAGCGACTTGTGGCGCAGCTCCGAGAGGGCGGTGAGCAGCGCGTCGCCGATCGCCGTCGCGCCGCGAGAGGGCTCGTCGGCGGAAGCGAGCGTCTCGTCGGCCGCGCCGATCGGGCGCGCGTTCGAAGCGAAAGCGTGGAGGCGGACGTCGACGCGGCCCGACAGGTCGCTCACCCGGTCGACGCCCTCCCGCTTCAGCACGCGGCGCACGAGATCGGCGCGCGACGTCGTGCTCACCTCTCCCGCCGGCACGCCGGCCGCCTTGCCGAGCGCCGCGGCGAGGTCGGCGTCGTACTCCTCGGCGCGGTCCATCGAGAGCGACTCGTCGATCAGCACCCCCACCGTCGAGCGATGGACGGCGAAGACCTTGCTCTCGCTCACCGGCTGGAAGAGCACGAGCAGCAGCACGAGCACGACGGCGAAGCGGAGCGACCCGAGCACGACCTTCGCCCGGATCGAGGCGCTCGGTCCCTCGCGGCGGTAGACGAAGCCGACGAAGAGGACGAGCGCCGGGATCAGGATGAGCACCGTCACCCAGAGCGGTGGGGCCGAGACGAAGGCGAGCTGCTCGCTCACGCGCTCGGCCGCCTGCTCGAGAGCGACGGCGGCGGCAGGGGCGGCGACGGCGCCGATCACGACGTGTAGCTCCCGAAGCGCCACGCGAGCGCGGTCTCGAGCAGCACGAAGACGAGGAGGATTAGCAGCAGCCGCTTCCAGATCTCCCCGTGGCGCTCCGGCTGCTGCTCGCGCACGTCGGCCGCCACCTCGCGCCCGTAGGAGACGATGGCGACGCGCTCGTAGAGCGAGCGGACCTGCTCGGCGTCGAGGAACGAGAGGTCGCTCTCGCGCGGGTCGACGTTCACGGCGAAGAGCTCGCGCAGCGGCGGGTCGTCGCCTCCGAACTGGACGTCGAGCGCGTAGAGCCCGGGGGCCTTCGTCTCGGAAAAGGGCGGGAGGCGATAGAGGCCGCGCACCGCCTCGCGCGGCGGATCGCGGAAGGTCCGCACCTGCCCGCCCGGCAAGGTCACCGACCACTGCGGCGCCGGCGTCGAGAAGCCGCGCGCGATCGCCCCGCCGATGGCGAGCTCGTGCTCGCCGGGGTCGCGCACGCAGAGATGGTTCAGCATGTCCCAGAGCAGCGGGAAGAAGGCGCCCGGCGTGCGCGCGAAGTTGGACCAGCCGTCCTCGGCGCCGCTCACGTTGAACCAGAGCGTCCGGCCGCGGCCGAAGCGATGGTCGATCAGCGCCGGTCCGACGTCGTTTGCCACGCCGACCTCTCCCTCGCTCTTCGTGAGCCGAAGGACGACGCGCGAGCCGGAGGTCGGCGGCGGCGACGCGCCGTTCTGCGCCGCGGCGCCTTCGGCCTCGAACGGCCAGAAGCGGAAGATCGGGTAGCGGAGGAAGCCGCGGCGCCGGTCGTCGATGAACGAGCGCACGGCGGGATGGAGCTCGTCGGCGATGGCGAGCCGGAAGTAGGTGGTCCGGCGATCGGCGGGCGCGATCGCGACGTCCCACGCCTCGCCGACCGGCTCGCTGCCGAGCTTCAGCGGCATCAGCCCCGAGCCGTTGGACTTGAAGAGCCGCTCGTTCCACGTCTCGGGTCGGAGCTGGTCGCCGAGCAGGAAGAGCGCGCCGCCGCCCGAGTCGACGTAGCTCGTGAGCTCGGGGAGCACGTGCTCCCCCTCGATCTCGCGCACGTTCACGAAGACGACGGCGTCGTACTTCGAGAACTCGGGCTTGGAGCGCGAGAGGTCGTACCACGGCAGCCAGGTCGGCTCGAACCAGCGGCGGTAGCCCTCGGTCTCGAAGGCGCCGTAGTTCGGGTCGAGGATCAGGAGCACGTTCCACGCGGCGCCGCCGAGCGGCTCGGCGCCCGACGGGCTGCCGTCCACGACGAGCACCGGCAGGCTGCTCTTGACCGGGAGCCGGAGGAAGCGCGCGTCGTCGTCGGCGAGCTCGTCCTCGTCGACGCGGAACTCGACGCCGACGTCGCCGGGCGTCGTGCACGAGTGGAAGATCTCGACCGTCGCGCGCCCCTCGGCGTCGAAGGAGAAGGTGACCGGCCGGTCGCTCTCGCCGATGCGGAAGCGGCCGGTGCCGCTCTGGCTGCGCCCCGTGCGCGTGACGGTCGCGGTGACGCGAATCGCCTGGCCGGCGATGGCGAGCGGCTCGCTCGCGCGCAGGTCGGTGACGGCGAGGTTCTCCGGCGCGAGCGTGCCGTCGGAGAGGTTGACGAGATGGAGGCGGGAGATCTTGGAGAGGCGCTGCATCTTGCCGGTCGTCGAACCCGCCGCGTCGACGGCGCCGCCCGCCGGATCGTCGGCGCCGCCCTTCTCTGCGGCAGGGTCCCAGGTCCGTTTCTGGAAGTCGGAGATCAGCCAGACCTCCGCCATCGGCACCTGCTTCAGGACGTCGTCGAGCAGCAGGTCGAGAGTGCGCCCGAGGTCGGCCGGCTCGAAGGTCGGACGCGCGAGCGCGGCGAGCTTGCGCTCGAAGTCGTCCTTCGCGGCGCTCACGCAGAGGAGCTGCGGCTCCTTGGCGAGCGTGACGAGCGAGACGCGGTCGCCGCGGTCGAAGTCGAGCCCGGCCACGAGCCGGCGCACCTGCTCGAGCGCCCCCTGGAACTGCGTCCCGTTCCCCAGCCGCCGGCTCATGCTGTAGGACTCGTCGACCACGACGACGACGTCGCGGCGCGGCTCGGCGAGCGACGCGAGCAGGCTGTCGGCGCCGAAGAAGGGGCGCGCGAAGGCGAGCGCCAGGATCACCGGGATGGCGCAGCGCAGCAGCAGCAGCAGCAGGTTCTCGAGCTCGAGCCGCTTGCGCTTCTTCTTGTAGGCCTGGAGCAGGAACTCCATCGCCGCCCACGGGACGGCGCGGAAGCGCCGGCGGTTCAGCAGGTGGATGATCAGCGGCACGGCGAGGAGCGCGGCGAAGCCGGCGAGCGCCGGATGGAGGAAGGCGAGGAGCCTCATCGCCGCGCCGCCTTGCGCGCGCGGCGCGACAGGATCGCGGTGAGCGGGACGTCGAGGCTGACGCTCGTGTCGATCGACTCGAAGTCGATGCGCTCCTTGAGGCAGCCGCGCTTGAGGTCGCGCCGGAAGGAGTCGAGCGCGTCGAGGTACTCCTTCTTCATGGCGCGCGGGTCGACGAGGAGCTCGCCGGCCTGCTCGAGCCCGACGAACTTGTAGAGCGTGTTGCGCGTGAACTCGAAGGTGAGCTCCTCGGGCGTCAGGAGCTGGAGCAGCAGCACGTCGTGCTTGCGGCTGCGCAGGCGCGCGAGCCCCTTCAGCGTCTCGGCGACGGGCGCGAAGAAGTCGGAGATCAGGACGATGAGGCTGCGCCGGTGGGTGCGCTCGGCGAGGTCGGAGAGGACCGGGAGCAGCGAGGTCTTCGTCTCGGGCGCGCGCGCGCCGCTCTCGAGCGTCTGGAAGATCGAGGCGAGGTGGGCCGGGCTCGTGTGGGGCTCGACGAACTTGTGGACCTGCGTGTCGAAGAGCGCCAGCCCCGCGGCGTCGCGCTGCCGCAGCAGCAGGTGGGCGAGCGCCGCCGCGAGCAGCGTCCCGTACTGGTAGCGGGTGACGTCGAACCCCTCGGGAAAGCGCATCGAGCCCGACGTGTCGAGAGCGATCAGGCAGCGGAGGTTCGTCTCCTCCTCGTACTGCTTCACGTAGTAGCGGTCGCTGCGTCCGAAGACCTTCCAGTCGAGGTGGCGCAGGTCGTCGCCCGGCACGTACTCGCGGTGCTGCGCGAACTCGACGGAGACGCCGCGGTAGGGGCTCTCGTGCGATCCCTGGAGGAAGCCTTCGACGATCAGGCGCGCTTTGACCTCGAGCCGCCCGAGCCGGTCGACGACCCTAGGATCCAAGTACCTTCGGTAGTCCTGCATCGGCGAGCGCTTCGCTCTTCGTCGGATCGACGGTGTTCAGGATGCGGTCCACGAGATCGTCCGAGGTGATGCCCTCCGCCTCCGCCGCGAAGTTGAGCAGCACCCGGTGGCGGAGGACGGGCTTCGCCACCCAGCGGATGTCCTCCTCGCTCACGCCCGGCCGGCCGTTCAGCGACGCGCGCGCCTTCGCGCCGAGCACGAGGTACTGCGACGCGCGCGGGCCCGCGCCCCACGTGACTGTCTCCTTCAGGAACGCCGGCGCGTCCTTCTCGCCGGCGCGCGTGCAGCGCGCCAGCTTCATCGCGTAGCGGATGAGGTGGTCGGAGATCGGCACGCGGCGCACGACCTCCTGCAGCTCGATGATCTCCTTCTGAGACACGGCCTGCTGCGGCTCCGGCATCGCGCCGGCCGTCGTGCGCCGCACGATCTCGAGCTCCTCGGCCTCGGTCGGGTAGCCGATCTTCACGTTGAACATGAAGCGGTCGAGCTGCGCCTCGGGCAGAGGGTAGGTCCCCTCCTGCTCGATCGGGTTCTGAGTGGCGAAGACGAAGAACGGCCGCGCGAGCTCGTAGCGCTTGCCGCCGACCGTCACCTGGTACTCCTGCATCGACTCGAGCAGCGCCGACTGCGTCTTCGGCGGCGTGCGGTTGATCTCGTCGGCCAGGATCACGTTGGCGAAGACCGGCCCGCGGATGAACGCGAGCTCGCGGCCGCCGGTCGACTGGTTGATCTGGAGGACTTCGGTGCCCGTGATGTCGGAGGGCATCATGTCGGGCGTGAACTGGATGCGGTTGTAGGTGAGGCCGAGCGTCTTGCTCAGGGTCGAGATCAAGAGCGTCTTCGCCAGCCCCGGCACTCCGGTCACGATGCAGTGGCCGCGCGCGAAGAGCGCGATCAGGAGCTGGTCCTTGACCTCGTCCTGCCCGACGATGACCTTGCCGAGCTCGCCGCGGATCCGCTGGTAGGCGGCGCCGAGCTGCTGCAGCCGCGCGGGGTCGGAAGCGCTGTCCGACGGGTTCATCTCGGGGGTCTCCTCGCTCGATCCACCGCCCCGGGGGATCTCCGGGCGCGCGCGGCGCCACACTATGCATCGTCCTCGAGCCGGCCGGAGGGCGATTCTGTTTTCCGCCCCCCTACGACCCGACCCCCTCGACCGGTGTGAACGAAACCGCGGCGCGGCCGTTCTGCGCGCAAGGCCCGCGTCGGCGCGCGATCAGGCGACGATCGCGCGCACCACCTCGCCCGCCACGTCGGTGAGCCGGAAGTCGCGGCCGTTGAAGCGCCAGGTGAGCTTCGTGTGATCGAGGCCGAGCAGGTGGAGGATCGTGGCGTGCAGGTCGTTGATGCTGACGCGATCCTCGACCGCCTTGAAGCCGATCTCGTCGGTCGAGCCGTGGTGGACGCCGCCCTTCACGCCGCCGCCGCAGAACCAGGTCGTGAATGCGTGGGGGTTGTGGTCGCGGCCGGGATGGGTCGTCTGCGCCGTACGCTGCGAGACGGGGAGCCGGCCGAACTCGCCGCCCCAGATCACGAGCGTCTCGTCGAGGAGTCCGCGCTGCTTCAGGTCGGCGAGCAGCGCCGCGATCGGCTGGTCGGTCTCGCCCGCGAAGCCGCGATGGTTGCCGGCGATGTCGATGTGGCCGTCCCAGCTCTTCTGGTTCTCCTCGCCGCCCGAGTAGATCTGGACGAAGCGCACGCCGCGCTCGATCATGCGGCGCGCCATCAGGCACTGCCTGGCGAAGTGGCCGCAGTGCTGGAGCTCCGTGCCGTAGAGCGCGCGGATCGGCTCGGGCTCGCCCTGCCAGTCGAGCGCCTCGGGTGCCGCCATCTGCATGCGGTAGGCGAGCTCGAAGCTGCGGGTGCGCGCGTCGAGCTCGCTGTCGACGGCGGGATCCTCGCCGACCACCGAGCGGCGTCGCTCGTCGCGGCGCCGGTTCATGCCGCCGAGGAGGTCGAGCGTGCGGCGCTGCTCCGCGTCGCTCACGTCGGCCGGCCGATCGAGGCAATCGAGCGGCGGCCCCTGCGCGTTGAGCGCCGTGCCCTGGTAGACGCCGGGCAGGAAGCCCGACGACCAGTTCTGCGCGTAGCCCTTCGGCAGCCCGCGCCCGAGCGTGTCGTACATGACGACGAACGCCGGCAGGTTCTGGTTCTCGCTTCCGAGCCCGTAAGTGACCCACGCCCCCACCGACGGGAAGCCCATCCGGTTCACGCCGGTGTTGATCTGGAAGAGCGCCGGCGAGTGGTTGTTGGTCTCGGTGAAGCAGGAGTGGATGAAGGCGAAGTCGTCGACGTGGCGCGCGAGATTCGGGAAGAGCTCGGAGACCCACGAGCCCGACTCGCCGTGCTGCGCGAACTTGAACGGCGACTTCATGAGCGGTCCGACCTCGTTCACGAAGAAGCCGGTCCTGGCGTCGAAGCCGTCGAGCGTCTGGCCGTCGCGCTTCTCGAGCTCGGGCTTCCAGTCCCACGTGTCGACGTGGCTCGGCCCGCCGTTGATGAAGAGCCAGATCACCGACTTCGCCCGCGCCGGGAAGTGACCGAGCTTCGGTTCGAGGGGACCGCCGGCGAGCGCCGAACCCGGATCGACGAGAGCGCCGCGCGCCGCCGCACTCGCCGACTTCACGAGCAGCCCGTCCCGATCGAGCAGCTGCGCCAGCGCCAGCAGCCCGAACCCGTTGCCGGCGCGGCGCAGGAGGTCGCGGCGGGTCACTTTCACGCTCGTTACCATCGAGATGAGGCGCAGATCCGCATCGCGGACGGATGGATCATGAACGGCACGCTGCCGCCGCGCGCCCGCCGGCTGGTCAAGTCGTGGGCTCGAATGTACATCAAAGAGCTGCTGCAAGCCTGGGAGACGGCGAGTTCCGGCTCGACCCCCGATCCGATCCCGCCTCTGGAGTGAACTCTCATGCTCGGGGATCCGTGCATTCAGGTGACGTCGGCCAAGGTCGTCGGGCCGTTCTCCGTTCGTCTCACGTTCAATGACGGGACCCGCAGGCGCGTGAACCTGCGAGCGCCCCTGAGAGGTCCCGTGTTCGAACCACTGCGCGATCCGAAGGAGTTCGCTCGGCTCCGGTATCGCCGGGGTTGGGGGACGATCGCGTGGCCCAACGGTGCCGACATCGCGCCGGAGACGTTGCACGCGTTGCCGGAGGAGTCCGAGCCTGCCGACGCCGCCATGCGCCCGACTCGATCGAGATCGAGGCGCCGGCCGAGCGCCGGCCTTCGTCGCTCGGTGCGGTGATCGCGTGGCCGGCGCGCGCCTCCTCGCCGGCCGCGTCGCGCTGATTGTCGCCGGCCTCCTCCTCGGCCTCGCCGTCGCCGAAGCAGCGGCGCGCGCCTGCGGGCTCGGGCAGTCGAGCATGACGCGCGGGATGTTCTTCGTCTTCGACCCCGAGGCGGGGAAGCGCTGCCGGCCGAGCGCCGACCTGCGCTTCGTGCAGCGGGGCAGCTTCGACGTCCGCGTCGTCTGCAACTCGAAGGGGCTGCGCGATCGGGAGCACGAGCTCTGCAAGCCCGCGGGCGCGCGCCGGCTGCTTTGTCTGGGCGACAGCGTCACCTGGGGCTACGGCGTCGAGAACTCGCAGATGATCTCGGCGCGGCTCGAGCAGGAGCTGCCAGGCGTCGAGACGATCAACTTCGGCGTCGCCGGCTACTCGGCGCTTCAGGAGCTGGTCCGGCTCGAGAGCGACGGCCTCGCCTACGACCCCGACTGGACGCTCGTCCTCTTTTGCGACAACGATCTCGACGGCAACTTCGACGACCACGAGGCGAGCCGCCCGACCGTCGAGCTGCGCGACGACGGCGAGCTCCACGTCAGGAACCGGCCGGTCCGCGAGTCGTGGATCGCGCCCGCGCTGCGCTTCCTGCACGAGCATTCGCGGCTCGTCGTCGAGTCCTACTACTCGCTGACGCTGCTGCGCGAGAGGCGGCGCGAGAAGGCGACCGCTGAACGCGTCGTCGGATCGGACGAGGCGGCGCCCGCCGCCGTCGTTCACGCCGCCGAGCCGCCGTCCGCTCCGCTCGCGCGCCGGCTCACGTCGGCCGACGTCCGCCTCTCGATCGTCGACCGCTTCGTCGAGCCCGATGAACGGATCGACCAGGCGTGGCGGACGCTCCAGCAGATCTACGCCGCGATGCGCGACCGGATCGCGCGCCACGGCAGCCGCCTGCTCGTCGCCTACGCGCCCGACCCGATCCTGGCCGACCGGCCGAGCTTCCTCGCTGCGCTCGCGCAGTCGAACGTGCCGCCCGAGCGCGCCGACTGGGACCGGCCGAGCCGCCGCGTCGCGCAGCTCTGCGCCGAGCTCGAGCTCCCCTTCGTCGACCTCGTCCCGGAGTTTCGCGCCGCGAAGGAGCCGCTCGCGCTGTTCCTCGCGGCGAACCCCCACTGGAGCGCGGCCGGCACCGAGCTCGCCGCGACGACGATCGCCCGCCGGCTGCGCGAGCTCGACGAACGGCTGCGCTGACGGCGCGGGCCGGTTCCACTCCAAGTCACTCGCCCCACTCCACCTCAGTCGACGAAGACGAACTCGTTCGAGCCGAGGAGCGCCTGGCAGAAGTCGACGCGCGCGCGCGTCGGCGGCGCGCCGTCCGTCGCGCCGAGGAAGGCGAGCGCGTCGGCGAGCTCCGCCTCCTCCGGCGGCCGCGCGTAGCAGAGCGCGAACGCGCGCCGCACGAACGGCTCGTCGCCGCCTTGCTCGCCGGCGGCGGGCGCGACGTCCGCCGGCGTGGCCGCCGCCAGCTCGCCCTCGATCCGCCGCGCGAGCGCCTCCGACCAGGCGCGCACCGGCAGCGAATTCATCAGGAAGAGCGCCTGCGGCGCGACCGTCGTCGTCGCTCGCCGTCCGATTCCCGACAGGGCGTTGGGCGCGTCGAAGAGCGCCATCATCGGGACGAGCCGGCTGCGCTTCACGAAGAGGTAGACGCTGCGGCGCCGATCGGCGACGTCGAGCACGCCGGGTCCGTGCATGCGCAGGTCCAGCGTCCCGCTGACGGCGAGCAGCGCGTCGCGGATCGCCTCGGCCTCGAGTCGACGCGGCGGCTGGCGCGAGAAGAGCTCGTCCTGCGGATCGGCGGCGCCGCCGCCCTGGACGTAGGCCGCGCTCGTCACGATCTCGCGCAGGAGCTGCTTGACGCTCCACCCGCGATCGACGAGCTCGCAGGCGAGCCACTCGAGGAGCTCGGGATGGGTCGGCCGCGCGCCGCTCGTCC